>PJUE01000123.1_pt1 | contig 105005 bp, 92 predicted proteins | sample 1512171 | NCBI WGS metagenome assembly PJUE01 (sample SAMN08177674, study PRJNA422409) | Feces metagenome, whole genome shotgun sequencing project. | isolation source: Chicken feces (3) enriched on wood chips: alkali lignin treatment | host: Gallus gallus | place: USA: Madison | collected 2015-01-15
ACGCCTGCAGTCGCCGGAAGACCGCAAGAAGCTCGACGGCCTGTACGAGTGCATCCTGTGCGCCTGCTGCTCGACCAGCTGCCCGAGCTACTGGTGGAACGGCGAGCGTTACCTGGGCCCGGCGATCCTGCTGCAGGCCTACCGCTGGATCATCGACTCGCGTGATGAAGACACCGGCGCACGCCTGGACGATCTGGAAGATCCGTTCAAGCTGTACCGCTGCCACACCATCATGAACTGCGCACGCACCTGCCCGAAGGGCTTGAACCCGGCGTTGGCAATTGCCGAGATCAAGAAGCTGATGATGGCGCGCCGCGCTTGATGCGAGCCTGCCCCAGTGCAAGCTGGGGTACTCGCTCTTGATGTGCGGTTGCTCTCCCTTCTCCCGCTTGCGGGAGAAGGGGCGGATGAGGGCAGCTTTTGACGTTGCCCTTGCTGAACTTTGAGTGGCGGTCTGGATGAATTCCTCCAGAAGCGGCCCTCACCCCAACCCCTCTCCCGCCGCGCGGGAGAAGGGCTCAAGCTCAGAGCCATGCAGACTGAAGACGAAATCCTGTTGAAGAAGCTGCGCTGGCGCTGCCGCCGCGGCATGCGTGAGCTGGATCAGCTGTTTGGTCGCTACCTTGACCGTCGCTGGCTGGATGCGCCGGCCGAAGAACGCGCGGTTTTCCTGCAGTTGCTGGACACCGAGGACGATAAGTTGTGGCGCTGGTCCATGGGCTACGAGGCCTGTCCCGATGCCACGCAGGCAGCACTTATCAGCTACATCCGCGCCCTTCCGGTGTGAGTGGCGTCCCTCGCGCTGGTTGACCGTTGCGTTGCTGGGCCTGTCGTCGCTGGCGGCCGTTGCGCTGTTGAACTGCGATCTTGAATTGCACCTGGCCTGGCCGCTGGCCATCGCGGCGCTGCTGCTGGGTGTGCGCCAGGCGCGGGTCGAGGCCCGCAAACCCCTACGACAGCTGCTGCTGCCATCGCCGCCGGCCCCGATGTGCGTCGATGGCGTGAGCGTGCACGGCCCGGTTTTGCTGGAACGCGGTCCACTGCTGTTGCTGCGCTGGCAACAGGGCAGGCGCCGCCATCAGCTGCTGTTCTGGCCCGATACCCTGCCGCGCGCCCGGCGACGTGAACTGCGACTGGCCGTTCGTGCGCATGGCGTTTCCCGCAGGCCGGCGTCGGTGGCACCATAGCGACACCTTCCGGGCCCAAACGCATGTTCAAACCCTTACCCGTCGCAATCGGATTGCGCTACCTGCGAGCCAAGCGCCGCAACGGCTTCATTTCCTTCATCTCGATGGCATCGATCCTCGGCATTGCGCTGGGCGTCACGGTGCTGATCACCACGCTGGCGGTGATGAGCGGTTTCCAGAAAGAAATCCGCGACCGCCTGCTGCAGATGTCGGCCCACGCCACGGTCAGTGCAGATGGCGAGCCAATGGCCAACTGGCAGCACGCCATCGATGTGGCAACCAAGGACCCGCGTGTTGCCGGTGCCGCGCCTTATATCGAGATCCAGGGCATGTTGTCCGGCGCCCGGGTGCAGGGTGCCATCGTGCAGGGCATCGACCCGGCGCAGGAATCCAAGGTATCGGTGTTGGCCGAGAAAATGACCAAGGGCTCGCTGGACGACCTGAAGCCCGGCGAGTTCAACATCGTACTGGGCAAGGAGCTGGCAATCTGGTTGGGCGTGGATGTCGGCGACAACGTGGTTGCCACCCTGGCCGAAGTCCAGGGCACGCCGATGGGGGCCATGCCGCGGGTCAAGCGCTTCACCGTCAGCGGCATCTTCGAGGCCGGTTCCAACGAAGTGGATCGCGGCGTCGCCTTCACCAACATGCAGGACATGGAACGCGTGCTGCGCATGGACGGCGTTACCGGCGTGCGCCTGAAAATGCATGACATGGACCAGGCCTATACGGTGGCGCGCGATCTGGCGGTCAACCTCAACGGCTACTACCGGGTCAGCGACTGGACCCAGGAAAACGCCAACCTCTACCACTCGCTGCGCATGGAAAAGACGGTGATGGGCATCCTGCTGTCGCTGATCATCGCCATGGGTGCATTCAACCTGGTGTCCTCGCAGGTGATGCTGGTGACCGACAAGCAGGCCGACATCGCGATCCTGCGTACGCTGGGTCTCACACCCGGCGGGGTGATGCAGGTGTTCATGGTGCAGGGCACCCTGATCGGTGTGTTCGGCACCATTGCCGGCGTCATTGGTGGTATCGCCCTGACCTTGAACCTGGAACGCATCCTTGGCCTGATCGAGTCCGCCTTCAACATCAAGTTGCTGCCGGAGGACGTGTACTACATCACCGGCCTGCCGACCGACATGCAGACCGGCGACATCCTCACCATCACCGTGGTGGCCCTGCTGATGAGTTTTGCCGCGACCTTGTACCCGGCCTGGCGTGCAGCCCGCACCCAGCCGGCGGAGGCGCTGCGCTATGAGTGAGAAAGCGTTGATGGAATCGGTTATCCGTGCCGAGGGGCTGGGGAAGACCTATGCCGAGGGCAAGATGCATACCCCGGTGTTTGACGGGCTGGACCTGGACGTAGCCGCCGGCGAGACGGTGGCCATTGTCGGTGCCTCCGGCGCGGGCAAGAGCACGTTGCTGCACCTGCTGGGTGGGTTGGACATTCCAACGGCTGGCGAGGTGTATGTTGCCGGGCAGCGGATGTCAGCCCTGTCCGATACCGAGCGTGGCCGGTTGCGCAACCGCTCGTTGGGCTTCGTCTACCAGTTCCACCACCTGCTGCCGGAGTTCACCGCGCTGGAAAACGTGATGATGCCGGTGATGCTGGGGGGGAGCGATGCGGCTGGTGCCAGCCAGCGCGCCAAGGCGCTGCTGGAATCGGTGGGTCTTGGGCACCGCCTTGAGCACAAGCCAGGGGAGCTGTCCGGTGGTGAGCGGCAGCGCGCCGCGGTGGCACGTGCGTTGGTCAACCAGCCCGCGTGCGTGTTGGGTGACGAGCCTACTGGCAACCTGGACGACAAAACCGCGGCCACCGTTTTCGAGCTGATGCTGGAACTCAACCGCGCCCAGCGCACCAGTCTGGTGTTGGTTACCCATGATCGTGGCCTGGCGCGCAAGCTTGACCGGGTTCTGGAGCTGCGCCAGGGCCGTCTGTACCAGTTGGCACGCAGCGAAGTCTGAGCTGGCACGGCTGCTGAACGGTTTTCGCGACAGCTCGCGTTTAGCCGTGTTCAGGTGGATGATAGGGTCCTTGGTTCCGCTGTACCCGTCGTTCCCTGTGAGGAGTTGTGCCATGAAAAAAATGCTGCTCGCGGCAATGCTGGCCGCAACGTTGGCAGGCTGTGCAACCACGGGAAAACTGAGCAGTGACGAGCGGCTGCAGCTCTATCGCAGCCACGCCGGTGCGCCCGTCAACAGTTTCAAGTACTTTGGATCGCTCAATGGCTGGACGGAGTTGGGCGATAGCGCTCTGGCAGTGTGGACCCGGCCCAACGAGGCTTGGTTGTTGAACCTGGGGGGGGCTTGCATGGATCTGTCCTATGCGCCCGCGATCACCGTGACCAACATGATGGGCCAGGTATCGGCGCGGTTTGATCGGGTTATCGTGCATGGCAGCGGCCCGATGGCGCACGTGCCTTGCCGGATCGAGAGCATCCAGCCGCTGGACGTAAAGGCGCTGCGTGCATCCGAGAAGGAAATGCGTGAGGCCAAGATCGCCGAGCGTGCCGCCGACCAAGGCAGCGAAACGAACTGACGCAGGCACGACACGTAGTGCGACTGCGTTGAGGGGCCGCGTTGAGCCCCTCTCCCGTTTTACGGGAGAGGGGTTGGGGTGAGGGCCGCTTTTCGGGCTTTGCCGGGAAAGCTTCTGCCGAGCATGGCTCGGCACTACACGTGGCGCGACTTCGTTGGGCCGCGTTGAGCCCCTCTCCCGTTTTACGGGAGAGGGGTTGGGGTGAGGGCCGCTTTTCGGGCTTTGCCGGTAAAGCTTCTGCCGAGCATGGCTCGGCACTACATGTGGCACGACTTTGTTGGGGCGCGTTGAGCCCATCTCCCGTTTACGGGGTAAGCGGAGCAACTTGCGGACCCTTGGTTCACTGCTCAGCGAACGTCCTTGCGCGAGGGCTGGGGCGCGGAGCGGGGGATGGGGTGAGGGAAGCTTTTCGGCTTTGCCGGGAAAGCGTCTGCCGAGCATGGCTCGGCACTACCGGTGTTGGTTTTTACGGTGCTTCCGGTGCGACGTAGCCGGCCGGCTTTTCCGCGCCGCCGGAGAACAGGTACTTCACCAGCTCTTCCTCGAGGAAGGCGCGGTGCTTGGGGTCGCGCGGCGACAGCCGGTTTTCGTTGATCAGCATGGTCTGGTGCGCCAGCCATGCGGCCCAGGCCTGCTTGCCGATGTTGGCAAAAATGCGCTGGCCCAGTTCGCCCGGATAGGGCACGAAATCCAGACCCTCGGTTTCGCGTTGTTCGTATTGGCAGAAGACGGAGCGGGGCATGGTGGGGTCCTGTCGAATCAATGCGCCGGATGGCGGTCCAGCAGCTTGCGGATGGGGGCGGGCAGGCCAAGTGCGGCCAGTTCGTCACGCGCTACCCAGCGGAGATCGGCATTGTCGCCGACCTTGGACTTGAGCGCGACCTTGCGCAGCTGCAGTGGTTGCAGGTGCAGCCGGTAATGGCTGAAGGTGTGCACGATCAACGGCAGCTCGGTGGCGTTGTCGTAGTCGCCTTTCACCGTGGCGGCAAACCATTCGCGCAGTTCGGCATCGGTTTCTGCCTGCGGCAAGGTCCACAGTGAGGCCCAGATACCGGTGGGAGGACGCTTGAGCAACAGGATGCGGCCTTGTGCATCTTCCAGCAGCAGGGCACTGGCCTCGCGCTCGGGCAGCACCTTGCTGGGTTTGGGTGTTGGCAGCGCATCGACCAGACCCTGCGCATGTGCGGCGCAGCTGCTCTGCAGCGGGCACAGGATGCAGGCGGGCTTTGCCCGCGTGCACAGGGTGGCGCCGAAATCCATCTGCGCCTGGGTGTAGTCGGCCATGCGCCCGGCCGGTACCTGCGCGACATGGGCCTGGGCCTGCGCCCACAGTTGTTTCTCGATGGCGGGCAGGCCGGGAAAGCCGCTTATCCCGTGGTAGCGCGTCAATACGCGCTTGACGTTGCCATCGAGGATGGCGAACGGGTCGTTCCAGGCCTGGCTGAGGATGGCGCCGGCGGTGCTGCGGCCAATGCCGGGCAGGGCGAGCAGGGCATCGAAATCGCGCGGCAGTTCGCCGCCGTGCAGCTCGACGCATTGCCTGGCTGCGGCATGCAGGTTGCGGGCGCGCGCGTAGTAGCCCAGGCCGGCCCAATGCGCCATCAAGGTATCGTTGTCGGTCGCGGCAAGGTCGGCCAGCGTCGGGAAGGACTGCACGAAGCGCTGGAAGTACGGGATGACCGTGGCGACCTGGGTCTGCTGCAACATGATTTCCGACAGCCACACCCGGTAGGGCGAGCGCGGATGCTGCCAGGGCAGATCGTGGCGGCCGTGCTGGTCGAACCAGGTCAGGAGTTGGCTGGGGAAGTTGGGCATGGGCTCGCAAAGGCTGGCGATTGCGCGTTTCCCTTCTCCCGCTTGCGGGAGAAGAGCCTGTCCCCGCGAAGGCGGGGATGCCCCGAAAGGGGCGGATGAGGGGAGCTCTTGCTTCTGCTCGTAGAGCTTGCCCTCACCCCAACCCCTCTCCCGTAAACGGGAGAGGGGCTTCAGATCAAGCGCCCAGCGCTTGCGGCAGCAGTGCGTCGACGAAGGCTTCCGGATCAAACACGCGCAGGTCTTCCGGGCGCTCGCCGATGCCGGCGAAGCGGATCGGGATGCCGAACTCGCGGGCCAGGGCGAATACCACGCCGCCCTTGGCGGTGCCGTCCAGCTTGGTGACCACCAGGCCGGTGACGCCGGCAGCGGCGTGGAACTGGCGCAGCTGCGAGAGCGCGTTCTGGCCGGTGGTGCCGTCGATCACCATCAGCACTTCGTGCGGCGCGGTCTCGTCGATCTTGCCCAGCACGCGGCGGATCTTGCTCAGCTCGTTCATCAGGCCGGTCTGGGTGTGCAGGCGGCCGGCAGTGTCGGCGATCAGCACGCTGGTGCCGCGCGCCTTGCCGGCCTGCAGTGCGTCAAAAGCGACCGAGGCGGCGTCGGCATTCTGGCCCTGGGCCACCACGCTCACACCATTGCGTTCGCCCCAGATCTGCAGCTGGGCGACTGCGGCGGCGCGGAAGGTATCACCGGCGGCCAGCATCAGGCTATGGCCCTGGTCCTTGAAGCGCTTGGCCAGCTTGCCGATGGTGGTGGTCTTGCCGACGCCGTTGACGCCGACGGTAAGGATCACGAATGGTTTTGCATGGGTGTCGATGACCAGCGGTTTGGCAACCGGCTGCAGCAATGCGATCAGGTCCGCGCGCAGTGCCGCCAGCAAGGCGTTGGCGTCGGCGAACTCGCGCGACTTCATCCGCTTGCGCAGGTTTTCCACCAGTGCGGTGGTGGCCGGTACGCCGACGTCGGCGGTGATCAGGGCGGTCTCAATCTCGTCGAGCAGGTCGTCGTCGAGCTTGGGGTTGCGCGAGAACAGGCCGCCGAAGCTGCGTGCGAAGCTGCTGTTGCGCAGGCGGTCGCGCCAGCCGAGCTTGCCAGCCGGGGCAGCGGGTGCGGCGTTGGCCGGAATCAGCGCTGCGTCGGAGTCGTTGGCATCGGTGTTGCTGATCTCGGCGACGACTGGCGCGGGTGCTGCAGGTGTCGGGGCGGTAACGGTGACGGCGACGGGTTCGACAATTGCAGGCGAGGGTGATTCGGCGGCAATGGGAGCTGCTGCCGGCATGGCTGCGGTGACAGGCGCGGCTTGGACTTCGATTTCGACAGCCTGCTCAGGTGCAGCTACGGGTGCGGCGGCAACTTCAGTTGCCTGTGCTGCCACGGGAACTTCGGCCGGTGCTTGCGCGGCCTCGGTCGGCGTCGGTTCTGCTGGCAGGGGGGCCTGTGCCGACGGGGCTTGTGGGAAGGCGGCGGCCAGTTCCTCGGCGCTCAGCGTGGACGGCTTGGCGGGCTGTTGGGCGTCGTCGGTCTTTTTGCGGCGGAAAAAGCTGAACATGGAGGAAAAAGGCCTGAAATCAGATGTCTATGTTACCACCGGCGGTTAGTTGGCCGGCATGAGGCTAGCGCAAGGGCAGTTGATTGAAGCCCCTCTCCCGACGGGAGAGGGGTTGGGGTGAGGGCGGCTTTGGGCTTCAGCGGGAAAGCTTCTGCCGAGCATGGCTCGGCACTACGGGCCGTTGTTGATTGAAGCCCCTCTCCCGTTCACGGGAGAGGGGTTGGGGTGAGGGCAGCTTTGTGGCTTTATCGGCAAAGCCCCTGCCGAGCATGGCTCGGCACTACAGGAATTACCGGGAAGGCCCCTGCCGAGCATGGCTCGGCACTACAGGAGTTGCCGGGAAAGCCTCTGCCGAGCATGGCTCGGCACTACAGGGCAGCCCTCCCTTCGCTGCGCGAAGGGAGGGAGCGGATCGTCAGGCCGACAGTTCCAGTAGCAGCTTGTTCAAGCGGCGGACGTAGCCGGCCGGGTCCTTCAGGCTGTCGCCAGCGGCCAATGCCGCCTGGTCGAACAGGACGTGGGCCAGGTCGTTGAAGCGGTCCATGTCGGGCTCGGCATCCAGCTTCTCGATCAGGGGGTGGCCCGGGTTGAACTCGAACACCGGCTTGCTGTCCGGCACCTTCTGGCCGCTGGCTTCCAGGATCTGCCGCATCTGCAGGCCCAGGTCCTGCTCGCCGATGGCCAGGATCGCCGGTGAATCGGTGAGGCGGTGCGAGACGCGGACTTCGGCCACTTCCTCGCCCAGCGCGGCCTTCAGGCGCGTGGCCAGGCCTTCCTTGGTCTTGGCGACTTCTTCCTGTGCCTTCTTGTCCTCTTCGGTCTCCAGCTTGCCCAAGTCCAGGTCGCCACGGGCGATATCGACAAAGGACTTGCCATCGAACTCGTTGAGGTAGCTCATCAGCCACTCATCGATGCGGTCGGTCATCAGTAGCACTTCGATGCCCTTCTTGCGGAACACCTCCAGGTGCGGGCTGTCCTTGACCTGCTGGTAGCTCTCGCCGGTCAGGTAATAGAGCTTGTCCTGGCCCTCGATCATGCGGCCGACGTAATCGGCCAGGGCGACACTCTGCTCGCCGCTGTCGTCATGGGTGGAGGCGAAGCGCAGCAGGCCGGCGACCTTCTCGCGGTTGCCGTAATCCTCGGCCGGGCCTTCCTTCAGCACCTGGCCGAAGTTCTTCCAGAAGCCCGCATAGTCCTCCGGCTTGTCCTTGGCCAGCTTCTCCAGCATGTCCAGCGAACGCTTGGTCAGCGCCGACTTCATCGAGTCGATCACCGGGCCGGATTGCAGGATTTCACGCGACACGTTCAACGGCAGGTCGTTGGAATCGACCACGCCCTTGATGAAGCGCAGGTACAGCGGCAGGAACTGCTCGGCCTGGTCCATGATGAAAACGCGCTGCACATAGAGCTTCAGGCCCTTGGGTGCGTCGCGGTGGTACAGGTCGAACGGCGCGCGGCCCGGGGTGTACAGCAGCGAGGTGTATTCCAGCTTGCCCTCGACCTTGTTGTGGGTCCAGGCCAGCGGGTCGGTGGGGTCGTGCGCGATGTGCTTGTAGAACTCCTTGTACTCCTCGTCCGTGATCTCGGACTTGGCGCGGGTCCACAGTGCGTTGGCGCGGTTGACGGTCTCCCATTCCGGCGTGGCCGGCTTGTCGGCGTCCTCACCGTGGTGTTCTTTCTGCAGCTCGATCGGCAGGCCGATGTGGTCGGAGTACTTCTTGATCAGGCTGCGCAGCTGCCAGCCATCGGAATAGCTGTCTTCGCCTTCCTTCAGGTGCAGCACGATGCGGGTGCCGCGCTCGGGCTTGTCGATGGTCTCGACCTCGAACTCGCCTTCGCCCCTGGACGACCAATGCACGCCTTCGCTGGCCGGCAGGCCGGCACGGCGGCTGTAGACGTCGACCTGGTCGGCCACGATGAAGGCCGAATAGAAGCCCACGCCGAACTGGCCGATCAGGTTGGAGTCCTTCTTCTGGTCACCGGACAGGTTCTTCAGGAACTCGGCGGTGCCCGACTTGGCGATGGTGCCGAGGTGGGCGATGGCTTCATCGCGGCTCAGGCCGATGCCGTTGTCGTCGATGGTCAGGGTGCGCGCGGCCGGGTCGGCCTCGATGCGGATACGCAGCGGTGCGCCGCCTTCAAGCAGTTCGGGCTGGGTCAGCGCTTCGAAACGCAGCTTGTCGGCGGCGTCGGCGGCATTGGACACCAGCTCGCGCAGGAAAATTTCCTTGTTCGAGTACAGCGAGTGGATCATCAGGTGCAGCAGCTGCTTCACCTCGGTCTGGAAACCGCGGGTCTCTTTCTGGTTCGGTGCGTTCATCGGTCGGTGGTGCTCCCTGGCTGACGTGCCGCGCGGCAGCGCGGCGGCTGCCTGCAGGGATAGGGGTGGATACGGCGTTTTCAAGATGGGGCAGGGGCTGGTCTATCATCTATGGCCCCTGGAGATGCCTGAAAGAGCGCTGATGTCCCGTCATTCTTGTCTGTTGCGTGCGTGTTGGCCGGAGCCGGGCGCGTGAGCCGTGGCGGTGGCCGGGCCGGCGCGGCGCTGGGCCAGGTCCGCATCATCGGTGGTCGCTGGCGCAATACCCGCCTGCAGGTGCCGCAACTCGAGGGGTTGCGCCCCACCAGTGACCGGGTGCGGGAGACCCTGTTCAACTGGCTGATGCCCAAGCTGCCGGGTGCGCGCGTGCTGGACCTGTTTGCCGGCAGTGGCGCATTGGGACTGGAGGCGGTCTCGCGGGGGGCTGCGGCTGCGCAGCTGGTGGAGCGTGATTCCGGGCTGGTGGCGGCGCTGCGCGCCACCCTGGGCAAGCTGGATGCGGGCGGGCAGGTGGCGGTTGCCGCCGGCGATGCGCTGCAATGGCTGCGGACCGCGCCGCCGGCACAGGCCGACGTGGTGTTCCTGGACCCGCCTTTCGCTGCCGGCCTGTGGGAGCAGGTGCTTGCTGAATTGCCGCGGCATCTGGCCGACGGTGCCTGGCTGTACCTGGAGGCGCCGGCTGGCGCGGCGCCACGGTTGCCCCCCGGCTGGGTCCTGCACCGCGACGGCAGTACCCGCGACGTGAGCTATGCCCTCTACCGGCGGGCCGCTGCTACACTTCGCGGCGACATGAACGCGACCGAACCCGCATGACCACACCGAACCGCCGCATCGCCGTTTACCCGGGCACCTTCGACCCGATCACCAATGGTCATATCGACCTGGTGAACCGCGCTGCGCCGCTGTTCGAAAAGGTGGTGGTAGGCGTGGCGCAGAGCCCGGCCAAGGGCCCGACGCTGCCGCTGGACCTGCGCGTGGCCCTGGCGGTCGAAGCCCTGCAGCACCACGACAACGTCGAAGTGGTGGGGTTTGACACCTTGCTGGCGCATTTCGTGCGCTCGGTGCACGGCGGCGTGCTGCTGCGCGGCCTGCGTGCGGTGTCAGATTTTGAATACGAATTCCAGATGGCGAGCATGAACCGGCATCTGATACCGGAGGTGGAGACGCTGTTCCTCACCCCCTCCGAGCAGCACAGCTTCATTTCCTCCTCGTTGGTGCGCGAAATCGCCCGGCTCGGTGGTGATGTGTCCGGTTTTGTGCCGGCAACCGTGCTGGAAGCGTTGCGCAAGGCCCGCGAAGCCCGCGGGCAGTAATCCAGAAATCAGTAGCAAATACCTCTAAAGGGAGAACAACCATGAAGAACACGATGCGCGTGATGCTTGCCGCTTCGATGGTGCTGGCTTTCACGGCCTGCAAGAAGGAAGAGGCCGCTCCGGTCGCTGAAGCCCAGCAGGCGCTGGTTGCCCCCGCCAAGGACGATGATGCGGGTTGGAAGAAGTACCTGCAGGCCGTTGCCGTGCAGAACATGGGCAACATCACCTCCAGCCCGTTCCTGTACTACTTGCCGCCGGAGTCGGATCCGGAATTCGCCGCCAAGTACGACCGCCAGGTTGAGAGCGCCACCACCGCCATCGGCCGTGGCATCCAGCCGGGCAACATGCTGGCCTTCGGTTCGTCTGCCTCGGCCAAGATGGCCGACATGATCGAAGCCGGCTTCAAGGGCGTGCAGGCGGATTCGATGAAGGGCGTGCGCGTGGTGTTCATCGGCGATGCCGCTGACAACGCCCGCGTGCAGACCATCGTCAAGCCGACCGGCGCCGACTACATCTTCGTCGAAGCCAAGTGACGCACCGGCGCGGGGCCGCCAGCGGCCCCGCCTTTGCCGGTGCGTCATCCCCGCGCAGGCGGGGATCGCTCCTGGTGAAGTTGCCGGTGCGTCATACCCGCGCAGGCGGGGATCGCTCTCGGTGAAGTTGCCAGTGCGTCATCCCCGCGCAGGTGGGGATCGCTCCTGGTGAAGTTGCCGGTGCGTCATCCCCGCGCAGGCGGGGATCGCTCTCGATGAAGTTCCCGGTGCGTCATCCCCGCGCAGGTGGGGATCGCTCCCGGTGAAGTTGCCGGTAGATGTCCCCGCAAGCGGGGATTGCTGCAGGCAGGGCAGTGGCGGCGCAAGCCACCAAGCCCGTATCGCTTCGCCAGCAACGCTGCAATCGCAGGCACGCGGATCGCTCCGCTGCCCGCAGTATCACCGCAGCCGCGCCACCCCCGCTGATACGGTAAGGGCAGGCGCTGGTTGAACATCCCGTCCCCACGGGAAGGCAGGAAGTATGTCCCTCAAAATCAATGAGCTCTGCGTCAACTGTGACGTCTGCGAGCCCGCCTGCCCAAACAAGGCCATTTCCATGGGCGAGGAGATCTACGTGATCGATCCGGCCCGTTGCACCGAATGCGTCGGCCATTTCGATGAGCCGCAATGCGTTGTGGTGTGCCCGGTCGAGTGCATCGACCCGGACCCCGATATTCCCGAAACCCAGGATCAGCTGCTGGCCAAACTGGCCGGCCTGCAGCGCGATCACCCCGAGCTTTACGAACCGGAGAACCCATAGGCATGAAGATCCTTGCCCGTTCCCTGCTGCTTGTTGCCCTGGTGTCCTCGCCAGCGCTGTGGGCGGCTGAAACCGCCCCGGCCCGCGCCACCCATCCGGATGGGGCGGCCATTGCCAGCGGTCACTCGCTGGCCACCCAGGCCGGTATGGAAATCCTCGGCAAGGGCGGCAATGCCTTTGACGCTGCGGTGGCGGTGTCCTCGACCCTGGCGGTGGTGGAGCCGATCAGCTCCGGCCTGGGCGGTGGCGGTTTCTTCCTGCTGCACGATGCCAGGACCGGCAAGGACCTGATGCTGGATGCGCGTGAAACCGCGCCCGAGTCGGCCACCCCGGCGGCCTTCCTGGACAAGAACGGCGACCTGGACCGCGATCGCTCGGTCAATGGCCCGTGGTCGGCCGGGATCCCCGGTCTGCCGGCGGCACTGGTCAAGCTGGCCCGCGAGCATGGCCGGCTGCCGCTGGGCGACTCGCTGGCACCGGCCATCCGCGTCGCCAGCGATGGCTTCCCGGTATACGCCCGCATGGCGCGCGGCTACGCGTCGCGCCGTGAAGTGATGGAGCGTTACCCCGGCACGCGCGAGGTCTACCTGCGCGGCGGCAAGCCGATTGCCGAAGGCGACATCTTCAAGCAGCCCGAGCTGGCCCATACCCTGCAGCTGCTGGCCGACAAGGGGTTTGACGGCTTCTACCGCGGCGAGACCGGGCGCAAGCTGCTGGCCGGCGTCAGGCAGGCCGGTGGCCGCTGGACGGCCGAAGAACTGGCCGGCTACACGGTCAAGACCCGCGAGCCAATCGTCTTCAACTACCGCGACTGGAAGATCACCACGGCCGCACCGCCGTCTTCCGGCGGCATCGCGCTGGCATCGATGCTGCAGATCCTGGAAGGGTGGGACATCAACAAGATGGACGAGGCCCATCGCACCCACCTGGTGGTGGAAGCGATGCGTCGTGCCTATCGCGACCGCACCTTCTTCCTGGGTGACCCGGACTTCGTCGATATCCCGCAGAAGGTGCTGACCAGCCGCGACTATGCGCAGGGCCTGCGGGCGACCATCCATCCGGAAAAGGCGACCCCCAGCGACCTGCTGTCGGGCAACCCGACGCCGCTGGAGGACGATGAAACCACGCATTTCTCCATCATCGATGGCGAAGGCAACCGCGTCGGCGGCACGCAGACGGTCAACCTGCTGTATGGCTCGGGCCTGATCCCGGCGGGTACTGGCGTGCTGCTGAACAACGAGATGGACGACTTCGCGCTCAAGCCGGGCACGCCCAACGCCTTTGGCGTGATGGGCTATGAGGCCAACGCGCCGAAAACCGGCAAGCGCATGCTCAGCTCGATGACGCCGACCTTCATGGAAAACGCCGACAAGGTCATCGTGATCGGCACCCCGGGTGGCAGCCGCATCATCACCATGGTGCTGCTGGGCATCCTCGGCTATGACGCCGGCCTGGATGCGCAGCAGGTTGCTGCCTTGCCGCGTTACCACCACCAGTGGTTGCCGGACGAGATCTCCGCCGAGAGTGGCGCGTTCTCGCCGGAAGTGGCCAAGCAGCTGCAGGCGATGGGGCACAAGGTCGACCTGCCGGGCGATACCGCCGCCGAAGGGCGCGGCTCCAGCCACGTCTGGGGCAACCTGCAGACGGTGGAGTGGGACCGCAGCAGCAACACCCTGAGCGGTGGCAGCGACCCGCGCAACCCGGTGGGCAGTGCCGAGGTCGGCAAGCCAGGCCAGCCCGAGTAATCGAAAAACCCCGCTTCGGCGGGGTTTTTCTTTGGGCACTCTCAAGCCGGGTATTTGCGTTTGTGGTCGTCATTGCGCATGGCCAGGCGTTGCAGATGGCCGCGCGCGAATCAACACGTGGCGTTGGAGCAGCAGCGACGATCCCGCCGTGTTGGGTTGAGAAGTGCGCCGCGCGGGAATGACGGCAAGGCTGGAGCATGTCGCGGCGGGGTAGCGGGTGCTTGTTGTTTTTGCGTTGGCGTGCGGTTTCCACAAGGTCTTCGGAAGAGGCTGGCGCGCCATGTCTCGGTACCCCGCATTTGCTGCGTTGTGCGTCAATATTCAGGCGCTGCGGCCTTGCGAATATTTAACGCGGGCCGGGTAGAATTTTTCATATGAAACTTTGGTCAATCCGCGGTAACTCGCAAAAGCTCGATGGCGGCGCAATGTTTGGCAATGCGCCCAAGGCCCTTTGGGAAAAATGGTCACCGTCGGACGATCTCAATCGCATCGAACTGGCCTGCCGGGCCTTGTTGGCCAGCCCGCTGGCCGGCAAGACGGTGTTGTTCGAAACCGGCATCGGTGCATTTTTCGAACCCAAACTGCGTGAGCGCTTTGGAGTGCAGGAACCGCAGCACGTGCTGATGGACTCGCTGCGTGAGGCGGGGTTCGAGCACGAGGACATTGATGTGGTGGTGCTCAGCCATCTGCATTTTGACCATGCCGGCGGCCTGCTGGCGCCGTGGTCGGAAGGGCGCGAGCCGGAGCTGCTGTTCCCCAATGCCACCTTCGTGGTGGGGGCTGAGCACTGGGAGCGCGCGCGGCACCCGCACCCGCGCGACCGCGCCAGCTTCATCCCCGAGCTGCCGGCCCTGCTGGAAGCCAGCGGTCGGCTGGAGATCGTGTCCGGCCCGTACTCGCAGGTGTTGGGGCAGAGCGTGCGTTTCAGCTTCAGCGACGGCCATACGCCGGGCTTGATGCTGGCCGAGATCGTTGGCCCCGAGCAGGTCAATGGCGAGCCGCGCGGTGGCGTGGTGTTCTGTGCCGATCTGATCCCCGGGCGGTCGTGGGTGCATGTGCCGATCACCATGGGCTACGACCGTAATGCCGAGCTGCTGATCGACGAGAAGCGCGCCTTCCTGGAAGACAAGCTGGCGCGCAACGTGCACCTGTTCTTCACCCACGACCCGCAGTGCGCGATGGCCCAGGTGGTACGCGATGAAAAGGGGCGCTTTGGTACCGCACATGAAGTGACCGAGTTGAAGGCGCGTTCGCTGGCAGCGTGAGCTGCAACTGAGGCGGGCAATCGGTGTACTGATCGAAACGAGCGGAGCCGCCAGGTTCCGCTCGTTTCTGTTGTGCGCCGACAATAATCAATGGCTGCGCAGGCAGCCGCTCATGAAGGTCTTGCGGGCATCGCCGCTCAGATGCCTGCTGGTGGCATCGGTGTTGCAGCTGGCCATGCGCTGCTGCGGGGTGACGGCGGCGGTGGCGGTATGGGCTGCCATCGTGGGCGTCGCCGCCGCCGTTGCCGGGGCTGCGGTGGTCACCGGTGCGCCATGGGTGATGAGGCAGCTGCGCTGTGCCTGCTTGTAGGCATCTCCCTTCAGGCCTTTGTTCTTGGCGGAGCAGTCAGCCATGCGTTGTTGTTGCGCGGTCCGGGCGGCCGCAGACGCGGCGTTGGCGGCGAGGGGAAGGGCAGTGGCCAGCAGCAGGCCAGCGAGCAGGGCGGTGCGGTACATGGTGTGGCTCCTTCGCGGGTGGTGGCGTGGAGCATCCGCCTGCGGGGGAGTAACTATTCGTCAACCGGTGATGAAACTTTTTTAATCGTCCCTGCCCGCGGCACAGCTATCCGTGGCGGGCCTGCGAGCTGACCTTTGTCATTGCAGAAACTGACTTCCGGCACTGAATCGGGGCGTTGCCGGCGGCGACAGTGACGCATCTTCCATTGCAGGGTATCGCCTTGAAACGTCCTTCCTTGTTACGCCGCGTCATGCTGGCCGGGGTCATGTTGCTGGCGCCGGCAATGGCGGCGCTTGCTGCTCCCACCGAGGTAACCCCGTTGCAGGTTCAGCCCGACCGCGCCACCACGATGGCGATATGGGCGCCTGCCCAGGTACGAGGTGTGGTGCTGTTCTCCGCCGGGCACGGTGCCTGGCCGGAGCGCTATGAACGGCTGCTGCAGTCGTGGGCGGATGCGGGTTTCGTGGTGCTGGCGCCCTTGCACGTGGATTCGGTGAAGCATCCGGAACGGGAAAAATTCTCGTTGCAGCAGGGCCTGGGTGAGCGTTTTGCCGATATGCGAGCGGCCAGTGCCTATGCTGCCGCGCATTGGCCGGGGGTGCCGGTGGCTGCAGCCGGGCATAGCCTGGGCACGTTGGTTTCCGCCGCCCTGGGTGGTGCGCTCTCGCAGTTGGGGCCGTTGCGCGACCCGACGGTCATGGCGGTGCTGGGTTACTCATCGCCCGGAAAGATTCCCGGGCTGATAGGGCCCCAGTCGTATACGACGCTGGCGGTGCCGATGCTGCTGGTCAGTGGCGATGAGGATCGCGTGCCGGGTTTTGTCGTGGACCCTGCCGATCATCTGTATCCGGTTGAAACCGCGCCCGCCGGTGACAGGACCGCGGTAGTGCTGGCCGGTGGCGACCACAATCTGATCGGTGGCGCGCCTGAGCACCTGTTCGAAAGGGCGCAGCAACTGGGGACGGCCTTTCTGCAGGCGCAACTACTGGGTAGTGATGCCGCGCGGGAGCTGCTGGCCGCGCCGCAGGCCGCAGGCGAACGCTGGTTGCGGCGTTGAAGCAGGCAGCGGCTGCGGGCAGGTGCCCGCAACCGCGCGATGCATTGATGGTTCAGCCCACCCGGGTGCCGAAGATGCGGTCACCGGCATCGCCCAGACCCGGCAGGATGTAGCCCTTTTCGTTCAGGCGCTCATCGATGGCGGCGGTATAGACCTCCACGTCCGGGTGCACGGCCTCCAGGGCCTTCAGGCCTTCCGGTGCGGCGACCAGGAAGATGCCCTTGATGCGACGTGCGCCAGCCCGCTTGAGCATGTCGATGGTGGCGATCAGGGTGCCGCCGGTGGCCAGCATCGGGTCCAGGATCAGCGCATCACGCTCTTCCAGACGGCCGGTCAGACGCTCGAAGTAGGGTACCGGCTGCAGGGTTTCCTCATCGCGCTGCAGGCCAACCACGCTCACACGGGCCGCCGGAATCAGCGACAGCACGCCGGTCAGCATGCCCAAGCCAGCGCGCAGGATGGGCACCACGGTGATCTTGGCGCCGGCGATGCGCTGCACCTGCACCGGGCCGGCCCAGCCCGGCATGGTGTGACTTTCTGTCTCCAGATTGGCGGTGGCCTCGTAGGCCAACAGCGTGCCAAGTTCGTTGACCACCTCACGGAAATCCTTGGTGCTCATCGATGCATCGCGGAGCAGGCCGATCTTGTGCTGGACCAGGGGGTGGCGGATTTCGACGATTTTCATGGGCTGATCGCGCTGGAGGGAGAGGATCGCCATTTTAGCGAAGACTGCAATATTCCCGCTGTGTCAGTGTAACTGTCATGTAACTGTACGGACATACCGTGCACACCCATCCTTTACAGAGATCGGGGGCGGTAGTGCGCAAGAGCGTCTTGGTGGTGGCGGTAACGACCGCGGTGGCCTGCATGGCAGCCGCGCCGGCAATGGCCGATGAGGTTGCGCCGGATGGCGGCACCGCGGTGGTTGCCAGCGGCGCTGCAGCGGCAATCGACCTTGAGCGCATCGAGGTGCGCGCCCAGCGTGAAGCGCAGATCCGCGCGGTGGAGATGAAGCGTGACGCCAATGGCGTGCAGGACGCGGTGGCGGCGGACGCGATGGGCGACTACCCGGACATGAACGTGGCCGAATCGCTGCAGCGCCTGCCCGGTGTCAGCGTCACCCGCGACCAGGGCGAAGGCCGCTTCGTGGTGATCCGTGGCCTGGATGCGGCCTTGAACAGCGTCAGCATCGACGGCATCGCCATCGGTACGCCGGAGGATACCTCGCGCGCCGCGCCGTTGGACGTGATTTCCTCCGAGTCGACCGAGCGCCTGCGGGTGATCAAGGCGGCGACGCCGGACATGCCCGGTGATGCCATCGGTGGCGCCGTGGTGGTGGAGTCGGCTTCGGCCTTCGACCGTGATGGCCGCTCGCTGAAGGGCAAGCTGGAAGCTAGCCACCAGGAGCTGTCCGGCGAGACCAGCCCGAAAGCCGCGTTCAATTACAGCGAAGTATTTGGCGGCACCTTTGGCGTCGCGCTGGGCGTGAACTACCAGAAGCGTACATTCGAGTCCGACAACACCGAGGTGGAGTACGACAGCTTCGGCGACGCTGGCGAAATGCTGGCCGTCGACCTGCAGCAGCGCAAGTACACCATCGAGCGTGAGCGCACCGGTGCCAACCTCAACTTCGACTGGCGGCCGGACGACGACAATCGCTATTACCTGCGCACCCTGTACAGCCGCTTTGACGATGCAGAGACCCGTCAGCGCGTGATCTTCGGCCTGGGGGATGCGGATACGGTCACCGCGCTGGGCAATAACCGCTACCAGCTCGACGACCTGCCTGCCGATGCGATCAGCAAGCGTATGCGTTACCGCACCAAGGAAGAGAATACGTTTGCGGTCAGCCTGGGCGGCGAAAACCGCCTGAGCAACGCGGTGCTCGATTACCGCGTTGGCTATACCAAGACCCGCGAGCGGGTGAACGACGAGATGGAGGCGCGCTTCGATTATGACGGCGATTCGTTGTCGGCCACGCTGGACCAGAACAGCGGCATCCCCGGCCTGAGCCTGAGCGACAACGGCTGGATGGACAGCGGCAACTATGCGTTTGATCGCGTGGTGTTGTCGCCCAAGCAGGTTGACGACAGCGAACGCAGTGCGCAGGCCAATATCCGCTTTGATGGCGACAAGGGCAGCTACAAGTTTGGCGTGCTGGGCCGCTGGCGCGAGCGCGACGTCAATGTCGATGAGGTTGAACTGAAGAAGGGTCCGGCCGTGGATCTTGCCAGCTGGAACGGAAAGACCCTGGATCATCGCGGCGGCAGCCTGGGGCAGGGCATGAGCTCGGCGGCGATGCGCGCGTGGTGGAAGGCCAACGGGGGCCAGTACAGTGCCAAGTCCGGCGATGTCGCCGGCAACATGATGACCTCGCTGGAAGAGGACTATGTCGCCAACGAGGACATCCTGGCGGCCTATGCCATGGGCACCTGGGATATCGGCGCGCTGCGCGTGATCGGCGGCGTGCGCGTGGAGAACACCCAGTTTGCGGCCACCGGCAACGACGTTGATATCACCGATGAGACCGTCACGGTAAGCCCGCGCACCGCCAACACCAGCTACACCAGCGTGCTGCCAGGCCTGCACTTGCGCTACGACACCAATAACGATTGGGTGCTGCGTGGCTCGGTGAACAAGACCGTGGCGCGCCCGTCCTTTGGTGATGTTTCGCCGCGGTCGGCGGTGAACCGTGATGATGAGGAGGCACGTATCGGCAATCCGAACCTTGATCCGTACGAGTCGACCAACCTGGACCTGTCCTTCGAGCGCTACCTCGGCGACAGCGGCATCATTTCGCTGGGCCTGTTCCACAAGTCCATCGATGGCTACATCGTGGAGACGGTGACCGAGAACGATCCGGAGTACCCGGGCTTTGAAGTCACCCGTTCGATCAATGGTGACAAGGCCAAGGTATTTGGCGCCGAGTTCAACTGGCAGCAGCAGCTGAGCTTCCTGCCGGGCGCGTGGGCAGGCCTGCTGGTCGGTGCCAGCGGCACCTGGCTGGATACCGATTTCGATCCGGGCATGGCCAAGCGCGAGGGTGAGGATTTCAACCTGCCGCGCGCATCCAGGAACATCTACAGCGCACATATCGGCTACGAATGGGGCGGGCTCAGCACCCGTCTGGCAGGCGTTTACCGCAGCGAATACCTGGATACCATCGGCGACAGCCGGGCTTTCGATATCTACGTTGCGCCGCATACGCAGCTGGATTTCAGCTTTGACTACAAGGTGAGCAAGAACGTGAGTCTGTACCTGGAAGCCTCCAACCTGCTGGATGAACCGCTGGAGTTGTACCAGGGCGTGCGTTCGCACACCCTGCAGAACGAGGAATATGGCCGTACCTACGCTGTCGGCGTGAAGGTGGCCCTGTGAAGGCCGCACTGCTCGCCACCGCCATTGTGCTGGCGTTGACTGCCTGCCAGCCGGCACCGCGCTCCGCCACGCCGCCAAGCGTGGCCGATCTTGCCGAGGGCGCCGCGCCGCTGCCGTCCACGCTGGTCGCCGAGGCCTTCCTGACGCCGATGACGCCGGCCGACAACATCGACTCGCCCGCCAGCTGGCGTGGCGCCGATGGCCGGGTATGGCTGATCGCCACGGCAAAGGCCACCGACAAGCTGGTGGTGTATGACGGCCAGACCGGCAAGCACCTGCGCGATGTCGGCAGTACCGGTACCGCGCCAGGCCAGTTCGATCGCCCCAATGGCATTGCCGTGCAGGGCGACCTGCTGTTCATCGTCGAGCGCGACAACCATCGCGTGCAGGTCCTGCAGCTGCCGGATTTCAAGCCGCTGGGGGTGTTTGCCGGTGCTGATCTGCGCAAGCCGTATGGCCTGTGGGTGAACCCGCAGCAGGACGGCTATGACGTGTATGTCACCGATTCCTACGACGATGGCGAGGACGCAGCCGGCAACGACATCCTGCCGGCGCTGGAGCGTTTGAACGAGCGCGTGCGCCGTTACCACGTCCGCGTCGATGGCGGTGCACTGCAGGCCCGTCTGGTCCGCAGCATCGGCGATACCTCGCCAAAGGGGGCGCTGCGGGTGGTCGAGTCGATCTGGGGAGATCCGGCCAACGACCGTCTGCTGATTGCCGAGGAAGACGAAACCTATGCCAGCGAATTCAAGGTCTACAACCTGGCTGGCGACTTCAGTGGTGAGACCTTTGGACGCGGCCAGTTCAAGGCGCAGGCCGAAGGTGTGATGCTGCGTACCTGCGGCGACGGCGGCTGGTGGATCACCACCGAGCAGGGCAAGGATCGCAGCACCTTCCATCTGTTCGACCGCAAGAGCTTGGCGCCGGTGGGCGCGTTCCACGGCAATACCGTGGCCAATACCGACGGCATCTGGAACAGCCAACAGGCGTCGGGGCGTTTCCCGCAGGGCGCGCTGTATGCAGTGCATGACGACCAGGGCGTGGTCGCGTTCGACTGGCGCGATATCGCCCGCGCCTTGTCGTTGCCGCAGGACTGCGGCAAGTGAGGGTCCAGGGGTTGAGGCAAGGGCTGCTGCTGGCAGCCCTGTGGGGCGCAGCTGGAACGGTGGGGGCCGTTCCAGCTGCCGAACCCAATACGCAGGTGCCGGCGGGGAGCCGGCACTATGCGGCAAGCGCATTCCCCGACCGTGTGGTGGCCTCGCCAGCGCAGGACGCCAGCACCGGGTTTGCGGTGGCCTGGCGGACCGCGCCATTGCCGCAGGCCCCGTTGCTGGAGCTGACCGTGGCTGGTGATTCGCCGGACATGGGGCAGGTGCGGCAGGTGCGTGCCAGCAGCCAGAACCTGCAGACCGAGAATGGCGACAGCCAGCACCACCGCGCACTGGTCGATGGCCTGCAGGCGGACACGCTGTATGCCTACCGCGTGCAGGGGCAGGGTACGTGGGGCGCCTGGCAGCATTTCCGTACGGCTGCCGCAGCCGGCCAGCCGCTGACCCTGCTGTATTTCGGCGATACCCAGAACAAGAACCTCAGCCATGTCAGCCGGGTGATCCGCCAGGGCTGGCAGACTGCCCCGGACGCGCGCCTGGCACTGTTTGCCGGTGACCTGGTCAGCGGCGGCGATGGCGAGGACGACAACGAATGGGGCGAATGGTTTGCCGCTGGCGGCTGGTTGTTGCCCGGCATGGCGGTGGCGCCGGCCGCAGGCAACCATGAGTACTTCGAGGAGTTCGAGGACACCCCGCAGGAGCGCCGGGTGCTGGGCACGCATTGGCCGGTGAGCTTTGCCTTGCCTGCCAATGGCGCCAAGGCAACGCCCAGCACCACCTATTGGTTCGATTACCAGGGCGTGCGCGTGGTGGTGCTGGATGGCACCTCGGCATTGGACCTGGGCACGGCCACGGCGCAGGCCGATTGGCTGGAAGGCGTACTGGGCGGCAGCACGCAGCCATGGAACATCGTGGTGGTGCACCAGCCGCTGTATCCACTGCGCGCCGAGCGCGACACCTCGGTGCTGGCCGAGCAGATCCGCCCGGTCCTGCAGCGGCACAAGGTTGACCTGGTGTTGCAGGGCCACGACCACACCTACGGCCGCCGCGCGGACGAAGGTGCCAGCTTGCCGCAGTACATTTCCTCGGTGGCGGGCCCCAAGCAATACCGGCTCTCGCCGCAGGCCCGCGCCACGATGGCGCCGACGGCCGAGGACACCCAGTTGTTCCAGGTGCTGCGCGTGGATGACCAGCAGCTGCGCTATGAGGCGCGCACCGCCACGGGCCGGCTGTACGACGCCTTCCTGATCCGCCGCGATGGCGCGGCCGGCAAGCAGTTCAGCGAAATCAGCGAAGGCCGCATTCCGCAGCGTGATTGCCCGCGGCCGGTATCGCCCAAGGGCCGTGATGATCGCTGCTGGGAGTAGGCTGATGAAACCGATGCAGGCCGTTCTATGTGGTGTGTTGCTGGCGCTGGCGGCAGGATCGGCCGGGGCAAAGGAACTGCTGCATCCGTTTGCCCTGCCACAGGCGGACGAAGCGCCGGATGAGGTGCTGCTGGTGGTGGAGATCCCCGCCGGTGGCGCAATCAAGTACGAAACGGGCGAGTACGGCGAGCTGCGGGTGGACAGGTTTCTGTCCATGCCGGTGGCGTATCCGGCCAACTATGGCGCGTTGCCGCAGACCCTGGCGGGCGATGGCGATCCATTGGATGCACTGGTGTTGACCCGTTTCCCGATCCAGCCGGGGGCGGTGATCCGGTTCCGGCCGCTGGGCGTGCTGCGCATGGTCGACAAGGGCGAAGCCGACGAGAAAATCGTCGGTGTGCCAGTGGAGGGGGTAGACCCAACCTATGTCGGCATGAACCGGCTGGAAGACTTGCCGGTGCTGGAAAGACAACGGATCGAAGCCTTCTTCCGCACCTACAAGCAGCTGCCCGGGCCGGCCGACATCCAGCTCAATGGCTGGGGTGATGCCGGCGAAGCGCGGCAGGTCATCCGCCAGGCCCTGGCGCGCTATCGCAGTGAAGGCCGCGGGCGCTGAACTGCGGACCAGCTTCACGACGTCGGTCGGCGGGCCGCTTATACTCAGGTCCGTTGTTTCCACGGCGTCGGTTGAGGCTTTGCCCTTGGGGCAAGCGACTCATCCGGCGCGATCAGCAGTAGTGACTGCCCGCCGAAAGGGGACGGTGGGCGAGCAAGCGGGTTGCTGCAGGCCGGGGCGGCCCAATCACGGAGGATGGTCATGCGCATGATGGGGAAGACCCTGGGTAAGGCTGCAGTTGCAGTCATGGCGGCAACGATGGCTGTCGCGGCCATTGCCGCGCCGCCGCTGGAGGAAGAGATCGTCAACCCCAGCGAAGTGCTGTTTGAAGGCGGCAAGGCCTATGCCGATAGTGGTGGTGGCCAGTTGGAGCCGCTGCACAGCCGCAGGCAGGGCGACGAGACCATCTATTACCGTCTGGTCCGTTACGACAACGAATTCGGCTATGTGGACGACGCCGGCACCCCTGCGCTGGCGCAGGTCTCGCGCGGTGCCGACAGCGAAGGCCTCACGCCCTACCGCTACTACGGGGCCGGCCACCTCTATCGCCCGGATTTCTACAACAGCCCTTACAACCGTGATGCGCGCCAGCGCTATTCGGGGCCGGGTTATTTCGGTAGCTGCAGCCGCTATGACGGCTGCAAGGAAGTGCAGATCGTGCCGTTGTGGCCGTATCTGCGCGGTTACTGATCCCGCACCTGCCGGTTGCGCTGCGCGCGCACCGCAACCGGCGCCGGATCAGGCGCTGAGTGCTTCCACAACACGCAGCTTGGGGTGACCCTTGGAGCGTTGCTGGTATTCCTGCTCGATATCGGCCAGGCGCTTGGCATTGGGGCATTGCAGCAGCATGTAGTTGGCGTCGAAGTTCAGCTTGGCGACCAGGAAGTCGATGAACACGCGCACCTTGGGTGAGACCAGGCGGCCGCCGGCAAACACCGCGTTGAAGTCGTAATCCGGGCCGGTCCAGCCCGGCAATACCTGCTGCACCAGGCCGGCCTCGACGAAGGGCTTGGCCATCACATCGCTGCTCAGCATCAGGCCTTCGCCCGCTACCAGCGCGGCGTTCAGCGCTGAGGGGTCATTGGCCACGATCAGTGGATTGACCGCGAACTCGCGCATTTCGCCATCGTGCTGGGCCAAGGTCCAGGTGAAGCGCTGGGTCTGGCCGTGATGCGCCTTGCGTATTGCCAGGGTGCGATGGAACTGCAGCTCGTCCGGGTGCTGTGGCGCGCCATGCTGGGCGATGTAGGCCGGGCTGGCGAACACCTGGGTGCGCAGGCTGCCCAGCTTGCGTGCGATCAGGTTGGAGTCGGGCAGGGGGCCGACCCGCAGCGCCAGATCCACTTCACCGGCAATCAGGTCCAAGGTCTCGTTGCCCAGGTGCATATCCACCCGGATATCCGGGTAGGCGCTCTGGAACTGCCCCAGCAGCGGCGCAATCCAGCTGGTGCCCATCGAGTAGGGCACGGTGAAACGCAGCCAACCGCGCGGGCCGGACTGCAGCTGGCTGACAGCGCTTTCGGCCTGGTCCAGCTCGCGGGCGATGCGCTGGCAGTGTTCGTAATACACCGTGCCGGCCTCGGTCAGGCCCAGCCGCCGCGTGGTCCGGTGCAGCAGGCGTGCGCCCAGGCGGGTTTCCAGCTCCTGCACCTTGCGGCTGACGGTGGTCTTGGGTTGACCGAGCAGACGGGCGGCGGCGGTGAAGCTGCCTTGCTCGACGACTTTGACGAAGATCAGCGTGTCATTGAGATCGTTGGCCATGCGGTAAGCCCTTGCGGCAACGGGATTGTGCCGGCGACGGGATGATTATTCCCTTGAATTCGTACTAATCAAGTATGGATTTGAACTCTACGCTGTTCACCTGTCCCCTTCGACGGATAAGCCGCCATGCGCCTGCGCTCTCCACTGGCCTTGCCCGCGCCCCGACGCGAACCCAGCTACCGCAATGCCTTGCCGCCACGCGGGGCCTGCAATCGCTTGAATACATTGCGGTTTCCCGATGCTGATCGAGGTTTGTCCGGACCCTGGCAGGGCCTGGAGCAGCCGCGCTGGCTGGGCCGCATATTGCAACGGGCAGGGCGGTTTGTCCCGCTCGTGGGCCAAAAATTTCCGCGGGCGGGACAGTGATGACCCGGCCAGCGGTACAGCGCAAGCGGTTTCCGGGGCGTTGTGGCGCCGGTTTGCGCAGCAAGCACCAGCAACGCAACCCCGTGGTTCGCAGTGATGACCTGCTTTCCTCCGATTACCTCCCCCAGGAGCAACAAATGAAACGTACTTCCCAAACCAGCCCGTTGCGGCGTGCAGCACTCGTCGGCGTATCGACCCTGGCCATGGCATTGATGGTGGCCTGCAGCGGCGGCCACGCCGAGAACGCGGCGCCACCGGCGCCCGAAGTCAGTGTGGCGCCGGTGCTGATCAAGCAGGTCGCGCAGTGGGATGAGTTCAGCGGCAGGGTCGAGGCCGTGCAGAGTGTCGAGCTGCGCCCGCGGGTGTCCGGCTATATCGACAAGGTCAACTATGTCGAAGGCCAGGAGGTGAAAAAGGGCGATGTGTTGTTCACCATCGACGCACGCAGCTACCAGGCCGAGTTCAACCGCGCCCAGGCCGAATTGAACCGTGCCCGCACCCAGGCCGGGCTGGCGCGCAGCGAATCCGAACGTGCACGCCGTTTGGCCGAGCAGCAGGCCATCGCTGCCGAAACCGCCGAGCAGCGCCGTGCCAGCGCCGATCAGGCCGGCGCACAGGTGCAGGCGGCACAGGCCGCGCTGGACGCCGCGCGGCTCAACCTGGAGTTCACCAAGGTACGCGCACCCATCGATGGACGTGCCGGGCGTGCAATGGTGACGGCAGGCAACCTGGTCACCGCCGGTGACGCGGCCAGTGTACTGACCACGCTGGTGTCGCTGGATACCGTGCATGTGTATTTCGATGCCGACGAATCCACCTTCCTGCGTTACGCACAGATGGCACGTGATGGGCAGCGCCCGAGCGAACGTGACCAGGCCCTGCCGGTGAAGGTTGGCCTGAGTGGCGAAGAAGGCTTCCCGCATGAAGGCAAGGTCGATTTCCTCGACAACCAGATCACCCGCAGCACCGGCACCATCCGCGTCCGTGCGCTGCTGGACAACGCCAGCCGTCAATTCACCCCGGGCCTGTTCGCGCGCGTGCGCTTGCTGGGCAGCGGCCAGTTCCAGGCCGTGCTGGTGGACGACAAGGCGGTGCTGACCGACCAGGACCGCAAGTACGTCTATGTGCTGGCCAAGGACAACAAGGCGCAACGGCGTGACGTGCAGCTGGGCCGCAACGCCGAGGGCCTGCGCATTGTCGAGCAGGGCCTGGCGGCGGGCGACAAGGTGATCGTCGATGGCGTGCAGAAAGTATTCATGCCCGACATGCCGGTGCAGGCCAAGCCGGTTGCCATGCAGCCGGTTGCCGCCGCTGCCACGCAGGCCGTGAGCAGCATCAACTAAGCCGCTTCATCCCTTTGCCGGCAGGGCTGCCGGCCGCCTTGTCTGCACCTGTCCGGGTGCGGACAGGGCCAGTGCAGCCCGGCGCCGGTACCTGCAAGGATTTGCCATGGATTTTTCCCGCTTTTTCATCGACAGGCCGATCTTCGCGGCCGTGTTGTCGATCGTGATCTTCGCCGCCGGCCTGGTCACCATTCCGTTCCTGCCCATTGGTGAGTACCCGGACGTGGTGCCGCCCTCGGTGGTTGTGCGCACCGTCTACCCGGGCGCCAATCCCAAGGTGATTGCCGAGACCGTGGCCACGCCATTGGAAGAGGCCATCAACGGCGTCGAGGGCATGATGTATCTCAAGTCGGTGGCCGGTTCCGACGGCGTGCTGCAGATGACCGTGACCTTCCGCCCGGGCACTGATCCGGATGAGGCGGCAGTGAAGGTGCAGAACCGGGTGGCGCAGGCGCAGGCGCGCCTGCCCGAGGACGTGCGCCGGCAGGGCGTGACCACCCAGAAGCAGTCGCCCACCTTCCTGATGGTGGTGCACCTGACCTCGCCCAAGGGCAGCTACGACACCTTGTACCTGCGCAATTACGCGCGCCTGCACGTCAAGGATGCGCTGGCGCGTATTCCCGGCGTGGGCGACGCCCAGATATTCGGCGGCGGCGACTATGCCATGCGTGCCTGGTTGGACCCGGACCGCGTGGCTTCACGTGGCTTGACCGCCAGCGATGTGGTGCGCGCCATGCGCGAGCAGAACGTGCAGGTATCAGCTGGTCAGCTCGGTGCCGAGCCAATGCCCAACAGCCAGTTCCTGACCCTGATCAATGCCCAGGGCCGCCTGCGCAGCGAGCAGGAGTTTGGCGACATCGTCCTCAAGAGCGGCGATGACGGCGAAGTGGTGCGCTTGGCCGATGTGGCGCGCATCGAACTGGGCGCCGGCGATTACACGCTGCGCTCGCAGCTGGATGGCAAGAACGCCGTGGGCATCGGCATTTTCCAGGCGCCGGGCGCCAATGCGCTGGAAATCCGCGATGCGGTCATCGGCACGATGGATGAAATGCAGAAAGCCTTCCCGGCCGACGTGAAGTACGAGGCGGTGTACGACACCACCATCTTCGTGCGTGACTCGATCAAGGCGGTGGTATCGACCCTGCTGGAAGCCATCGCGCTGGTGGTGTTGGTGGTGATCCTGTTCCTGCAGACCTGGCGCGCCTCGATCATTCCGCTGATCGCAGTGCCGGTATCGGTGGTGGGTACCTTTGCCGCCCTGTATCTGCTGGGCTTCTCGATCAACACACTGAGCCTGTTCGGGCTGGTGCTGGCGATTGGCATCGTGGTCGATGACGCCATCGTGGTGGTGGAGAACGTCGAGCGCAACATCGAGGAAGGCCTGTCGCCCACCGCGGCAGCGCACCAGGCCATGCGGGAAGTATCCGGGCCCATCATCGCCATTGCGCTGGTGTTGTGCGCTGTGTTCGTGCCGATGGCCTTCCTGTCTGGTGTTACCGGCCAGTTCTACAAGCAGTTCGCGGTGACCATCGCGATCTCCACGGTGATCTCGGCGATCAACTCGCTGACCTTGTCGCCGGCCCTGGCGGCACGCCTGCTCAAGCCGCATGGCGCGGCCAAGGACGCACCCAGCCGCCTGATCGACAAGCTGTTCGGCTGGGTGTTCCGCCCCTTCAACCGCTTCTTCAAGACCAGCTCGGAGAAGTATGAGCGTAGCGTGGCGCGTATCCTCGGCCGTCGTGGCGCGGTGTTCGTGGTGTATGCGGTGTTGCTGGTAGGCACCGGCGTGATCTTCAAGCTGGTGCCGCCGGGCTTCATTCCCACCCAGGACAAGCTGTACCTGATCGCCGGTGTGAAGCTGCCGGAAGGTGCATCGATCGCGCGCACCGATGAAATGCTGCGCAAGGTGGCCAAGATCGCGCAGGAAACCGAGGGTGTTGCGCACACCATTTCGTTCCCGGGTTTGAATGCACTGCAGTTCACCAACACGCCCAACACCGGCGTGGCCTTCATCCCGCTCAAGCCCTTCAACGAGCGTCACGGGCGTACCGCGGCGCAGATCAATGCCGAGATCAACCAGAAGATCGCCGGGCTGCAGGAGGGCTTCGCCTTCGCGATGATGCCGCCGCCTATCCTTGGCCTGGGCAACGGCAACGGCTACCAGCTGTTCATCGAGGACCGCGCCAACCTGGGTTACGGCGCCTTGCAGAATGCGGTGCAGAACATGCAGGGCGCGGTGGCGCAGACGCCGGGCATGGCCTATCCGATCACCAGCTACCAGGCCAATGTGCCGCAGCTCGATGCCGAGGTGGACCGGGTCAAGGCCAAGGCGCAGGGCGTGCAGTTGACCGAGTTGTTCGACACGCTGCAGACCTACCTGGGCTCGGCGTACGTCAACGACTTCAACCAGTTCGGCCGCACCTGGCAGGTGATCGCCCAGGCCGATGGCCAGTTCCGTGACAGCGTGGAGGACATCGGCAAGCTGCGTACCCGCAATGACCGCGGTGAGATGGTGCCGATTGGTTCGATGGTGACCATCAAGGAAACTTATGGCCCGGATCCGGTGCTGCGCTTCAACGGCTACCCGGCCGCCGACCTGGCCGGTGAGGCCGATCCGCGCCTGCTGTCTTCGGCCGAGGCCATGAACAAGCTCACCGAGATCGCCGGGCAGGTGCTGCCCGCCGGCATGGTCACCGAGTGGACCGACCTGAGCTACCAGCAGGCAACCCAGGGCAAGGCGGCCTTCATCGTGTTCCCGGTGGCGATACTGCTGGCCTTCCTGGTGCTGGCGGCGCTGTACGAGAGCTGGTCATTGCCGCTGGCGGTAATCCTGATCGTGCCGATGACGCTGCTGTCGGCCTTGTTCGGGGTATGGCTGACCGGTGGTGATAACAATGTTTTCGTACAGGTAGGCTTGGTGGTGCTGATGGGCCTGGCCTGCAAGAACGCGATCCTGATCGTCGAGTTCGCCCGTGAGCTGGAGATGGGCGGCAAGGGTATCGTCGAAGCGGCGCTGGAAGCCTGCCGCCTGCGACTGCGGCCAATCGTGATGACTTCGATCGCCTTCATCGCCGGCACTGTGCCGCTGGTGCTTTCGCATGGTGCAGGTGCCGAGGTGCGCTCGGTGACCGGTATCACCGTGTTTGCCGGCATGTTGGGCGTGACCCTGTTCGGTCTGTTCCTGACCCCGGTGTTCTACGTGGCCCTGCGCAAGTTCGTGTCACGTAATGGCGGCGGCAAGCTGGTACAGCATGGTGAGCCGACCATCCACCATTGATGGCAGGTGTAGCTGCGTTGCGGGAGGCTGCAGATGTGCTGCCTCCCGCAGGTCCCTGCCACTCTCACCGGCAGGGATGGTTTGAAATGTTATCGGGCTTGTATCAATTCATTCCCCCAAGGAAAAGCAAATGAATATCCAGAACACCAGAGTTGCGCTGGTTACCGGTGCCACCCGCGGCATCGGCCTTGAGACCGTGCGGCAATTGGCCGCCGCTGGCGTGCACACGCTGCTGGCCGGGCGAAATTACGAAACTGCCGCTGCAAGAGCGCAGGAGCTGCAGGCAGCAGGCTTGCCGGTGGAGCCCATCCAGCTCGACGTCAACGACACCGACAGTATCGCGGTAGCGGTTGAGCGTGTGACGCAGCAGCACGGCAAGCTCGATATCCTGGTCAACAACGCGGGCGTGCTGGTGGATGACCTGCAGGCAGGCGCCAGCGGTCAGTCGCTGGAAACCTGGCGCAGCACCTTCAATACCAATCTGTTTGCGGTGGTTGAAGTGACTGTTGCGTTCCTGCCCTTGCTGCGCACCGCGCCGGCCGGACGCATTGTCAATGTGTCCAGCATCCTCGGCTCGTTGACCCTGCATGCGCAGCCAGGTTCTTCGATCTACGGTTTCCTGGTGCCCGCCTACAACGCTTCCAAGAGCGCGCTGAACGCCTGGACGGTGCAGCTTGCACATGAGCTGCGCGAAGGTCCGATCAAGGTCAATGCGGTGCACCCGGGTTACGTAAAAACCGACATGAACGGTGGCGAAGGTGAGATCGATGTCGCTGAAGGCGCACGCTCCAGCGTGGGCATGGCCTTGATTGCTGCCGACGGCCCGACCGGCAGCTTCAGCTACCTCGGCGAGGTGCTGCCGTGGTGATGCGCGTGCTGGTAACGGCAATGGCCAGCGCCTTGCTGGCCGGCTGCGTGAGCGTTGGTCCGGATTACAAGGCGGCACCAGTCGAGCCGGTGACCCTGCAGGGCGCGGCAGATGCCGCGTTCACCAATGTGCCGCCGGTGGCCAGTTGGTGGGCACAGTTCGATGATCCGGTCCTGGGGCGGCTGGTGCACGATGCATTGGGAGACAACCTGGATCTGCAGATCGCCATGGCCCGCGTACGCGCTGCACGTGCGGTGTTCACCGAGCAGCGTCTGGATCAATTGCCGCACATCACTGCCGGCGGCAGCCAGGACCGGCGCAAGCAGCCGGACGCATTGCTGGGTGGCGAACGCGTTTCCAGTGAAACCTATCAGCTTGGCTTCGATGCTGGTTGGGAACTGGATCTGTTCGGCAGGCAACGCCGTGCGGCCGAAGCCGCGCGTGCCGACCTGGGTGCCGAGCGTGACAACCTGGCCGATGGGCAGGTGATGGTGGCGGCGGAAGTTGCACGCAACTACTTCGAGCTGCGCGGCTCGCAGAAGCGGATTGCGGTGGCGCGTGACACGCTGCGCAATCTGCGCGAAACCCAGCGCCTGACCGAAACCCGCTTGGCGCTGGGCGCTGGCAGCGAGCTGGATGTGCAGAGCAGTCGCGCCCGTTTGAAGGCGATCGAGGCGGACATTCCGTTGCTTGAAGTGGCCGAGGTGCAGTCTCGGCATCGTCTTGCGGTGCTGCTTGGGCAGCGTCCCGGTTCGCTGGACACACTGCTGCAGCCACGCGAAGTTCCCGCCTTCGCCAAGGCCTTGCCGTTGGGCGACACCAGCGACCTACTGCGGCAACGTGCCGATGTGCGCATGGCTGAGCGCCGCCTGGCCGCAGCTACCGCGCGTGTTGGTGTTGCAACGGCCGATATGTTTCCGCGCATCAGTCTGAGTGGCTTCGTCGGCTTTCTTGGCGGTGAAGCGTCGGGTCTGGTGAATGGCAACAACAAGGCCTGGTCGCTGACGCCATCGATCAGCTGGGCGGCGTTTGATTTTGGCAGCGTGCGTGCACGTCTGCGTGCCAGCAAGGCGCAGGCCGACGGCGCAGCGGCCGAGTACGAGCAGGCGGTGCTGTTGGCGTTGGAGGACACCGAGAACGCGCTCACCCGTTACGCCAAGCAGCAGGCGCGGCTGGGCATCGTGGCCGAGCAGGCGCAGGCGGCACGCAAGGCGGAGTCACTCGCGCAGCTGCGTTACCGCGAGGGCTCGGAGGACTTCCTGGCCTTGCTGGATGCACAGCGCAATCAGTTGGCTGCCGACGATGCATTGGCAGCGGCGGAAGCTTCTGTGAATGTCAGTGTGGTGGCGGTGTACAAGGCGCTTGGAGGTTGGGCAGGACAGCCCGGTCCTGCGCTTGTGGTAACCGGCATGCGTTGACGAGGCTTGCCCCTCTCCCCAACCCCTCTCCCGCAAGGGGAGAGGGGCTCAGTCTGCGTTGAGCACAAGCATTATGTGCAGCTGCAGCTTCAGCCCCTCTCCCCTTGCGGGAGAGGGGTTGGGGAGAGGGGCAGCTTTTCGACCCGCAAACAGAAAGAGGCGGCCAATGGCCGCCTCTTTGCTTACCTGTTACATCGAATCAGGCGGCATCGGCCTGCGCGCGGCGCGGCCCTTCCAGCAGGGCGCGGCCGACCATGTCCACCAGCAGGTCCAGCTCTTCCTCGTCCATGCCGAAGTGCGGGGTGAAGCGCAGCGAGTTCTCGCCGCCGTGGATGACGTTGACGCCGTGCATGCGCAGCCACTCCTCGGTGGATCCGGCGCCGTAGCACTTGAACTGCGGGGCCAGCTCGCAGGAGAACAGCAGGCCGGTGCCCTGCACCTTGGTAATCAGTCCGCCGAGCCTGGCCTTGAGTGCCTCGAGCTTCTGCACGGCCTGCTCGCCACGCACGCGGATGTTCTGGCGCACGTCCGGCGACAGGCGGGCGAGGGTGGCGCAGGCGACGTCCAGGGCGCGCGGGTTGGTGGTCATGGTGTTGCCGTACACGCCCTTGCGGTACAGCTTGGCGGCGTGCTCGGTGACGGCCAGCACCGACAGCGGGAACTGCGCGCCGTTCAGGGCCTTGGAATAGGTCTCCATGTCCGGCGGGTCCAGGGTCTCGTAGCCCGGGTAGTCGACGAAGGACAGCGTGCCATGCACGCGCAGCGCGGCCTGAATGGAATCGATCAGCAGCAGGCTGCCGTGCTCGCGGGTCAGTTCGCGGGCCAGCTTGTAGAAGTCGGCAGGCACGGCCCGGCCCGGGTCGCCTTCGCCCATCACCGGTTCAAGGAAGATGGCCTCGATGAACCAGTTGTTGGCCTTGGCATCGGCAAAGACCTTGCGCAGTGCGGCCTGGTCGTAGGGCGGGATGGTGATGACGCTGTGCTCGCCGCGGTAGCTGGCCAGGTGCTGGTCATAGGACTTGCGACTGGAGTCGGAGTACAGCGCCGGGCGATCGGTGCGGCCATGGAAGCTGCCCTTGATCACCACGCGCTTGATGGTGGCACCGGCATGTGGGGCGCCCGGGTCGGTCTGCAGTTTGGCGTTGATGTCGACGATGCGCGCGGCCAGGCCGACCGCTTCGGAGCCGGAGTTCAAACACATGAAGTGGGTGAACGGACAGCCGCCACGGGTGTGGCCGATTTCCTTGCGCATGGCCTGCACGAAGCGGCGCTGGGCCAGGCTCGGGGTCATGATGTTGGCCATGACCTGTGGCTTGGCGGCGGCCGCCATCACGTCGGCCGGGGTGTGGCCGAAGCCGAGCATGCCGTAGCCGCCGGCGTCGTACAGCACCGCGCCCTTGAGCGAGACCACCCACGGGCCGCAGGCGGCCAGGGCGATGTAGGGCACCACCGCGTCATCGGCGTAGAAATTGACGAAGCCGGCCTGCATGGCGTCAATCTGGTCCTTTTCGTCCAGATCCAGCAGGTCGGCGGCTTCGTCCTTGATACGGGCGTATTCACTGGCGGCCGCGGCGATGGCGCCGGCCAGGTCCGGGTGAGCGATGGCCAGGCGTTCAACGCTGGCGTCGTCCAGGCCTTGGGTCAGGCGGCTGCCGGCGTGCGCGCGAAGCGGGGCGAGGGGGCCGAGTACGGTCATGCTCATCTCCAGAAGTTTCTTGTATATATCCATTATCTGGAGATTCTGGACATATGGCAGCTATGATCTCGACGGATTTTCGGGTAATTTCGTCAAATCGACGAAGCTGGTTTGCAATGTGAATATTTCCCCTGCCGACGAACGCCTGTTGTCCGTATTGCGTGAGGACGCGCGGGCTTCCACTGCGCAGATCGCCCGCCGGCTTGGTTTGTCCCGGACCACGGTGCAGAGCCGCATCGACCGGCTTGAGCAGTTGGGGGTGATTGCCGGCTATACGGTGCGTACCCATGAGGACTACGAGCAGGGCCAGGTGCGGGCGCACGTGCTGATCACCGTACTGCCGAAGAAGATGCCGGCGGTGGTAAAGGCGCTTCGCGATATCACCGAGGTGCGCTCGCTGCATTCGGTCAGCGGCAACCATGACCTTATCGCGATGGTTGTGGTGGGCGGGGTCAGTGAGATGGATGTGGTGACCGATGCGATTGGAGCTGTTGATGGGGTTGAGCGGACCAACAGCGCGATCATTCTTTCAACCAAGTTTGAGCGTTGAGGTAGGCCAGCCGCGCTGGATTGACCGTTTTGGGTTTGGCTTTGCTTTGCCCTTGCTCTTCAGCCGTCATTCCCGCGAAGGCGGGAATCGCTCTTGTCTTTGCCTTTAGCTGTTGATTTGACGTGACCCGTGCGAACTGAGAGCCAAGGCCAGGGCGATTCCCACCTTCGCGGGAATGACGGCGCGAAGCGGAGCCAAAGCCAGAGCCAGAGCCAGAGCCAGAGCCAGAGCGATTCCCGCCTTCGCGGGAATGACGGCATAAAGCGGAGTCGGAGCCAAGGCCACGGTCACGGCCTAAAAATCAGTCCTTCCGCTCGCGAGAGCTACAATAGCCGGCTCCCCGTACGAAGTTCCGGCCTTGAAGAAGTCCGATTTCACCTATGACCTGCCTGAGGAATTGATCGCCCAGGCCCCCTTGGCCGAGCGTTCGGCCAGCCGCCTGATGCTGGTGCCGGCGGCCCCGGCTGCGTTCGATGACCGCCATGTGCGCGACTTGCCCGAGCTGCTGCAGCCCGGCGACCTGCTGGTGTTCAACGACACCCGGGTGATCCCGGCGCGTCTGTTCGGGCAGAAAACCAGTGGCGGTCGGGTCGAGATCCTGATCGAGCGCCTGCTCGGCGCCCAGCAGGCCCGTGCACAGATCGGTGCCAGCAAGTCGCCCAAGGCCGGCAGTAGCATCCAGCTTGATGCCGGCGGCGAGGCCGAGGTGCTGGGCCGTGACGGCGAGTTTTATGTGTTGCGTTTCGATATTCCCGAGCCGCTGGAGTCCTGGCTGGTCCACGAGGGGCGCTTGCCGCTGCCGCCCTATATCCACCGCGAACCGGGTGCCGACGACCGCGAGCGCTACCAGACCGTGTTCGCCAAGCAGGTGGGCGCGGTGGCGGCGCCGACGGCAGGCCTGCATTTCGACGAACCGCTGCTGGCGCGCCTGCGCGAGCGGGGCGTGCAGTTCGGGCATATCACCCTGCATGTGGGCGCCGGCACCTTCCAGCCGGTACGCGTGGATGACCTGTCCCAGCATGTGATGCACCGGGAATGGCTCAATGTGGGCGCCGAGCTGGTCGAGCAGGTGCGCCGCACCCGCGCGGCGGGCGGCCGCGTGATCGGCGTGGGCACCACCGTGGTGCGGGCGCTGGAGAGCGCGATGCGCGAAGGTGAGTTGCATCCCTACGCTGGCGAAACCCAGATCTTCATCACGCCTGGCTACCGCATCCGCAGTGTCGATGCCATGGTCACCAACTTCCACCTGCCGGAAAGCACCTTGCTGATGATGATCAGCGCCTTCGCCGGCAAGCAGCGGGTGTTCGAGGCCTACGCCCATGCCATCGCGCAGAAGTACCGTTTCTTCAGCTATGGCGATGCGATGCTGCTGTTCCCGCTGAAGGACGCGGCACCCGCGGCGGCAGGGCAGGCCAGCTAGTCCCGCCAGGGCCGGTGGCGCCGGCCCGGCTGGCAGGGCGCGGTGGCCTTGAATCAGCGCCGATCAGCTCGCACAAGTAGACTGTCCGCAGCCAACGCGCCCGCAACTCCCCACCCGGCCCCAATTACAGCTCTTCATTCATGTCCCGACTGCAATTCAAGCTCCAGACCACCGATGGTCGCGCCCGCCGCGGTCAGCTCTCCTTCCCGCGCGGTACCGTGCAGACCCCGGCCTTCATGCCGGTGGGCACCTATGGCTCGGTCAAGGGGATGCTGCCCGAGCAGGTGCGCGCGCTCGGCGCCGAGATCATCCTCGGCAATACCTTCCATCTGTACCTGCGTCCGGGCCTGGATGTGATCGCCGACCACGGCGGCCTGCACGGTTTCTGCCAGTGGAATGGCCCGATCCTCACCGATTCGGGTGGTTTTCAGGTGTTTTCGCTGGCGCATCGCCGCAAGATCACCGAAGAAGGCGTCACGTTCGCCTCGCCGACCGATGGTGCCCGGGTGTTCCTGGGGCCGGAGGAGAGCATGAAGATCCAGAAGGTGCTGGATTCGGACATCGTCATGATCTTCGACGAATGCACGCCGTACCCGGCCACGGAGCCGGTCGCGCGCAAGTCGATGGAGCTGAGCCTGCGGTGGGCCCAGCGCAGCCGCAACGCACATGACGCCATGGGCAACGATGCGGCGCTGTTTGGCATCGTCCAGGGCGGGGTGCACACCGAGCTGCGCAGCCGCTCGGCCGAGGGCCTGCAGCAGATCGGCTTCGACGGCTACGCCATCGGCGGTCTGGCGGTGGGTGAGCCCGAGCACGAGCGCAATGCCATGCTCGACCACATGCATCCGATCCTGCCGGCCGACCGTCCGCGTTACCTGATGGGCGTGGGCCGGCCGGAAGACCTGGTCGAAGGCGTGGCCCGCAGCGTGGACATGTTCGACTGCGTCATGCCCACCCGCAATGCCCGCAACGGCCACTATTTCACCTCTTTCGGTACGGTCCGCATCCGTAACGCCAAGTACGAGCGGGACATGAACCCGATCGAGCCGGGCTGCGGCTGCCATGCCTGCACCGGCGGTTACACCCGGTCCTACCTGCGTCACCTGGACCGCTGCAACGAGATGCTGGCGCCGATGCTGGGTACGCTGCACAACCTGTTCTATTACGAAAAACTGATGGCCGACATGCGCGCGGCCATCGAGGCGGGAACCTTCCTGGCCTTCCGCGAGTCCTTCTATGCAGCCCGGGGCCTGAGCGTCCCGGCGTTGTCGGGGGAGTAGCAGCGCTTCACACGGCCCGGGACTAGCCCCCGGGTGCGTGGCATACTTCACGGCTGACCCCGTTTCGCGGTGACTGCTGCAGGCCAACCGGCCTGCTCGGGGCCGCCCAACACCAAGGACAAAAGTTAATGAATCTGATGGCCATCATTCTTCCCGTTGCCCAGGCTGCCCCGCCGGCCCCCGGCATGGGCACCTTCCTGCTGCCGATCGCACTGATCGCGGTGATGTACTTCCTGATGATCCGCCCGCAGATGAAGCGCCAGAAGGAACACAAGGCGATGCTGGAAAAGATCAGCAAGGGCGACGAAGTGCTGACCTCCGGCGGCATTGCCGGCGTGGTTACCGACATCGGCGACAACTTCATCACCGTGGAAGTGGCCGACAACGTCCGCATCCGTGTGCAGAAGGGCTCGGTTGGCAACGTCCTGCCCAAGGGCACGCTGAAGTCCGCTGCCTGAGACTGAACCCCTTCCGTCATTTCGCGGCGCCCCCGGGGCGCCGCGCAGGATCCTGCAATGCTTGAATTTCCTCGCTGGAAGTACTTCCTGATTCTGATCGTTCTGGCGGTCAGCGCGCTGTACGCGCTGCCCAACATCTACCAGAAGGATCCGTCGGTACAGATCACCGCCAATCGCGGTGGGCAGATCGACGACGCCCTGAAGCAGCGCCTGAGCGCTGACCTGACCGCTGCCGGCGTCACCCCCAAGGCGGTGGAGAAGGAAGGCGAAAGCCTGATCGTCCGCCTGCCGTCGCTGGAAGCGCAGTCGCGCGCCAACGAGGTGCTGCGCGAGAAGGCCGGCGAGAACTACACCGTCGCCCTGAACCTGGCCTCGACCGTGCCGGATTGGCTGTCCAACCTTGGCGGCAAGCCGATGGTGCTGGGCCTGGACCTGGTCGGCGGCGTGCACTTCGCCCTGCAGGTTGACCAGAAGGCCGCGGTGGACAAGCGTTTTGAAGCCTTCACCGAAGATGTACGCACTACGCTGCGTGACAACCGCATTGCCTACCGTTCGGTGGAGCGTCGCGGTGAGAGCGACATCGTCGCCACCCTGACCAATGCCGCCGATGCCGACAAGGCGCGCGCAGCACTGGCCAAGGCGCAGCCGACCTTCACCTATTCGGTGAGCGGCGAACGCATCAGCGCCAGCGTGCCGGCAACGGAAATGAGCCAGATTGCCTCCGGCGCCATCGAGCAGAACCTCACCACGCTGCGCAACCGCGTCAATGAACTGGGCGTGGCCGAGCCGATCATCCAGCGCCAGGGCGAAGACCGCATCGTGGTCGAGCTGCCGGGCGTGCAGGACACCGCCGAAGCCAAGCGCATGATCGGCGCCACCGCAACGCTGGAATACCGTGCCGTCGTCGATGGCAACGCGCAGGATGCCGTCGATACCGGCCGCATTCCGCCGGAAGCAAAGCTGTACCGTGACCGCGCCGGTCGTCCGGTGTTGTTGAACAAGCGCACCATCGTCACCGGTGACCAGATGGTTGCCGCCTCGGTAGCCACCGACCAGAACGGCCTGCCGGCCGTCAGCGTGACGCTGAACAGCGTCGGCGGCCAGCGCATGTTTGATTTCACCAGCGCCAACGTCAACAAGCCGATGGCCGTGGTCTATACCGAGCGCATTCCGCAGGTGACCGTGGTCAATGGCGAAGAACAGCGTAGCTTCCGGGTCAAGGAAGAAGTGATTTCGGTGGCCAACATCAATGGCGTGTTTGGCAAGAACTTCCAGACCACCGGCCTGGAGAAAACCGAAGCCGATAACCTGGCCAAGCTGCTGCGTGCCGGTTCGCTGGCCGCGCCGATGGACTTCGTCGAGGAATACGTCATCGGCCCGAGCCTGGGCGCGGAGAACGTGGAGCGCGGCGTCAAGGCGGTGGTGTTCTCCTTCGTCTTCACCCTGGTGTTCTTCACTGTCTACTACCGCATGTTCGGCGCGATCACCTCGGTGGCGCTGCTGTTCAACCTGCTGATCGTGGTGGCGGTGATGTCGATGTTCGGCGCCACCATGACCTTGCCGGGCTTCGCCGGCCTGGCCTTGTCGGTGGGCCTGTCGGTGGACGCCAACGTGCTGATCAACGAACGTATCCGTGAGGAGTTGCGCCTGGGCATGCCGCCCAAGAAGGCCATCGCCGAAGGTTATGAGCGTGCTTCGGGCACCATCCTGGACGCCAACCTCACCGGCCTGATCGTCGGCGTGGCGCTGTATGCGTTCGGTACCGGTCCGCTGAAGGGCTTCGCGCTGACCATGATCATCGGTATTTTCGCCTCGATGTTCACCGCGATCACCGTGTCGCGTGCGCTGGCAACGCTGATCTACGCCAAGCGCAAGAAGCTGACCTCCGTGGCCATCTGACGCAAAACCCTTAGCAGGAACCCGCGCAGCTGCTGCGCGGGTTTTCCAAGGAACTCCTTGCATGAAACTGTTTCCACTTCACATCGTCCCGAACGACACCAACATCGACTTCATGCGTCACCGCAAGCCGGTGCTCGCACTCATGGTGGTGCTGCTGCTGGTGTCGATCGCCATCATCGGTTTCAAGGGCTTCAACTACGCGCTGGAGTTCACCGGCGGTACCGTGGTGCGCACCCACTTCGAGAACAGCATCGATGCCGATACGGTGCGCGAACGCCTGGCCAAGGCGGGTTTCGAGAACGCCCAGGTGCAGAGCGTGGGTGGCGGCAATGACCTGATGGTCCGCCTGCCGCCGGATGGTCAGCACAACAACGCTGCCGATGCCGCGCAGAAGGTGGCCGAAAAGGTCCGGGCGGCCGTCACTGCCGATGACAATGTCGCTACCGTGCAGCCGGGTGAGTTCGTCGGCCCGCAGGTCGGCAAGGAACTGGCCATGAACGGTGTCTACGCGACCCTGTTCATGGTGATCGGCTTCCTGATCTACATCGCGGCCCGCTTCGAGTGGAAGTTCGCTATCGTGGCCAGCATCACCGCGTTCTTCGACCTGATCCTGACCATCGCCTACATGTCGCTGCTGGGGCGTGAGTTCGACCTGACCGTGTTGGCCGGTATGTTGTCGGTGATGGGCTTCGCCATCAACGACATCATCGTGGTGTTCGACCGCGTGCGTGAGAACTTCCGCAGCCTGCGCGTGGAGCCGCTGGAAGTGCTGAACCGTTCGATCAACCAGACGCTGTCGCGTACGGTGATCACCGCGGTGCTGTTCTTCCTGTCCGCACTGGCGTTGTACATGTATGGCGGCGAGTCGATGGAAGGCCTGGCCGAGACCCACATGGTGGGTGCGGTCATCGTGGTCATCTCTTCGATCATCGTCGCGGTGCCGATGTTGAGCATCGGCCCGTTCAAGGTCAGCAAGCAGGACCTGCTGCCCAAGGCCAAGGATGAGGAGGAACTGGCCCGTCGTCCCTGACGCTCAGTGTGCCAATCCACTGAAAAGCCGCGCTTTGCGCGGCTTTTCTTTTGCCTGCGCAGCGGGGCTCCATGCGGTGGCGTCGGTTGTTTTCACCGCTGGCGCGCACTACGATCCCATCGGTTGAGCGCGGCAAACCGTGGCCGCGCTGTCTACTGCTCATCAACCGAGGTTTTCATGGTCATCAAACCGCGTGTGCGCGGCTTCATCTGCGTCACCACCCATCCGACTGGTTGCGATGCGGCGGTCAAGGAACAGATTGATTACATCAAGGCCCAGCCCAAGCTGGCCAACGGCCCGAAGAAGGTGCTGGTACTCGGTGCGTCCACGGGCTACGGCCTGGCTGCGCGCATCAAGGCTGCGTTCGGCAGCGATGCCGCCACCCTGGGGGTGTTCTTCGAGCGCCCGGGCAGTGAGAGCAAGCCGGGTACCGCCGGCTGGTACAACTCGGCCGCGTTCGAGAAGTACGCACACCAGGCGGGCCTGTATGCGCGCAGCGTCAATGGTGATGCGTTCTCCGACGAGGTGAAGCAGAAAGTCATCGAGATCATCAAGGCCGACCTCGGCCAGGTCGATCAGGTGGTCTACAGCTTGGCCGCGCCGCGCCGCAAGCACCCCAAGACCGGCGAGATCATCAGCTCCACGCTCAAGCCGATCGGCGCGCCGATCACCCTGCGTGGCCTGGATACCGACAAGGAAGTGCTGACCGAAACCACCCTGCAGCCGGCGACGGCCGAGGAAATCGCCGGCACCGTGCAGGTGATGGGCGGCGAAGACTGGCAGATGTGGATCGATGCGCTGCTCGAAGCCGGTGTGCTGGCACCCGGCGCCACCACCACGGCGTTCACCTATGTGGGCGAGGAGATCACCCAGGCTATCTACTGGAACGGCTCCATCGGCGCGGCCAAGAAGGACCTGGACACCAAGGTCAAGGATATCCGCGGCAAGCTGGCCGGCATTGGCGGCGACGCCCGCGTGTCGGTGCTCAAGGCGGTGGTGACCCAGGCAAGCTCGGCAATCCCGACCATGCCGCTGTATCTGTCGTTGCTGTTCAAGGTGATGAAAGAGCAGGGCACGCATGAAGGCTGCATCGAGCAGCTCGATACGCTGTACGACATCCTCTACAACGGCCCGCAGGGCGGCAGCAATGCAGCGGAGCATATCCGCCAGCAACTGGTGGATGGCAAGGGGCGCAACGTGGCGCTGGTCGATGAGGAAGGCCGCCTGCGTGCCGACTACAAGGAAATGGCGCGGGAAGTGCAGGCCAAGGTGCTGGAACTGTGGCCGCAGGTGACCAACGAGAACCTGTACGAGATCAGTGACCTGGCCGGCTACAAGGCCGACTTCCTGCGCCTGTTCGGCTTCGGTATCGACGGTGTGGACTACGAAGCCGATGTGAATCCTGACGTCGCCATCCCGGGCATCGTCGAGGTCTGAGTTTGTTGCTTCCCTAGTTGCGAGAAGGCCGCGCTTTGCGCGGCCTTCTGTTGTTTGTTTCAAGTGGAAAGCCTGGGCTCACCACAATTACCGCGCTGTCCTTGCGCTGGCACAGGTTCGCTCCGTCGCGGCGAGCGCAAACCACTCTTCTCGCTTTGTCGGCGGGAGGGATGCGGGCAATCCGGGCGGGCCATGGCCGCGATCCTGGCCTCTCCCGGTGCGGGAGGGGCTGGGGTGAGGGCAGGCTTCTGGCGCAACGCGCCAGGGCCTGGCATTCCTCAACCAAACTCGAAGTTCATCTCGGCTGCCGCCGGGCCGACGAAATCGCCTTCCACGTAATCGACGCCGGCGCTGAACAGCAGGCTCATGGTGCCGGCATCGGCCACGAACTCGGCGATGGTGCGGATGTTCGCCGACTGCGCCTTGGTGGTGATCTCCTGGGTCTTTTCCAACTGCTCCTTGGCCTGTGCCGGATCGGCGGTGAAGGCGCTGTCCAGCTTGAGGAAGGCGGGTTGGAAATGGGCCAGCAACTGGAACGAATCCAGGCCCGAGCCAAACTGCTCCAGCCCGACCTTGCAGCCCATCGCGGCGACACTGGCCAGGAACTGCTGGGCATTGCGCAGGTGGGTGAACACCTTGGCTTCGGAAACCTGCAGCCACAGCTGCTCGCCCTCCACGCCCTCGGCGCGCAGGCCGTCCTGGATGAGCTGCAGCAACTGCGGGTCGTTGAACGACTCGGGGGTGATGCGCACCATCAGGTGGACGCGCTGGCCTGCACGGCTGCGCTCTCCCAGCGCGCGTATCGCGCTGCCCACCACCCAGCGGTTGACCGGTGCCATCAGCTCGTGGTCCTGGGCAATCGGCAGGAAGCTGGCCGGGCCGACCAGTTCGCCATTGTTCTCCATCAGCAGCGAGGTGTCGTACAGCTGCATGGGCTCGCCCATCAGGTTCAGCACCGGACGGAAGCGCAGCTCGAAACCGTCGCCGGCCACCGCCTGCTGGATGCGCTGCACCCAGCGCTGGATGCGCTCTTCCTCGACACGGTCAGCGGCGCCCGGGTCGAACACCTTGACCGTGTTGCCGCCCAGCTCGATGGCAGCGCGGGCGCAGTCGTTGGCGCGATTGAGTACCTGGCCAACGCTGGCGATCTTCTCGCCCACCTGCACGCCGCCGATGCTGACGGTAACCGTGGCCGAGCGTTCGCCGACGGTGAATACATGCCCGGCAAAGGCTGCGCGCACGCGTTCGGCAATGGTCGCGGTGTGGGTGTATTCGCCCGGGCAGAGCAGGGCGAAACTGTGCTCGCCAAAACGCGCCAACTGCGCATCGTCGCCGATGGCATGGGCCAGCTGCTGGCCCATGGCGCCAATCAACGCATCGGCCGAGTCCAGGCCGATATCCGGCAGCAGGCGCGCGTAGTGGTCCGGCTCGATCAGCAGGAAGCCGTACTGGCCATCGCTGCGGCTGACCTGGGCCACGGCGTTTTCCAGGTGCACCATGAAGGTGGGACGGTTCAGCAGGCCGGTGACCTGGTCGCGCTGGCGCAGTTCCTCCACCTCGCGGGCCAGTTCCGGATCAAACTCCTCGCGGCGGCGGAACACCACCTGGAAGCAGGACTCGCCCTCATAGGTGGCGGCGGTGAACTCCATCGTCGCCGGGAAGGTGTCGCCGTCCTGGTTGCGTGCGTGTACTTCGTATTGCGGTGGCGGTGCCTCGCCCTTGCTCAGCGACTTGAGCAGGTTCTTGAAATCCTCCACGTGCTGCGGCGCCACCATGTCCAGTAGCGAGATGCCTTCGACATCATCGAAGGAATCAAAGCCGAACATTTCAAGGTAGGCCTCGTTGGCACGGATGTGCATGCCTTCGTGGACATAGGCGATGGGATCGCGCGAGGAGGAAATCAGCGCGTCGCAGCGGCGCTCGGTTTCACGCATCTGCGCTTCGATCCGGCGCAGGCCACGGCGTGCCTGCAGGTCTGTCCACTCGTTGCGCAGCACCGACAGCAGGTGATCGGGCTGCTGGCGCACGGCGACGGCGCGGATGCCATTGGCCGCCGCATCGATCAGCAACTGCACGTCGACATGGTCGACCAGCTGGATCATCGGGATGTCCTTGCCGCTGGCGGCGACCTGCTGGGTCAGCAGGGCCTGCGGGATGACATAGGAGTTGGCAGCCAGCACCAGGTCGATCGGTTGCCCACCCAGCGCCTGCGACAGCTCGTCGGGGCTCTGCGGGCGCAACGGCCGCACCGCGATGCCGCTGTTACGCAGGGTGCTGACGATGGCTTCGGCGTTCTCGGCGCTGTCATCCACGATCAGCAGGCGCAATGTGATGTCTTTGGCGTTCTGCATTCAAAGCTCCCGGGGCAGGGGGTTTAATACACGAAGCACAGCGTTGGCGTCTATGCGCCAACCGCTTGCCTGTGACGGAATCCCGTCGCAGGCGGCGGCGATGGGCTCAGGCCGCCAGTCCGGCTGCATGGCCCGAGGCCCAGGCCCATTGGAAGTTGTAGCCGCCCAGCCAGCCGGTGACATCCAGCACCTCGCCGACGAAATGCAGGCCCGGCACCAGTTGCGATTCCATGGTGGAGGAGGACACCTTGCGCGTATCCACCCCGCCCAGGGTCACCTCGGCGGTGCGGTAGCCCTCGGTGCCGCTGGCGACCAGCGGGAAATCGGAGAGCAGGCTGGCCGCAGCCTTGAGTTCGGGTTCGTCGAGCTGACGCATGGGCTTGTCCTTCAGCCATTGCTCGCACAGACGCAGCGCCAGACGGCGTGGCATCACCTCGGACAGCACGGTGCGCAGCTCCGAGGCGCCGCGCTCCTGTTTCATCTGGCGCAGCCAGGCCAGTGCATCGTGCCCGGGCAGCAGGTCCAGGCGCAGGTCATCGCCGGGCTGCCAGTAAGAGGAGATCTGCAGGATTGCAGGGCCGCTGATGCCGCGGTGGGTTATCAGCATCGAATTGCGGAAGCTGCGCCCGTTGCAGCGCGCTTCCACCGGCAAGGCCACACCACTGAGCTCGGCAAAACGCTCCTGGTGCTTGCCGCTGAGGGTCAGCGGCACCAGCCCTGCACGGGTTGGCAGCAGTTCGTGGCCAAAGCGCTTGGCCAGTTCGTAACCGAAGCCGCTGGCGCCCATGCTGGGGATGGACAGGCCGCCGGTGGCGACCACCAGTGAGGCACTGTGGAAGCTGCCCTGCGCGGTCTGCACGCGGAAACCGTCGGCGCCGCGCTCGACGGCGGTGACGCCGCAATCGGTACGCAACTGCACCCCGGCCGCGCTGCATTCATCCAGCAGCATGCGCACGATCTGCTTGGAGGAGATGTCGCAGAACAGCTGGCCCAGTTCCTTCTCGTGGTACGCAATGCCGTGGCGCTCGACCATGTCGATGAAGTCGCCAGGGCTGTAGCGGGCCAGGGCCGATTTGCAGAAATGCGGATTGGTGGAGATGAAGTTGGCGTGGGTGGTGCCGGTGTTGGTGAAATTGCAGCGGCCACCACCGGACATCAGGATCTTCTTGCCCGGTTTGTTGGCGTGGTCGATCACCTGCACGATGCGGCCACGCTGGGCGGCGGTGATCGCACACATCAGGCCGGCGGCGCCGGCGCCGACCACCAGCACATCGCAGCGGAGGGTCTTGCCTGTCACGTATTACTCCGCCGCGCGCTTGCGCCAGGTCGGGATCACGTCCAGCTGGATCTGGTCGTTGAGGATCTGCACCTCGCCGTCCTGGATCAGCACGCTCCAGCGCATCGCCCGTTGTACCTGCTCGCCCCAGCGCTCGACAAACTCGGCCGGCAGGTCGAGCACCGACAGGTTGTTGAAGCGGGCCAGGTGCTTGCCCTGTTTCTGCCACCAGATATCGGAGGCATTGCCGCCGTAGTTGATGATCTGCACGCGGCGGCTGCGGTTGCAGGCCTTGCGCACGCGCGACTCGTCCGGGTGGCCCAGGTCGATCCATTGCAGGATGTCGCCGGTATAGTCCAGCTCCAGCAGGTCCGGGTCGTCCTCGCTGCTCAGGCCCTTGCCGAACTCCAGCCGGTCTTCGGCATTGAGCGCGAAGGCCAGCAGGCGCACCATCAGGCGCTCGTCGGTTTCGGACGGATGCTGGGCCAGGGTCAGGTTGTGGGTCGCGTAATACCCGCGATCCATGTCGCTGATCTGCAGCTCGGCCTTGCGGATGGTGGCGGTGAGAGCCATGGGGATACCGGTGATGAAGACCGCCCATGATAATGCCTGGCCATGCACAGGACCTGTTCCGCCGTGAAAGACGCCGTGCCACCCAGCCGCCTGCAATTGGCACCCGGGCCGTGGGCCTGCCTGCTGGATGGCCTGTGCGCGCGCTTCCCCGGGGTGTCACGCCTGCAGTGGCAGGACCGTTTTGACCGTGGCCGCGTGCTCGCTGCCGACGGTACCGTGCTGCAGCCGTCGCAGCCCTGGCAGGCGGGTCGGGAGATCCTGTACTACCGCGAGGTGGTCGACGAGCCGGCCATTCCCTTCAGCGAAACCGTACTGTACCAGGATGCCCATCTGCTGGTGGCCGACAAGCCGCACTTCCTGCCGGTGACACCGGCCGGGCGGCATGTGCGCGAAACCTTGCTGGCACGGCTGCAGGCGCGCACCGGCAACCCGGCGCTGGCGCCGCTGCACCGGATTGATCGGGAGACGGCCGGGCTGGTGCTGTTTTCCTGCGATCCCGGCAGTCGAGCGGCATACCAGCGCCTGTTCGCCGAACGGCGTATCGACAAACACTACGAGGCGCTGGCGCCGGCCCTGGCCGCGCTGCGGTTTCCGCATGCGCGCAGCAGCCGGCTGGTGCGCGGCGAGCCGTTCTTCCGCATGGCCGAAGGCGAGGGCGAGGCGAACGCCTTGAGCCGGATCGAGGCGCTGGAACAGATCGGCGCGGTGTGGCGCTACCAGTTGGAGCCGGTCAGTGGCCGCAAGCACCAGTTGCGGGTGCACATGGCGGCCCTGGGGGCGCCGATCATCGGCGATGACTACTACCCCCAGCTGCGCAACCGGGCACCCGGGGATTACAGCCAGCCGCTGCAGCTGCTGGCGCGACGGCTGGCCTTCGTCGATCCGCTCAGCGGTCAGCCCCGGCTGTTCCACAGCCAGCGGCAACTGCAGCTGTAGTCAGCGGCGCTGCGCCAGCCAACGGTCCAGCTGCGCGGCAAACGCCTGGCGATCGCGGGCATGCAGGGTGGCCGGGCCGCCGGTCTGGATGCCGGCACCACGCAGTTCTTCCATGAAATTGCGCACCGACAGCCGCTCGGCAATGGTGTTGGCGGTATACAGCTCGCCACGTGGGTTGAGCGCCACAGCATGTTTTTCCAGCACGCGCGCGGCCAGCGGTATGTCCTGCGTCACCACCAGGTCGCCTGCGGCCACCCGCTCGGCGATGGCGTCATCGGCCACGTCCGGCCCGCCTGCTACCTGCATGGCGCGGACATGGCGCGAGGGGGGAGTGCGCAGCCATTGGTTGGCGACCAGGACGGTCTCCACCCGGGCCCGCTCGGCGGCGCGGAACAGGATCTCCTTGATCACGACAGGGCAGGCATCGGCGTCCACCCAGATGCGGGTGGCGGGGGTGTTGGCAGGTGATTGCATCCGCGCAGTCTATAGGTCGTGTCTATCCCGGCCTACTGGCGTGGCGCCCTCAAAACGCCCCAAGTGCATGAAAACTGACGGTTTATTGACGGGCCTGAATTTATCTGGCTTTCTGAATACGGTATTTATCGCTTTTTGGCGCAAAGCCGCGTATCGTTGGCCCCACTGTGCTTGCAAGGGTCACCGTGAATCGTGGCCTGATGCAGTTGATCTCTTGATCGGCTCATCGATCCGCTTTACCAACGCCTGCAACTCAGTCTCGGCCCCGATCTCCGGTGGCTGCGATTATTTCAACTTATGTTTCAGGAGTTAGTACATGTCTGATCGTCAGACCGGCACTGTCAAGTGGTTCAACGATGCCAAGGGCTTCGGCTTCATCACCCCGGAAAGCGGCCCGGACCTGTTCGTGCATTTCCGCGCCATCCAGGGCAACGGCTTCAAGTCGCTGCAGGAAGGCCAGAAGGTGACCTTCGTCGCCGTGCAGGGCCAGAAGGGTATGCAGGCTGACCAGGTGCAGGCGGTCTAATCGACCCCTTGCTACCGTAAGGTTGCTTGGAACGCCGGAAGCGAAAGCTTCCGGCGTTTTTGTTTGTGCGCCGGCGCAGGACACAAGGCCTTACGCCATCGCCTGCCAGGATCGTGTCGACCATGTCGGCGGAGGCTTGCGATGATCACCGTGCACCACCTGGAGCAGTCGCGTTCCCATCGCGTGCTGTGGATGCTGGAAGAGCTGGGCCTGGACTACGAGCTGGTCTGCTACAAGCGCGATCCCGACACCTGGCTGGCACCGCCGGCCCTGCGTGCGGTGCACCCGCTGGGCAAATCGCCGGTACTGCAGGACGAGGGCTTGGTGCTGGCCGAATCAGCCGCCATCCTGGACTACCTGGCCGATCGCTACGACGGCGCGCGGCAGCTCTCACCTGCGCCGCAACCCGCGCAGGCACCCGAACGCATGCGTTACCGCTATTGGCTGCACTATGCCGAAGGCTCGGCGATGCCGCCCTTGCTGATGGCCCTGGTGTTCGGACGGGTGCGCAGTGCGCCGATGCCGTTCTTCGCCAAGCCCATTGCCAAGGGCATTGTCGACAAGGTGATGAAGAGCTTCGTCAGCCCGCAGCTGCAACTGCACCTGGGCTGGATGGAACGCGAGCTGGGCGAATCGCCCTGGTTCGCCGGCGAGCGTTTCAGTGCTGCCGACATCCAGATGAGTTTCCCGCTGCAGGCCGCCGCTGCACGCGTTGCGGAAATGAACAACTTTCCACACTTGCAGGATTTCCTGCTGCGCATCGCCCAACGCCCGGCCTACCAGCGCGCCGAACAGCGCGGCGGCCGCTTGAGCCTGCTCGGTGGCAGCCGCTGAGCGGTTGCAGGGCCGCCTGCCAGCCCCCATCTGAAGAGAATGAACGACACCCAGATTCCACAGTTCGACAACCGTTTCCTGCATGAGCTGCCCGGCGACAACGAGGTCGGCCAACGCCGGCGCGAGGTGCTGGGGGCAGCGTGGTCCTCGGTGATGCCCACGCCGGTAGCGGCGCCAAGCGTGCTGGCCTATTCGCAGGAAGTGGCCGAGCTGCTTGGCCTGGATGTGCAGGACCCGGGCTTTGCCGAGGTGTTCGGCGGCAACGCGTTGTATGCCGGCATGCAGCCCTGGGCGGCCAACTATGGCGGCCATCAGTTCGGTCATTGGGCCGGGCAGTTGGGGGATGGCCGGGCGATATCGCTGGGTGAACTGCTGGCCGATGGGCGGCGCTGGGAACTGCAGCTCAAAGGGGCCGGGCCCACCCCGTATTCGCGCGGTGCCGATGGCCGTGCCGTGCTGCGCTCGTCCATCCGCGAGTTTCTCTGCTCCGAGGCCATGCACCACCTGGGTATACCCACAACCCGCGCCCTGAGCCTGGTGAGCACTGGCGATGCGGTGGTGCGCGATATGTTCTACGACGGCCATCCGCAGGCCGAGCCGGGGGCGGTGGTATGCCGGGTTGCGCCGTCCTTCATCCGTTTCGGCAGTTTCGAGCTGCCCGCCTCACGCGGCGACCTGCCACTGCTGCGGCAGCTGGTGGAGTTCTGCATCGCTCGCGACTACCCCGAGCTGGGGGGCAGCGGCGAGGTGTTGTACGCCGACTGGTTCCGGCAGGTCTGCGCGCGTACCGCGGTGCTGGTCGCGCAGTGGATGCGGGTTGGCTTCGTGCATGGGGTGATGAACACCGACAACATGTCCATCCTCGGTTTGACGCTGGATTACGGCCCTTATGGCTGGGTCGAGAACTACGACCCGGACTGGACGCCGAACACCACCGACGCCAAGGGCCGCCGCTATCGTTTCGGTGCGCAGGTGGCAGTGGCGTACTGGAACCTGGTGCGGCTGGCGCAGGCCTTGTCGCCCCTGTTTGCCGACGTGGCACCGCTACAGGCGGGGCTGGATGCATTCCGTGACCGCCACGCGGCCGAGGAGCGGGCACACCTGGTGGCCAAGCTGGGCCTGGGGACGTTCCGTGAGGGTGACGATGCCTTGATGGCGCAGTTCCAGCAGCTGCTGCAGGACGGTGAGATGGACATGACCCTGGCGTTCCGCGCCCTGGGCGACATCGACCTGGCCGACATCGACCTGACCGATATCGATTCCGGCCGGCCACTGCCCGCGCCGCTGGAGGAGGCCTTCTATTCCGCGCAGGCCCGTGAGCGCGTATTACCTGCACTGGTCGAGTGGCTGCAGCGTTATGCAGTGCGCGCAGCGGACAGTGGCCAATCGGCGCAGCAGCGTCGCGCGGTGATGCAGGCTGCCAATCCCCGCTACGTGCTGCGCAATTGGCTGGCACAGCAGGCCATCGACCGTGCCGAACAGGGCGATACGGCCGGAATAACGGATTTGCTGGAAGTGATGCGGCATCCTTATGACGAGCAGCCGGGGCGCGAGGCATTTGCCGCCAAGCGTCCGGAATGGGCGCGCGAGCGCGCCGGCTGTTCGATGCTTTCGTGCAGTTCCTGAGTACCCCTATGTTGAATGATGCATATGACCAGCCCTGATTACCCCGATTGGTCGCGGCCGATCCGCGACGTTGCCGATTTCCCCAAGCCCGGCATCCTGTTCAAGGACATCACTCCCTTGCTGGGCGATGGCCCGTGTTTCCGCGCCGCGGTGCAGGCCATGGCCGAGCCTTGGCGCGATGCCGGCTTGCAGGCGGTGCTGGGGGTGGAGGCGCGTGGCTTCATTCTCGGCACCGCGCTGGCGCTGGAGCTGGGCGTGGGCTTCGTACCGGTGCGCAAGCCGGGCAAGCTGCCGGGTGCTACCTTGAAGCAGGATTACGCGCTGGAATACGGCAGCGACCGCATCGAGGTCAGCGTGGGCGCCACCGCGCCGGGTGCGCGGGTGCTGCTGGTCGATGATGTGCTGGCCACCGGCGGCACCTTGCTGGCGGCCCTGCAGCTGGCGGCCCAGCTGCAAGCGCAGGTAGTTGGCGCTGCAGTGCTGGTGGAGCTGGACGGGCTCGGCGGCCGCGCGCGTTGGCCTGCCGGTTTGCCGCTGGCGGCGACGCTGGTTTACTGAGCCTGTGATGCCTGCAGCGGAGCCGTCAATGCCTGGTCTGAACGAATTGCTGTCTTCCTTCGATGTCGAGCAGGGCCTGCTGCTGCCGGATAGCTGGCGACAGGGGCGCACTGCCTATGGCGGCATCCTCAGTGCGCTGGGTGTGGCCGCTGCCCTGCAGGCGCATGCCGGGGCCTTGCCGCCGCTGCGCTCGGCCCAGGTCACCTTCATCGGCCCGGCCGCTGGCGTGCTGCGATTCGTGCCCGCAGTGCTGCGCGAAGGCAAATCGGTGGTCAACATCGGTGTGGACGTGTATTCCGACGAGGCCTTGGCGGCACGCCTGTCGCTGGTGTTCGGGCGTGCCCGCGAAAGCACCATCGCCCACGATTTCGCCGGGCGTTTGCCTGCCGGTGGCCCGGATGCCTACCGCGACTTCAACATGGCGGCTATGCCGTTCGCACCGGCGTTCACGCAGAACTTCCAAATGCGCCCGGCGGGCGGCGCGATGCCGCTGTCAGGTGCCGAGGTGCCGGAGCTGTTGACCTGGGTGCGGCACCTGGATGCGGCCAATGTGGACCCGGCCGTGGCCCTGATCGCCATGGGGGATGCGATGCCGCCGGCGGCGTTCAGCAGTTTCAAGGCGGCCGCGCCGATCAGCTCGATCACCTGGAATGTTGAGCTGCTGGAGCCACAGCCGCAGGGTGAATGGTTCCTGCTGCGTTCTTTCAGCCAGCATGCCCGCGATGGCTATTCGTCCCAGGACATGCAGGTGTGGGACACGCAGGGCCGGGTGGTGATGCGTGGCCGCCAGAGTGTGGCGGTGTTTGCGTGACCCTGCGCACCGCCGGCCTGCTGGCAGTGCTGTTGGCAATGGCCGGTTGGAGCGCCTGGTGGGTGGTCTGCAATGTCTATGAATTCGCCCCGGATCTGGATGCCCGGGCGTTCGCCTATGGCTGGGTATTGAGCCTGGCGGTGAGCGCCTACGCGTTGCGCGCAGGCCCGGTTCGGGGCAGGTGGCTGCCGCTGCTGACCGCCGCCTGTATTGGCGCTTATCTGCTGTTGATCCATCGGGGCGTGAGCGCAGGCCTGGCCTTGGCGTTGCTGCTGGCCGCCAGCCTGCTGACCTGCATCGCCACCTGCCGACGCCACCCCCGGTAGTGCCGAGCCATGCTCGGCAGAAGCTTTCCCGGTAACGCCCCAGCGGAGCATGGCTCCGCTCTACAAGGGGTCTCCCACGTGGCTTACATCTTGCGCACGCGGAAACGCTTGCCCTTGATCTTGCCTGCTTCCAGCCGCGCCAGGGCCTTGCCGACCTGCTCGCGGGCAATGGCAACGTAGGAGCGGGTGGGGAAGATGTCGATCTTGCCGATGGCCTTGGCCGACAGGCCCGCATCGCCGGTCAGTGCACCCAGGATGTCGCCTGCGCGCAGCTTGTCGGTCTTGCCGCCATCGATGCGCAAGGTGGTCATCGCCGCCTGCGGCAATTCTGCCGGACGTGCGGTTGCCAACGGCGTCTTCTGCCAGTTCAGCGGATTGCCCTGCTGGGTTTCCAGCGCCTCGGCGCGGCTGCGCTCACGGCCGGCGACCAGGCTCAGGGCCAGGCCATTGCGGCCAGCACGGCCGGTGCGGCCGACGCGGTGCTGGTAGGTGTCGATGTCGGTGGGCAGCTCGTAATTGACCACGGCAGCCAGGTCTTCCACGTCCAGTCCGCGCGCAGCCACGTCGCTGGCAACCAGCACATTGCAGCTGCGGTTGGAGAACTGCATCAGCACCTCATCGCGATCGCGCTGCTCCATGTCGCCGTGCAGCGCCAGCGCGGAGAAGCCGAACTGGCGCAGCGAGTTGGCCACTTCGTCCACGTCCTTGCGGGTGTTGCAGAACACCACCGCCGATTCCGGGGTGTACTTCAGCAGCAGTCCGCCCAGCGCCTTCTGGCGGTTGGCCGGCTCGGTTTCAAAGAACAGCTGCTGGATCGCCGGTGCCTCGGTCTGGCCGTCGATGGTTACTTCCACCGGTTCCTTGAGCAGGGCACGTGCCAGCTCGCGGATGGCGTCGGGGAAGGTGGCCGAGAACAACAGGCTCTGGCGGTCCTTGTGGGTGCGCCCGGCGATCTCGCGGATCGGCTCCTCGAAGCCCATGTCCAGCATGCGGTCGGCTTCGTCCAGCACGAACGCACGGACCTGGCCGAGGTTGAGCGCGCGTTTGCGCGCCAGTTCCTGCACGCGGCCGGGGGTGCCAACCACCACCTGCGGGTCATGCGCCTCCAGCGAGGCCAACTGCGGGCCCAGCGGCATGCCGCCGGTAAGGATCAGCAGTTTCAGGTTGGGGATGCCGGTGGCCAGCTTGCGCAGCTGCTTGCCAACCTGGTCAGCGAGTTCGCGGGTAGGGCAGAGCACCAGTGCCTGGGTGCGGCCCAGGCTGGGGTCGAGCCGGTTGAGCAGGCCCAGACCGAAGGCGGCGGTCTTGCCGCTGCCGGTTGGGGCCTGGGCGATCACGTCACGGCCTTCCAGGATCGGCGGCAGGCTCAGCGCCTGCACCGGCGTCATCGAGGTATAGCCCAGCGCGTCGATGCCAGGAGCGAGTGCCGGCGACAGCGGCAGGGAAGAGAAGTCAGTCATGGCGCATTTTCGCAGAAGCCGGCGCGTCGTGCCTGCCAAGCGCCCCCGTTCGCTCGTTTGCCGGGGAAGGCTCTGCCCCGCACAAGCGGCGGGGCGTTGCAGAGCGGATGGCGGCGCAGCCGACACCCGCCAGCCGATTGAACGGTCGCGGCCTTACATCAGGGCCCGGATGCCAAGATTGATCAGCATGCCGCCGGCCAACAGCCAGGCGAACAGCAGCAGCGCAAGCAGCATGGGCTTGGCGCCGGCCTGGCGCAGCGCCGAGGCATGGGTGGTCAGGCCCAGTGCGGCCATGGCCATGGCCAGCAATGCCGTGTCCAGATCAATCAAGACCTTCACCACGTCAGCCGGCAGCAGCTGCAGCGAGTTGAAGGCGACCATGGCGATGAAGCCAAACGCGAACCACGGAATGGTGATCCTGGACCGCTCGCCCTCGGCCTGGCCCTGGCCGCGTGCCAGCAGCGCCGACAGCCCGACCAGGAACGGTGCCAGCATCATCACCCGCACCATCTTGGTGATGACCGCCGCATCGGCGGCGGGCTCGCTGATCGCACGGCCGGCTGCTACCACCTGCGCCACTTCGTGCACGGTGGAGCCGGTGAACACGCCGAATGCTGTCTCATCCAGCGGCATCCAGCCGGCGGACACGCCCCACTGGTACAGCAGGGGATAGAGGAACATCGCCACGGTGCCAAACACCACCACCGTGGCCACGGCGACAGCGACCTGTTCCGCACGTCCTTTCACCACCGGCTCGGCGGCCATCACTGCCGCGGCACCGCAGATGGAGCTGCCGGCGCCGATCAGCAAGGCCGAGTTGCGGTCCATGCCCAGCACCTTGGTGCCCAACCACCAGGCCAGGCCGAAGGTGGAGCACAGCACCAGTGCATCGATGACCACGCCGGCGGTGCCGACCTGGCCGATGTCCTGCAGGGTCAGGCGCAGGCCATACAGGATGATGCCGGCACGCAGCAGGGTGGCCTTGGAAAAACCAACACCCGCCGCTGCACGCGGCGCCAACGCGCGGTAGACGGTATTGCCCAGCACGATGCCGATGACGATGGCCAGGGTCAGCGCGCTGATGCCGTGGGCCTGCATCCAGGGCAGGGTGCCCAGCCAGATCGACAAGGCGGCAATGGCGGCCGTCAACAACAGGCCGGGAAGGCGATGGGGGGCGGGCGCAGCCAGCCCTTGGGTCGAGGTGTTCATAACGATGGGTTATCAGAAGATGGCCCATGCTGCGCCCTGGGTTATTACCTGTAAAACGGATAATATTGGTTAGTACAACCAGTTAAGCAGGTAGATCATGCATCTTTCGCTGCGCCAGCTGCAGATCTTCTCGGGCATCGCCGAGGCTGGCACCACCACCGCGGCCGGTGAGTTGCTGGGCCTGTCGCAATCGGCGGTCAGCGCAGCGCTGGGGGAGCTGGAGAGCCTGCTTGGCCTGGCGTTGTTTGACCGTGTTGGCCGCCGGCTGGTGCTCAATGGCCATGGCCGTGCGCTGCTGCCGCAGGCCCGTGCGTTGCTCGCCGGCATGAACGACATCGAACGCAGGTTCCGCGCCGACAGCCAGACCGGGGCCGCCGTGCAGTGGCAGGTGGGTGCCAGCACCACCATCGGCAATTACCTGATGCCGGCCCGCATCGCCGACCTGCAGGAGCGCAACCCCAACGCGCATGTCGAGCTGGTCATCGGCAATACCCGCGAGGTGACCACCGCCGTGCAGCGGCTGGAGGTGGATATCGGGCTGATCGAGGGCCCGAGCCACGAGCCCGGGCTGGAAGTGGCGCCCTGGCAGAGCGATGAATTGGTGATGGTATTTGGTGGCCGCCACCCCTTGGCTGCGGCGTTACGCAACGGAGCCGATCTGGCGCAGTTGCGGCAGGCCCGCTGGCTGCTGCGCGAACCTGGTTCGGGCACCCGCGAAGCGGCCGAACAGGCGCTGCTGCCGCATCTGCAGGGATTTGCGGAAGTTCTGCAGTTGGGGGGTACCGAGGCCATCAAGCAGGGCGCGGTGGCCGGGCTTGGACTGGCCTGCCTGTCCAGGCATGCGGTGGCGGACCTGGTGACCCTGGGCAGGCTGCAGGTGCTGGATACGCCGCTGCCGCCCCTACAGCGCCAGCTGTGGGTGGTGCGCCACCCGGGCAAGCGGGTGCCGGCCAGCCTGCGCCAGCTGCTGGGCCTGGCGGCGGACGTATTCAACGACGATTGAGCGGTGGACGCGGCTTAACCCGTACAATACGCCCATGCCTTTGATTACCTTGCAGAACGTCGACTACAGCGTCGGCGGCCCGTTGTTGCTGGAAAAAGCCGAACTGTCGATCGAGACTGGCGAGCGTATCGCCCTGATCGGCCGCAACGGCGCCGGCAAATCCACTCTCATGAAGCTGATGGCTGGCGAGCTCAAGCCCGATGATGGCGAGGTGCGCGTGCAGCAGGGCGTGCGCGTCACCCGGCTGGAGCAGGAGGTGCCACACGGCGCTGCTGGCAGCGTGTTCGACGTGGTCGCCGATGGCCTGGGCGAACTCGGCCATTGGCTGGCCGAGTTCCACCGCCTGAGCCACGCCGAGGTGTTCGACGGCGACGCGATGGGCAAGGTGCAGGCCAAGATCGATGGTGCCGATGGCTGGGCGCTGGAGCAGCGCGTCTCCGAAACCCTGACCAAGCTGGAACTGGATGGCGATGCCGAATTCGGGCGCCTGTCGGGCGGCATGAAGCGCCGCGTGCTGCTGGCGCGGGCACTGGTGGCCGGCCCGGACGTGCTGCTGCTGGACGAACCGACCAACCACCTGGACATCGAGGCCATCGACTGGCTGGAAGGTTTCCTCAAGGGCTGGAACGGCTGCGTGGTGTTTGTCACCCATGACCGCCGCTTCCTGCGTGCACTCGCTACCCGCATCGTCGAGATCGATCGTGGCCAGGTGACCAGCTGGCCTGGCGACTGGGACAATTACGAGCGCCGCCGCGAAGAGCGCCTCAACGCGCAGGCGCAGGAGAACGCCCGCTTCGACAAGCTGTTGGCGCAGGAAGAAGTCTGGATCCGGCAGGGCATCAAGGCCCGTCGCACCCGCGACGAAGGCCGCGTGCGCCGCCTCAAGGCGATGCGCAACGAGCGCAGCCAGCGCCGCGAACTCAGTGGCAACGTCAAGCTGGAAGCGGCCGGCGCCGAGAACTCCGGCAAGAAGGTCATCGACATCAAGAACATCTCCTTCGCCTTTGGCGAGCGGGTGATGGTCAAGGATTTCGAGACCACCATCCTGCGCGGTGACCGCATTGGCCTGATCGGCCCCAATGGCAGCGGCAAGACCACCTTGCTGAAGCTGCTGCTGGGCGAGCTGCAGCCGGACAGCGGTGAAGTGCGGCAGGGCACCAACCTGCAGATCGCCTATTTCGACCAGTACCGTGCCACCCTGCGCGAGGATTGGAGCGCGATCGAGAACGTGGCCGAAGGCGCGGACTTCATCGACCTCAACGGCAAGCGCAAGCACGTGCATGCCTACCTGCAGGACTTCCTGTTCACCCCGGAGCGCGCTCGCGCGCCGATCACCCGCCTGTCCGGTGGTGAGCGTAACCGCCTGTTGCTGGCCAAGCTGTTCGCGCAGCCGTCCAACCTGCTGGTGATGGACGAACCGACCAACGACCTGGACGTGGAAACCCTGGAGCTGCTGGAAGAGCTGCTGGCCGACTACACCGGCACGCTGCTGCTGGTCAGCCATGACCGTGACTTCCTCGACAACGTGGTGACCTCCACCCTGGTGCTGGAAGGCGAGGGCAAGGTGGGCGATTACGTGGGCGGCTACAGCGACTCGCTGCGCCAGCGGCCGGCGCCGACGCAAAGTGGCATGGCCGTTGCCAAGGCGTCGGCGACCGCAGTGCCGGCCGCCGCACCGCCGCCGGCCCCCACCGCCGCGCCCGCCAAGCGCAAGCTCAGCTTCAAGGACGCACGCGAGCTGGAACAACTGCCGGCGAAGATCGAGCAGTTGGAGCTGGACGTGGAAGGCCTGACCAGTGCCATGAATGATCCGGCGTTCTACACCCGCACCAGCGCCGAAGTGACAGCGCATACGCAGAAGCTCAGCAAACTGCAGGCCGAGCTGGATGCGGCCTACGCGCGTTGGCAGGAACTGGACGCCTGAGCCGGACTTGACGTTCCGTTCATTCAAGAGCCAAAGCACCCCATTCAACCCTCCCGCTTGACTATGCCAAAGGGAGGGCTAAGCATGCTTCGCCCCCTCCCTTGCACCGCAGGTGCAGGGGAGGGCTGGGGAGGGGTGCTTTTTGCTGTGAGGTTGGTGCCGCCCATGCGGCAAGCAAGAGCCAAGGTACACCTCCCAACCCTCCTCCTTGGCTACGGTAAAGCTAGGGCTAAGCCGTGCAGCGGCTCACTCTTCCTCGTCCGCCCCGGCGCCACCGCCATCGTGCAGCTCGAAGAACGCCCAGAACGGAACCTTGTCCTCGGCCCAGCGGCTTGCCGCTTCGGACAGGATGTCCAGCAAGGTGTCGAAATCTTCCGGGTTGGCGCTCCGCAGATCATCGGCCTGGCTGAAAAGCAGGGCATAGCCATTGGCGGGTAACCAGGACAGGTCGCGCAGCGCGTCGGACAGCGCATCCCAGTTGCGACTCCAACCCGGCGGGAAGTCCAGCTGGGTGCCGACGCGCATCAGCAGGGTACGCTTGTCGGCGCAGGCTTCCAGGTCGATGCGCAGCACTTTGAGTCCTGCATCGCGCGCTGCAGCGGCCAATCCACCCAGGTCGCCATCACCGACGCCGTAGACACCCGCCTGGTTGGCGTCTTCCAGCCCCATGTCGAAACCGCTGTCACTCATGGCCTTGCTCCGGCTGCAGGTACTTCAAAACTACGGAAGCTGTCGTAGTGGTCGTCCGTGTAGTACCAGGCGTCCGGCGGATCGCCGCCGGTGACGATACGCTTGGCGCCGCGATGGTCCAGCCCCGGCGTGTCGACGGTGTATTCGCGGTAGTAGCCACGCGGCCGTTGCGGCAACAGACGCTCGCGGTTGCCGAACACGCTGCCGTCCTTGCTGTGCGGATACGGGCCGCCACGCTGGATCAGGGCGATGGTCGCGCGCGCCTCCCTTGGCAGGAACGCAGGTAGCGGGTCGCTGGGTTGCTGGCGGGCTTGCGCCTGCGGAGCAGGGGCATCATCCACGCCCTGGGTCAGCGAGGGCGCGAACTGTGGCGGCGGTGGTTGCTGCGCCACACGCATACCCCACAAGCCTGCGACCAGCAGGACGACGGCAACAACCAGAAGCAAGGGCTTGCGCATTGGCAGCGTGGCAACCTGTAAACGGCCCATGATTATCGCGCCAGTGCGCGTGCTTTGTTGAATGGCCGGTTCAGTGGGCAGGTTTCACGTAGTGGTAACAACGGCAACGGACGTTGCCTGTTCCAGCGTGTATGGCCCGGTGGCGGGACAAAGTTTCCTTTACATCACCCTTGGTAAGTTGGCTGTTCGTCCCTACCATTCATAACGCAGCGTCCGGTTTTTCGACCGGATGCATTACCAGGTATCTAAAGGAGATCCCTCATGGCCTACACCCTGCCCAAGCTGCCCTACGCTTACGACGCCCTCGAACCGCATATCGATGCGGCCACGATGGAAATCCACCACAGCAAGCACCACCAGACCTACATCAACAACGTCAATGCGGCGCTGGAAGGCACCGAATACGCCGACCTGCCGGTGGAAGAGCTGGTCAAGAAGACCAAGTCGCTGCCGGAGAACCTGCAGGGTCCGGTGCGCAACAACGGTGGCGGCCATGCCAACCACTCGCTGTTCTGGACCGTCATGTCGCCCAACGGCGGCGGCCAGCCGGTCGGTGACGTGGGCAAGGCCATCGACGCTCAGCTGGGCGGTTTCGAGAAGTTCAAGGAAGCCTTCACCAAGGCTGCGCTGACCCGCTTTGGCAGTGGCTGGGCATGGCTGAGCGTCACCCCGGACAAGAAGGTTGTCGTTGAGTCCTCGGCCAACCAGGACAGCCCGCTGATGGACGGCAACACCCCGATCCTGGCGCTGGATGTGTGGGAACACGCCTACTATCTGAAGTACCAGAACCGTCGCCCGGAATACATCGGCGCGTTCTTCAACGTGGTCGACTGGAACGAAGTCGAGCGTCGTTATCAGGAAGCAATTGCCTGATTCCCGTGAGCGGTCGTCATTGGCGGCCGCCAGGGACAAAGGGAGGCCGGGCATTGCCCGGCCTTTTTTGTGTCTGGCATCGCGATGGTGCTCCCTCCCTTGCACCGCAGGTGCAGGGGAGGGCTGGGGAGTGGTGCTTCGGTTCCTGAGGCTGGTTTCTGCTTGGGTCACAGTGAAGATCAAGGGCACCCCTCCCAACCCTCCCCTTGGCTGCGCCAAAGGGAGGGCTTTGCTCCCTCCCCTGCACCGCAGGTGCAGGGGAGGGTTGGGGAGGGGCGCTTAGGTTCTTGATGTGAGCTTCTGCTCGGGCCACGGCGAAGATCAACGGCACCCCTCCCAACCCTCCCCTTGGCTGCGCCAAAGGGAGGGCTTTGCTCCCTCCCTTGCACCGCAGGTGCAGGGGAGGGCTGGGGAGGGGCGCTTGGGTTCTTGATGTGGATTTCTGCTCGGGCTACAGCGAAGATCAGCGGCACCCCTCCCAACCCTCCCCTTGGCTGCGCCAAAGGGAGGGCTTTGCTCCCTCCCTTGCACCGCAGGTGCAGGGGAGGGCTGGGGAGGGGTGCTTCGGTTCTTGATGCGGGTTTCTGCTCGGGCTACCGCGAAGATCAACGGCACCCCTCCCAACCCTCCCCCTTGGCTGCGCCAAAGGGAGGGCATTGCTTCCCCCTTGCACTACAGGTGCAGGGACGGCTCGGGTTCTAGAGCATTCCCGGCTCGGGGTCTGGTTGCGCGGGCTCCGGCACGATCCGGGTCACCCGCAGGGTTGCCATCATGCCCAGCCGCAGCGGCGGTGCATCGCTCTGCGTGCCTGCCAGCTCAATGCTCTGCTGGGTGATGTCGGCAAAGCTGCGGACCTGGTAAAGCACGTCCAGACCGTGCTCGTCAGGGTTCTGGGGGCGCCCGTCCGCGCGCCGCATGCTGGGATTGCGCCGGGCCGGCTGGAAGCCAGGCAGTTGGCGCACCAGTTCCTCGGTGGAGGCGGCGAAATCACCTACCACCAATGAGGGCAGGGTCTGGCTGGTGGCATCCATCCAGGCACGCAGATCGGCGGCCTGGTGGCCTCGCACCACGCTGGTGTTTTCGCCCGGACGCATGCTGGCGGCATAAACGTTCAAACGCGCGCGCTGCAGTTGCAGGCGCTGCATACCTGCGGCCGACGGGGTACGGTCGCCATGCAGCAGGGTGATGCCGTCTTCCAGTGCGGTGAGACGGGTAAGTACGGCATTGCCACGGCGCAGGGGCTGGCTGGGACGGTCGGCACTGATGAAGTCGCAGCTGTAGCGCAGGCGTGTGCCCAGCCAGCAGGCAGGATTGCCGGCGTCACTGGCCTGGCTCACGTCCTGCACCACGATCACGTCCGGGCGCAGCTGCTGGACCAGCTCGGCGATGCGGTCGCGGCTGCCCGCCCAAGCCTCACCGGCGGCAGGCAGGCGCAGGTTCGCGATCTTCAGCACCGGTGCCGGAGGTTCCGCCATCGCGGCGAAGGAAAGAACCAGCAGCCCAAAACAGCCCAAACGCAACATCGCCACGGTCCATAAGAATTCGGTTAATCCTATTCCGAGAACTGTCTAAGATTCGTGGACGTGCTTGGCTCAGGTTATCTCTCGTTGATGTGTAAGGTTTTTCTGGCATGTGTGCTGCCGTGAAGCCGACATGATGGGTTACGCTTGCAACCTTTGTATTTTCGGATCGCCCGCAGATGACGACCAGCCACGTAGCAGCCACGCCCGCACCCAAGGGGCGGATGCCCCGCCAGATCCCCTACATCATCGGCAACGAGGGCTGCGAGCGGTTCAGCTTCTACGGGATGCGCAACATCCTGGTGCAGTTCCTGATCACCTCGACCCTGCTGCAGCACATCCTGGACTCGGGCGAGCGTGCGCTTGCCGCCAAGGATCTGATGCACACCTTCATGATTGGCGTGTATTTCTTCCCGCTGCTGGGTGGCTGGATTGCCGACCGCTTCTTCGGCAAGTACAACACCATCCTCTGGTTCAGCCTGGTGTACTGCCTGGGCCATGCCTTCCTGGCGGTGTTCGAAGACAACCGCATGGGCTTCTTTGCCGGCCTTGGCCTGATCGCCTTTGGCGCCGGTGGCATCAAGCCGCTGGTGGCGTCGTTCGTGGGCGACCAGTTCGACCAGACCAACAAGCACCTGGCCAAGAAGGTGTTCGATGCCTTCTACTGGATCATCAATTTCGGCTCACTGTTCGCCTCGCTGACCATGCCGCTGTTCCTGAAGAACTACGGCCCGTCGGTGGCGTTCGGTATTCCCGGCCTGCTGATGTTCATTGCCACCTTCGTGTTCTGGCTGGGCCGCAAGAAGTACGTGCTGGTGAAGCCGCAGATGGCCGAAGACCCGGACTCGTTCGGCAAGGTGATCCGTACCGCGTTGTTCGCGCGCAGGGACGGGCAGGGCCGTCCGGGTCTGGTGCTGGCCGGGCTGGGCCTGCTGGCAGCGGTAGTGTCGCTGGCGATGACGCCGGTGCTTGGCTTCGTGATCGCCGCCTGTATCGCGCTGGTGGTGGTGATTGCCGGTGTCGGCGGCGGTGCCTGGCTGCAGCTGGACCGCGCCCGTGGCGTGCACCCGGATGCGGCCGTCAATGGCGTGCGCAGCGTGCTGCGGGTGCTGGTGATCTTTGCCCTGGTCACCCCTTTCCATTCGCTGTTCGACCAGAAGGCCTCCACCTGGGTGATCCAGGGTGAGGAAATGACCAAGCCGGCCTGGTTCGTCGCTTCGCAGATGCAGGCGCTCAACCCGGCGCTGGTGATGATCCTGATCCCGTTCAACAACCTGGTGCTGTACCCGCTGCTGGCCAGGATGGGGTGGGAACCCACCGCGCTGCGGCGCATGACCGCCGGCATTGCGTTCAGCGGCCTGGCCTGGATCGTGATTGGCGGCATCCAGGTGGTGATGGACGGTGGCGAGCCGATGTCCATCGTCTGGCAGGTACTGCCCTATGCGCTGCTCACCCTGGGTGAAGTACTGGTGTCGGCGACGGGCCTTGAGTTTGCCTACAGCCAGGCACCACAGTCGATGAAGGGCGTGGTGATGAGCTTCTGGAACCTGACCACGACCATTGGCAACCTGTGGGTGTTGCTGGCCAACTTCGCGGTGCGCAACGACGCGGTGACCGGCAGCATCGCCACCACCGGGCTGAGCGTCACCGCCTTCCAGATGTTCTTCTTTGCCGGGTTCGCCTTGTTGGCGGCACTGGCTTTCGGTATGTATGCGCGGCGATATAAAGTCGTCGACAACTACCGGGCAGCCTGAGCATGCAGGGAATGATTACGTTTGTTCTGATCGGCGTCACCGCGCTGGTGTCGTGGCTGGCCTTCAAGGACCGCAAGCTGGCGGACCGGCTGGTGCTGTGGCCGCCAGCGGTTGATCGCCACAAGCAGTACGACCGGCTGGTGACCTACGGCTTCATCCACGCCGACTTCCCCCACCTGCTGTTCAACATGATCACCCTGTTCTTCTTCGGCCGGCTGGTGGAGAAGCTGATGACCAGCATCACCGGTCACTGGTGGGTGTACCTGCTGTTCTATCTATCGGCGCTGGTGGTGTCGATCCTGCCCAGCTACCTGAAGAACCAGAAGAACCCCAACTACCTGAGCCTGGGGGCGTCGGGCGCGGTGTCGGCGGTGCTGTTCGCCTTCATCCTGGTGTCGCCGTGGTCGTTGATCTTCGTGTTCTTCATCCCGGCCCCGGCCATCCTCTATGCCGTCTTCTATGTTGGCTACAGCATCTGGATGGACAAGAAGGGCGGTGACAACGTCAACCACAGCGCGCATCTGGCCGGTGCCGCCTACGGGGTGATGTTCATGCTGCTGATGGAGCCGGGCTTGCTGCAGCACTTCCTGCAGGCCTTGATGAATCCCAGCTTCGGCCGCTGAGGCGGCCATGCCGTGGCGCGGGATGCGCCAAGGCCACTCCGGCTTGCCGGCGGCGGGTCAGCCGCCGCTGTTGGACCGGGATGTCAACTCAGGCGGCGTAGGCCGCCAGCAGGCGCGAATAGACTTCGCTTTCGATCTTCTCGAACTGCCAGTTGCTGGTTTCGCCGGACACGCTCAGCTGGAACAGGCCTTCCAGCAGGGTGGCGTCGTGGTCGTCGGTGGGGATCGGGTGGTCCAGGTAGGTCATGGCTCGCATTCCTTTTTCGCTTGCAGGGGATGAAGCAAGGGCCATGCCAGAAAATATGACGCAGTTCCGGGTTTGATTCCGATCCACTGGCGGGGGTAAGGTCGAAATGTGACGCACTGCGGCGCAAGGGTGGCCGGGCAGCGTCATCACACCTTCCTCATCAACCGGGCCTGCCCCTTCGCCCTGGAGCGTTCATGTCTGCTGCCGATACCACCAACCTGCCGATTCACCACAATGCCGCCGCCCAGCGTTTCGAGATGCGCGTTGACGGGCACTTGGCGGTGCTGGACTACGAACTGCAGGATGGCGTGATGGTGATCACCCACACCGGCGTGCCACAGGCCATCGGGGGACGCGGTGTGGCCGGGCAGATCACCCGTTTTGCGCTGGACCATGCGCGCGCTGCAGGCTGGAAGGTACTACCGGCCTGCAGCTATGCCGCTGCGTTCCTGCAACGTCATGGCGAATATACGGACCTGCTGGGATAATCCCGCTGACATGGCCATGCCCAGTCGGGCGGCCGGATTTTTCGAGGAATGACAGGGCATGAACAGGTTTGCACAGGGATCGTTGGCCACGGCGGTATTGCTGGCGGCGTTGGCAGGATGCAAGCAGGAGCAGCAGGGTGCGGCAGTGACGCCGCCGCCAGCCGGGGTGGAAGCGCCGGCCACGACGACGGCCGCGCCAGCTGCCGTGGAGTTGAAGGACGTCATCGAGAACACCCCCAGCTACATCATTGGCATCAGCTATCCGCCGGCCGCGTCCAAGTACCCTGGCCTAGCCAATGAGCTGGCCAGCTATTCGGAGCACGCCAAGGCCGAACTGCTGAAGGCTGTCAGCGAGCTGGGCAATGACAAGCCGACGGCCCCCTACGAACTGTCCCTGGCCTACGACATGCTGGTCGACACCCCGGCGGTAGTCGCGGTATCGGCCGATGGCAGCAGCTATACCGGTGGCGCCCACGGCCAGCCGCTGGTTGCCCGCTTTGTCTGGTTGCCGGAACAGCAGCACCTGCTCAAGGCCGAGGATCTGATGAGCTCGGCCAAGGGTTGGCAGGCATTGAGCGATTATGCCGAGGACAAGCTGCTGGAGCAGGCCACCGTGCGTGCCCAGGGCGAGGACTTGTCGCCGGAGGAGCAGCAGGCGCAGGTGCGCAATCTGTCCAAGATGATCGACGAAGGCACCGCGCCGGACCCGACCAACTTCAGTCAGTTCCAACCGGTAATGGATGCCGCTGGCAAGATCAGCGCGCTGCGTTTCGTGTTCGCGCCTTACCAGGTGGGGCCGTACTCGGACGGCACGCAGACGGTGGATGTGCCGGCGGCGGTGCTGCTGCCGCATGTGGCGGCTGATTACCAGGGGTTGTTCGCACACCCGTAAACCATGGAGGCCAGCGATGGATGCAGGATTGCAACGACGTGTCGAAGCGCTGTTGCAGGAGGCCGGTATCACCCCCGGGGGAGACCAGCCGCAGGACATCGACATCCTTGACCCGCGCTTCCATGCGCGGGTGCTGGCTGATGGCTCGCTCGGTCTGGGCGAGAGCTATATGGATGGCTGGTGGCAGGCGCATTCGCTGGACGGCTTTCTGACCCACCTGCTGGACGCGCGTCTGGACGAGCGCGTCCACGGCAGTGGCGAGGTCTGGGATGCACTCAAGGCCAAGCTGTTCAACCTGCAGAGCGGGCAGGGCAGCTACGAGGTCGGCAAGCGGCACTACGACCTGGGCAATGACCTGTACCGGGCCATGCTCGGCAAGCGCCTGGTCTACAGCTGCGGGTACTGGCGCAACGCTAGCAACCTGGATGACGCGCAGGAAGCCAAGCTGGACCTGATCTGCCGCAAGCTGGGCCTGCAGCCTGGCATGCGCGTACTCGATATCGGCTGCGGCTGGGGCGAGGCGCTGAAATTCGCCGCCGAACGCTACGGCGTGCAGGGGGTGGGGGTGACCATCTCGCAGGAGCAGGCCGAGTTCGCGCGCGAGCTGTGCGCCGGGTTGCCGGTGGAGATCCGCCTGCAGGACTACCGCGAACTGGACGAGCCGTTCGACGCCATTTTGTCGGTCGGCATGTTCGAGCATGTCGGGGTCAAGAACTACCGCACGTACTTCGAGGTGGCCCGGCGTTGCCTGGGCGAGCAGGGACTGTTCCTGCTGCACAGCATCGGTACCAATATCAGCCGCGATCGCACCGATCCGTGGATCGCCAGGTACATCTTTCCCAACTCCATGCTGCCCTCGGCCACGCAGATCACCCAGGCGATGGAGGGGCTGTTCGTGCTCGAGGACTGGCACAACTTCGGTACCGACTACGACCGCACCCTGCTGGCGTGGCGCGAGAACGTGGAAGCAGCCTGGGAGCAGCTGGACGCGCGTTATGACGAGCGCTTCCGGCGGATGTGGCGCTTCTATCTGGCGGGCTCGATGGCGACCTTCCGCACCCGCCACTCACAGCTGTGGCAGCTGGTGCTGTCCCCGCGTGGCGTGCGTGGCGGCTATGTGGCGCCACGCTGAACGTAGAACGCTGTAACCATGAAAGTGTTTTAGAAGTTTATATTTCAGTTGTGTATTATTTGGCGCAACCCAGGATGCGCCGGATACGCGATGAGCAGCTTCGACACCACTGAAACCCGCATCGACGCCACCTGCGAACGCTGGCCGGGGTTCCCGCGCGAGCCGGCGGTGCTGGTCCGGCTGGTCAAGGTGATTTACAAGTCGGTGCATGACCGCGCCAACAGCGTGTTGCGCGAGCACGAGCTCAGCCATGCCGAATACAACATCCTGATGATGTTGTACGGCACCCCGGCGCGGCCACTGAACCCCTCCGAGCTGGCCGAAGCGGCCATCGAGAAATCGGCCAACATCACCCGGCTCACCGACAAGTTGTGCGCGATGGGGCTGGTGGAGCGCATTCCCGATGCCAACGATCGCCGCAAGCTCGGCCTGCACCTGACCGCCGATGGCCTGAGCTGCGTGCAGGGCGTGCTGCCGAAGATGGCCGACCTGCTGGTCCAGCAGGTGCAGGGCCTGAACGAGAAAGAGCAGCTGCAACTCGAGCGCCTGCTCAAGAAGATGTTGACCGGCCTGGAAGCCAACTGAGCCGCGCATGTCCAGTACTCCCACTGCAATCACCCCGGCCGCCCCCTGGTCCGCCGGCCTGCGCGGCTTCCTGAAAGGCGAGGCCGATACCTGGCTGTTCGTGCTGCGTACCACCGTGGCGTTCTTCCTGACCGGCTGGCTGGCGATGCGCCTGCAGCTGCCGCAACCGGGCACGGCGATGATGACCACGGTCATCGTCATGCACCGGCAGAGCGGCATGGTGCTGGCCAAGGCCTTCTACCGCGTGCTGGGCACCTTGGTGGGCGCAGCGGCGGCGTTGTTGATCGTGGCGTTGTTTCCGCAACAGCGTGAGCCCTTCCTGATACTGATGGCGTTGTGGATTGCCGGCTGCACCGCCGGTGCCACCCTGCATCGCAACTTCAAGTCCTATGCCTTCGTGCTGGCCGGTTACACCGCCGCGATCATCGCCTTGCCGGTGATCGCTACCCAGCCGGGCCAGGTATTCGACTCGGCGGTGGCGCGTATCAGTGAGGTGCTGCTGGGGCTGCTGGTCACGGCGGTGATCAGCGACACGATCTTCCCGGTGCGGCTGCGCGATACCCTGCGCACGGCGGTCAGCGGCCAATATGAGAACTTCCTCGGCTTCATGCGCGGCGCGCTGCTGGGCGAGATGCCGCGTGAGCAGATGGAGCAGGCCCACCTGCGCGTAGTGCGCGATGCGGTGACACTGGAAGACCTGCGCAGCTCGGTGATCTTCGAAGACCCGGACGCGCGGGCGCGCAGCGCCCACCTGCAGCGCTTCAACCAGCGCTTCATGGCGGCTTCGACCAGCTTCCAGTCGCTGCACCACCTGATCAATCGTCTGCTGCGCCAGCCTGCGCCCGCGGCAGGGCAGGCACTGCAGCAGCTGTACCAGCCCCTGGGTCTGGCCCTGCAGGGCAGTGAGCAGGACCCGGCGCAGCTGGCTGAGCGCATCCATGAGGTACGCCGGCAGCTTGCATCGCGCGCGGCCGGGCTGCGCGGCGGTTTGCAGGGGGCGGCGCAGATCGAGGATTTCGATGTCGGTACGCAGCTGCTGCGCCGTTTCGTGAAGGAGCTGGAGCAGTACGTGCATGCGCGCCGTCAGTTGACCGCGCAGGTGGCGCCCACCGAGGACGATGCGCGTGCGCACTTCGTCCGCGGCAATGACTACCTTGGTGCGGCCGTGGCATTTGCCCGTACCGCGGTCACCATGTTGCTGCTGGGGGCGCTGTGGGCGGCCAGCGGTTGGGCCATGGCGATCAACGTGATGCTGCTGGCGACGATCTTCTCCGGGCTGTTCGCAACCGTGCCCAATGCCGCGCGGATGACCGGCAAGGTGGGCTGGGGCTATCTGGTCGGCTTGCTGGCGGCCTATGTCTGCAACTTCACCGTGTTGACGCGGATGGAGGGCTATACGCTGCTGGTCGCCGGGCTGCTGCCGTTCTTCCTGGTGGGGCCCTATATGGTCAGCCGGCCGAAGCTGTCGGTGTTCGGGCTGGGTTACACCATGGGCCTGGTCAACATCCTGGCCATTACCAGCGTGCATAGCTTCGACCCGACGCGCTTCTTCAACGAAGGCACCTCGCACATGATCGCCATGGGTGCGGCGGTACTGAGCTTTGCGTTGATGCCACCGCTGGTAGGCACGGCCTGGTTGCGGCGGCGGCAGATGGCCGGCCTGCGCGCGCAGGTGGGTTTGGCCGCGCAGGCACCGCTGCGTGGCCTGCAGCACCGTTTTGAAAGCAGCAATAGCGACCTGCTGCATCAGATCGTGGCGCACACCGCGCCGGGCAGCGAGGAATCACGTGAACAGCTGGCCTGGGCATTGGCGGTCAACGAGACCGGCCGTGCGCTGATCCACCTGCGCCAGGATGTTGCCCACGAACCGGCATCGACAGCGCTGCACCAGGGTGTGGATGCGGTGGTGCGGGCGTTGGCGGACTTCTTCGCACTGCCCGGCAGGGCGGCCTGGCTGCGCGCCGATGCAGCGCTGGCGGCCGCCATCGACGTTGCCCGCGCCCAGGCCGGGGCGGGCGGCGTGGCGGCGCGCGTGCTGTTGCACCTGCGGCTGGTGCGGCTGGCGATGGTGGACGACCGCTCGGTGATGGCGGCCTACAACACGGCCGCGGATTCAAACCTGGAGACCGATCCCCATGCCCATTGAAATCGCCTTCGCGGGGACCCTGTTTCCCGGCCTGCTGTTGTTGTTCCTGTTGGTCTGCGCGCTGTTGTGGGCGCTGGACGCGGTCGCCGGCCGGCGTGGCTGGTATCGCCATGTCTGGCATCCGGCGTTGTTCCGTACCGCGATCTTCATCTGTCTGTTTGGTGGCTTCGGCCTGCTGCTGTTCTGAGAACTCTCCATGACCCCCAAAGTCCAATCCCTGCTTCGTTTCTCCCTCACCGCGGTTGTGGTGGTGATTGCCGCCCTGGTCGCGATGGCGATGTGGCGCCACTACATGTATTCCCCCTGGACCCGCGAGGGCCGCCTGCGTGCGGAAGTGGTGCGGGTAGCGCCGGATGTGTCCGGCCCGGTGAGCGCGGTGGCAGTGCGTGACAACCAGTTGGTGAAGCGTGGCGATGTGCTCTACCGGATCGATCCGGCGCGTTATCAGAACGCCTTGAACCAGGCCCGCGGCAATCTGGCGGCGGCGCAGGCCTCGGCGCGTGCGGCGGGCGCCAGCATCCAGGTGGCAGCGGCCGGTGCCGCACAGCAGAGTGTCAACGCCAGTCGTTACGAGCTGCAGTACGAACGCCGCCAGCGCATCACCGGCAGTCTGATTTCGGAAGAAGCACGCACTGATGCGCTCAGCGCCGCGCAGGCCGCACGTGCCGGCGTTGCCCAGGCACAGGCCAGCCGCCAGCAGGCCAGTGCCGCGCAGCAGCAGGCATTGGCCGCGGTGGAGCAGGCGCAGGCAGCATTGGATACGGCCGAATTGAACCTGGAGCGCACCGAAGTGCGTGCGCCGGTGGATGGTTATGTCACCAACCTGGAAGTGCGGCAGGGTGATTACGCTACCGCCGGTGCGGCCAAGCTGGCGGTGATCGACACCGACTCGTTCTGGGTCTACGGCTATTTTGAAGAGACCAAGCTTGGCCAGCTGCATGTGGGCGATGGCACGCGCGTGCAGCTGATGAGCGGGCAGGAACTGCATGGACATATCGAGAGCATCTCGCACGGTATTACCGATGCGGACAGCCCGACCGGCAGTGATCTGCTGGCCAATGTGAACCCGACCTACAACTGGGTGCGGCTGGCGCAGCGGATTCCGGTGCGGATCAAGCTCGATGCTGGCGTGCTCGCAAACGGGGTGGTGCTTGCCAACGGCATGACTGCGACGGTGATTGTGGAGCAGGGGCGATAAGGCTGGGTCGGGTTTGTTCGCTGCTGGCTGTATGAAGTTCGAAGTGGAGCGCCCGAGGCTCGGAGCTAAAAGCTAAAAGCTAAAAGCTAAAAGCTAAAAGCTAAAAGCTAAAAGCTAAAAGCCCCCTCATCCGCCCTCCGGGCACCTTCTCCCGCTCGCGGGAGAAGGGAATGCAGGCTGCTGCTTGAGCTGAGAGTTGCCGCGCAATGCTGAGTACCGGCAATACGTCAGAGCCTCGTAGCGCCGACGCGCTCACTTCTCCCGCGAGCGGGAGAAGGTGCCCGAAGGGCGGATGAGGGCCGCTCTTGATCTGCCTGCACCACGCAAAAGAAAACGCCCGGCAAAGCCGGGCGTTTTCATTCCATCAAGACCAGTAACTGCTTACTTGGCAGCAGCACCGGTGGTCAGGCCGCGCTTCTCCAGCAAGGGCTCGATCTGCGGCTCGTGGCCGGCGAAGTTGCGGAACAGCTCCATCGCATCAACGCTGCCGCCCTTGGACAGCAGGGTCTTGCGGAAATGGTCGCCGTTGGCACGCGACAGGCCGCCATGCTCGCGGAACCACTTCTGGGTGTTGGCGTCCAGCACCTCGGACCAGATGTAGGCGTAGTAGCCCGCCGAGTAGCCGCCCATGATGTGGCTGAAGTACGGGGTCTTGTAACGCGGCGGGACCGGCGCGTAGTAGATGCCGTCCTTGACCAGCGCCTCATGCTCGAACTTCATCACGTCCTTCGGTGCCGGGATCTGGCCAACACCGATCTGGTGCCAGCTCTGGTCCAGCATCGCCGCACCCAGGTATTCGGTGGTGGCAAAGCCCTGGTTGAACTTGGACGCGGCAATCACCTTGTCCAGCAGCGCCTGCGGCATCGCCGAGCCGTTCTGGTAGTGCTTGGCGTAGTTGGCCAGGATGGTCGGCTCGTCGGACCACATCTCGTTCACCTGCGAGGGGAACTCGACGAAGTCACGCGGCACTGCGGTGCCGGCGAAGTAGGGGTACTTCACGTCCGAGAACATGCCGTGCAGGGCATGGCCGAACTCGTGGAAGGTGGTGGTCACTTCGTCCCAGGTCAGCAGGGTCGGCTTGCCGGCCGGCGGCTTGGGAATGTTCAGGTGGTTGGCCACCACCGGCTTGTCACCGGTCAGGCCCGACTGCGACACATAGGCGTTCATCCACGCACCGCCACGCTTGGACTCACGTGCATACGGGTCGAAGATGAAGATCGCCAGCTGGCTGCCATCGGCGTCGAACACGTCATAGACGGTGACGTCGTCGTGGTAGACCGGCAGGTCGGTGCGCTGCTTGAAGCTCAGGCCGAATTCCTTGCCGGCGGCAAAGAACACGCCGTTCTCCAGCACGTTCTTCAGCTCGAAGTACGGCTTGAGCTGCGACTCGTCGAAGTTGTACTTGGCCTGGCGCACCTTCTCGCTGTAGAAGGCCCAGTCCCACGGCTGCAGTTCAAACGTCGGCTTGCCGGCGGCCTTCTGCTCGCTGTCGATCATCGCCTGCAGGTCGGCGGCTTCGCGCTTGGCGTTGGTGACCGCGGCCGGGGCCAGCTGGCCGAGCATGGCGTTGACCGCTTCCGGGGTCTTGGCGGTCTGGTTGCCCAGCGAGTAGCTGGCGAAGTTCGGGAAGCCCATCAGCGCGGCCTTCTCGGCACGCAGGGTCATGATGCGCGAGACCAGGGCGGTATTGTCGTACTCGCCACCCTTGCTGCCGCGCGAGACCGAAGCTTCGTAGATCTTCTGGCGCAGCTCGCGGTTGGTCAGGTTGGTCAGCGGCGGCTGGCCGGTGGTGTTGAGCAGGGCGATGACGTACTTGCCGTCCAGCTTGCGGGCCTTGGCGGCCTCGGCGGCGGCGGCGATCTGCTCGTCGGACAGGCCATCGAGCTGCTTGACGTCGTCCACCACGATGTAGGACGCGTTGACCTCGGCCAGCACGTTCTGGCTGAACTTGGTGCCCAGGTTGGCCAGCTCGGCGTTCATCGCCTTGAGCTTGGCCTTGTCGGCGTCGGACAGCTTGGCGCCGGCGCGGACGAAATTGTCGTAGTACTTCTCGACCAGGCGCAGGCCTTCAGCGTCCAGGCCCAGCTTGGCGCGGTCGTTGTACAGGGTCTCGATACGCGAGAACAGCTTGCCGTTGAGGTTGATGGCATCGCCATGCGCGGCAAATTTGGCCGAGTAGTCGGCCTGCAGCTTCTTGCGCGCGTCGTTGGTGTCGGCGCCAATCAGCGAGAAGAACACGGTGGTGGCGCGGTCCAGCACGGCGCCGCTGTTCTCCAGCGCGATCAGCGTGTTTTCGAAGGTCGGTGCGGCCGGGTTGTTGGCAATCGCCTCCACTTCCTGCAGCTGCTGGGCCATGCCGGCATCGAAAGCCGGCGCAAAATCGGCGTCCTTGATCTTGTCGAACTGCGGGTAGTGCAGCGGCAGCGGGCTTTCGGCGAAGAACGGATTGGCCTGCTGGGCCGACTGGGTGGCCGCAGTGGTTGCGGCCTGGCTGTAGGCCGGCAGGGCAAGACCCAGGGTCGCGGCGAGGGCGAGGGCGAGACGGGTGTTCAAGGCGGAAACTCCGATAAAAATTCTGATCAGTCAGGGTAACCGCAGGCAGGCCCGGCGGGGTGTGTCGAATGGCATGGTTGCGCTGAAAGGCCACATCTTGCATGCCGTTGGCGCCGTGATGGCGTACGCTGGCCGTCCAGTCCGGAGCCCCGCCATGCCCAATGCCTTTGATTTCGAGTTGACCGCACTGGATGGCGGCCCACTGCCGTTGGCCGGGTTCGACGGCAAGGTGATGCTGATCGTCAACACCGCCTCCAAATGCGGGTTCACGCCGCAGTACGCGGGGCTGGAGCAGCTATGGCAGGCCCTTGGCCCGCAGGGCTTGGTAGTGCTGGGCTGCCCCTGCGACCAGTTTGGCCACCAGGAGCCGGGCGATGCGGCCGCCATCCAGGACTTCTGCAGCATCAATTACGGGGTCAGCTTCCCGATGTCGGCCAAGCTCAAGGTCAATGGTGCTGACGCCGATCCGCTGTGGCAGTGGCTGCAGCGGCAAAAGCGCGGTGCCTTGGGCATTGCCGCGATCAAATGGAATTTCAGCAAGTTCCTGATCGGCCGCGATGGCCAGGTCCTGGCCCGCTACGCGCCGACCGCGCGCCCGGAAGCCCTGGAAGCGGACATCCGGGCGGCGCTGGGCTGAGCCCAGCGTCACCGGCAGCTGCGTCAGGCTGGGTCGGTCGCCGCCTGGTCCAACAGATCCTTCTGCTGCAACTGCACCTTGGTCGGGTCACCGTGCTCGGCCATCGCCCGTTGCAGGGCACGGCGGGTGGCGGCGGTGACCAGCGATTGCAGGTCGCGTCCGGAGCTGCCTTCGGTGGCGGCTGCCAGCGCTTCCAGCACCTCGTCCACGGCGAAATCCAAGGGCTTGCCGGCCAGTTGCAGGCGCAGGATGGCCGCGCGTGCGTCGGTGTCGGGCAGGCCGATCTGGATCTTGCGCTCCAGCCGCGACAGCAGGGCACTATCGATAGAGTCGGGGTGGTTGCTGGCCGCGAGCAGGAAGACCTGGCCTTGTCGGGTGCTGATACCGTCCAGTTCCTGCAGCAGTTGGGCGACGATCTCGGCGTTGAGCTTGTCCGAGTTGCCGCTGCCGCGGGGCGGTGCGATGGTGTCGATCTCATCGAGGAAGACGATGCATGGCGCCTGCGCGCGCGCCTTCTCGAACAGTTGCTTGACCCGCGCGCCGCCATCGCCGATGAACTGGCCCTTGAGCTCTGCCGACGAGGCCGCGATGAAGGACAGCCCGGACTGGTTGGCCAGTACGCGTGCGATCTGGGTCTTGCCGGTGCCCGGCGGGCCGTACAGCAGGATGCCGCGTGGCACCGGGATGTTCATCTTGGCCAGTTCCTCGGCATGCAGCAGTTCCTTGCCCAGGCTTTCAAACTCGGCGCGGGTGCTGGCGGGCACGATCACATCTTCCCAGCCCAGCGCCTGCACCGAGGTGGAGCTCTTGCCGCGCAGGCGGGCAATGGCGGCACTGAAGTCGGTCGCTGCCGGGCGCCCGGCCGGATGCGTGGCCACCACGCTGGTGACCAAGGTGGACAGGTCACGGCCGGACATGCCGGCGGTTTCGCGCACCAGCGCTTCGGTTACCGGCAAGGCCAGCTGGGCCTTGGCGAATTCGGCCAACAGGATGCGTTCGCGTGCGTCCGCATTGGGGGCGCCCAGCTCGATGGCGACGGTGAAGCGTGACAGCACCGCATCATCGATCAGCTCCTGGCGGTTGGTCGCGCCAATCACCAGCACATTGCCGCCGCCCTGGTTGAAGCCGTCCCATTCGGCGATGAAGGTCTGCACCAGTTCATTGCCGAAGTTGTCTGTGTCGCGGCTGCCGCGACGGGCGAAGGCGCTCTCGCATTCGTCGACGAACAGGATGGTCGGGCCCTTGCTGCGTGCGGTTTCCCAGATCTTCTTGACCTTGGGGCCGGTATGGCCGATGTGTTCGCCCTTCAGGTCGGCGATGGTGACGGCAACAAAGTTGCAATCGACGTGCTCGGCCAGCTTGCGCGCGATCAGGGTCTTGCCGGTGCCCGGCGGTCCCCAGAGCAGCATGCCCTTTGGCAGCGGCGGAGTGCCAGCGGCAAAACGGTCCACCAGCTTGATCACCTGTTCCAGGGTCTGCTCCGGAATGGCGACGTCCTTCCAGTTGGTTTCCAGCTTGTCCAGCGACGCCAAACGGGTCAGCAGGGATTGCTGCAGTTGCAGCTCACGCTCATAGGGGACGCTCAATGCCTGCAGATCAATAATGGGCTGCGCAAAAGGCACCAGGCCAGGTGCCAGCTCGGCTGCCAGCGGGGTCCAGGTGCCGGCATGCTCATCCACCTCTGCGCGCACACGCACAAAACCGCCCGGGTGGCCGTTGAGCGGCAGGCGGATGAAGAAGTCGGGGTCCTTGTCGGCGGCGATATCGGTGTTCATGCCGACCATTACCGCGTTTGAGTTGTCGTGCTTGTCACCGAGCTGCCAGTTGTTTCCCAGTTTTTGCATCGAGGGCGCAGGTGCACGGACTACCGGATAGGGATGGCTACGGTCGTCATTGTGCTTGCTGCCGAAAGCATGCAGCTGCAGCTGGCGCTTGCCGAGTGCGTCGATGGAAGCCAGTGCAGCCGAGGCATTGCGCTTGGAAAGACGGGAGCGCCCGAACCAGACCAGCGCGGCATACGCCAGCAGGCCTGGTGGCACGAAGGTGAGCAGCCCGAGCAGCAGGCTCACCGGGAACGGCATTGCGTAGGCCAGCTGCGCGAAGAAACCGCGGACCGGAGAATCCAGCATCAGGCTGCCAAGCAACAGCAACCAGGCAATGATGCGCAGGCCGCCAGTGCCCAGGCTTGCGCGCAGCGTCAGGGCGGCGCCCCAGGTGCCTTTGCGTCCCTGCTGCCGGGCGTTGCGACGCGCCTGCGCCAATGCCTGGTCAAACAGCGGGCGCATCGATTGTGCTGCCTGGCATGCGGCGGGATAGGCAGCGCCCATCGCCTGTTTCGCGGTCTCCGCGCGTTGCTGGCACTGCGCCAGTTCGTCAAGCAGCACGCTGCGTTGGTTGTCGATGAAGCTGCTACGAGAACTACTGGAACCCATGAATCCTTTCCCCTGAACTGAAAACGGCCGGATCATTGCGATCCGGCCGTTAAGCTAAACGATCATGCTGTGGCTTCATAGCCACAAAATGTCGGTAAAACCCCTACATATTTACTTCTCGACGAAGGCGCGTTCGAACACGTAATGGCCCGGCGTGCCGATGCGTGCCGATACTTCAAAGCCGCGCGCATCCAGCACGGTACGCAGGTCGGCCAGCATCTGCGGACTGCCGCAGATCATGAAGCGATCGTTGGCCGGGTCCAGCGGCGGCAGGCCGAGCGTTTCCTGCATCTGTCCGGTTTCCATCAGCGAGGTGAGCCGGCCCTGGTTGGGAAAGGGTTCACGGGTGACGGCCGGGTAATACAGCAGTTTGTCGCGGACGATGTCGCCGAGGATCTCGTCGTTGGGCAGTTCCTGTTCGAAGTACTCGCGGTAAGCCAAGTCCTTGGCGAAGCGCACGCCGTGACAGACGATGACCTTGTCGAAGCGTTCGTAGGTTTCCGGGTCCTTGACCACGCTCAGCCACGGCGCCAGGCCGGTGCCGGTGCCCAGCAGGTAGAGGTGCTTGCCGGGGTGCAGGTCGCTGATCAGCAAGGTGCCAGTGGGCTTCTTGCCGACCAGCACCTTGTCGCCGGGCTTGAGGTGCTGCAGGCGCGAGGTCAGCGGGCCGTCCTGCACCTTGATGCTGAAGAAGTGCAGTTGCTCTTCCCAGTTGGCGCTGGCGATGGAATAGGCACGCATCAGCGGGCGGGCGCCTTCGTTTTCCAGCCCGATCATCACGAACTGGCCGTTCTCGAAGCGGAAGCCGCTGTCGCGGGTGGTGGAGAAGCTGAAGTAGGCGTCCGTCCAGTGACGGACCTCAAGCACCGTTTCGGCGCCAAAAGCGGAAGACATGCCGTGATTCGTAGATTGGAGACCTGCCTATTGTAGCCGAATTCGCTTAAATGAGAATAAATCGCATTTGATTGGACGGGTAGTGCCCAGCCATGCTCGGCATCGCGCCATCCCTTTGGCCGTAGGCCAAGGGGAGGGCTGGGGAGGGGGGCTTTTCGCCGGTAAAGCCCCCTGCCGAGCATGGCTCGGCACTACGCCCCCCTCCTTTTGGCCGCAGGCCAAGGGGAGGGCTGGGGAGGGGGGCTTTTCGCCGGTAAAGCCCCCTGCCGAGCACGGCTCGGCACTACGCTCCCTCCTTTTGGCCGCAGGCCAAGGGGAGGGTTGGGGAGGGGTGCTTTTCGCTAGGACAGCCCCTGCCGAGCATGGCTCGGCACTACGGTCAGCGGTATCCGGCGGCCTGCAGTTCAAACAACTCGGCATAGCGGCCACCTTCGGACATCAACTGCTCGTGGGTGCCACTGGCTTCGATGCGGCCATCGGCCAGCACCAGGATGCGGTCAGCCATGCGCACCGAGGAAAACCGATGCGAGATCAGCACCGCGGTACGGTTATCGGACAGTTCCTTGAAGCGCTGGAACACCTCGAACTCGGCGCGGGCGTCCAGCGCAGCGGTCGGCTCGTCGAGGATCATCACCTGAGCATCGCGCATATAGGCGCGGGCAATGGCGATCTTCTGCCACTGACCGCCGGACAGGTCCACGCCGGTCTTGAAGCGGCGACCGATCAACTGCTCGTAACCGGCCGGCAAGGCCTCGATCACCTCGTCGGCCAGCGAGCGGTGGGCAGCGTCACGGATGCGCGCCTTGTCGTCCATGGCCTCCACCAGGCCGACGCCGATGTTCTCGCCAGCGGACAGGTGGTAGCGCACGAAGTCCTGGAAGATCACCCCCATGTTCGCGCGCAGGTCGTCCAGGTCGTAATCGCGCAGGTCGCGGCCATCAAGCAGGATGCGGCCTTCATCGGGGTCGTACAGGCGCGCCAGCAGCTTGACCAGGGTGGTCTTGCCCGCGCCGTTCTCGCCCACCAGCGCAATCACTTCGCCGGCCTGCAGCTCGAAACTGAGGTTACGCACCGCCCAGCGCTCGGCATCGGGGTAGCGGAAGCCCACATTGTCGAAGACAAAACCCTGGCGGATGGGGCGTGGGATCGCCACGGCGTCCGGGCGTGAGCGGATCTCCGGTTCGATCGCGAAGAACGAGAACAGGTCGTCCAGGTACAGGGCCTGCCCGGCCACCTGCGAAAAGCCGGTGAGCAGGCCTTCCAGCAACTGGCGCAGGCGCAGGAAGCTGCCGGACAGGAAGGTCAGGTCGCCGATGCTGAAATCGCCGCGGATGGTGCGCCAGGCGATATAGGCATAGGCGGTGTAATAGCCAAAGGTGCCCAAGGCCGCCAGCAAGGTGCCCCAGATCGCGCGTTTGCGCGCCAGTGTGCGGTTGGCCTTGTAGAAGCGCTCGGCCAGCAGTTTGTAGCGGTCGATCAGGAAACGGTTGAGGTTGAATATCTTCACCTCCTTCGCCGTTTCCACGCTGGCGCCTACCTGGCGCAGGTAATCAAGCTGGCGGCGTTCCGGGGTCCAGCTGAAGTTGAGCGTATAGCCCAGCGTGTTGAAGTGCGATTCGCCGATGAACGCCGGCACCAGGGCAATTGCCAGCAGCACGATCAACCACGGTGCGTAGACGATCAGACCGGCAGCGAAGCTGATGACGGTGATGCTGTCCTGCACCTGGCCGAACAGCTGGCTCATCAGGCTCATCCGGCCCATGGTCTGGCGGCGGGCACGGTCCAGCTTGTCCTGCAGGTCGGGGTCTTCGAAATCCTCCAGGTCCAGCTCGGCCGCATGCTCCATCAGGCGCACGCTGGTGGCGTTGGTGAACAGTTCGGAGAGCAGGGCGTCGGCGTAGTTGACCAGCCGCCCCAACAGGTCCGAGCCGATAGCAATCGACAGCTCCAGCAGCAGCAGTTCGAGCAAGGTGTTGAGATAGCCGCTGGACAGTGCCTCGGCCAATGGCGGCATCGCCCCGGCACCGGCCAGCCGTACCGCTTCATCGATGATCAGCTTGCCCACGTACAGCATCGCCACCGGCATCAGCGCGCGGATCAGGCGCAGGCCTAGGCTGGCGAGGGTCAACCCGGGGCTGGTCTGCCACACCTGCCGCAGGAAGGGCGGCAGGTTGCGCATGGCATCCACGCGCTCGCGGAAACTGGGTTTGCGGGTGGGGGCGGGTTCGGGATGCGGCATGTATGACTCAGGCGACCAGGTGCCGGGTCAGGTTAACCGCAAAGCGGTGGCACCGATGTGTTACGGGGCTCAGCCGTCCTTGCCCAGGTCGATGTCACCCATCTGGGCGTCGTCGCGGCCGTCGGGGTTGTCGCGTACCGCTTCGCCGGCGGCGCCGAACGAGCGCTTGCCGCTGTCCACATGCAGATGGCTGACCAGCTTGCGCACGCCTTCAATGGCGGCGACCACGGTTTCCACCTTGTGCTTGACCTCGGCACTGGGTACATCGCCGGACAAGGTCACCTGGCCGTCCTTGACCTGCGCCAGCACCTGCGAAGACTGGCCCTGCTGGCCAAGGGTACGGACGACTTCATCGCCGATCAGGGTGTCGGAGCGTTCTGTGGCCATGCTTGTGTCCTTGTCGGAGGGAAGGCACACGATGGCCGAAGCGGTGTGAGATTGGTGTTACTTGCGGCGTTGCGCTGCGCATCGGGTTTGGCTGTGCTCCCTCCCTTTGCCGGAGGCAAGGGGAGGGTTGGGGAGGGCTGCAGTGGCTCCAGTCTTCATGCCGTCATTCCCGCCGTCGCGCGACCAGGCCACAAGAACGGGCGCCGGGAACCCCAATCCCAACATGCCTGCATCAACTACGTGGCCCTTCCGGCGGCGGAGGTTCGGAGGATTGCAGTGCCACCGGCAGGTGCCAGCCGAAATGCATGGCCATCATGCGCAGGCCAAAACACAGGCCGGCGCCCACCAGTGCGCACGGCAAGGGCGGCAAGCCCAGCCAGTAGCCAACCGCCACCACAGCTGCACCGGCCAGGGCGGCGACGGCATACAACTCCGCCTGCAGTACCAGCGGTACCTGCGCCAGCAGTACGTCGCGGGCGATACCGCCGCCTATGCCGGTCAACATGCCCAGCGCGGCCGCCATCGGCGGAGCAATGCCGAAGGCCAAGGCCTTCTGGGTGCCCGCCACTGCAAACAATGCCAGGCCCATGGCGTCGAACATACGCACCGGATACTGCAGGCGTTCGATCAGCGGTGCCCAGAAGAAGGTGACCACGCCTGCCAGCAGGGTGATGGCAGGGTAGCGCCAGTCACTGATCGCGGCCACCGGGGTGGCGCCGATCAACAGATCCCGGGTGATGCCGCCAGCCAGTGCCGCCGCGAAGGACAGCACCAGCACGCCGAAGATATCCAGCCGCCGACGTACCCCCATCGTCGCCCCGGACAGGGCGAAGACGAAGGTGCCGATGAGGTCGAGGATCAGTACAAGGGTTCCCATGCGCCGTATTGTGCGTTGTGGCGGCGGCGCAGGCCATCAGCCTTGTCCGCAGTGCTCAGGGCAGTGGTGGCCGCAGCCCGGCACCCAGTCGGTTCCAGGCGTTGATCACGGCCACCGCCATGCTCAGGTCGCTGATGCCTTTTTCATCGAAATGCGGTGCCAGTGCGTTGAACGCCGCTTCAGAGGGGGCGCCATCGGGTAGACGGGTCAGGGCCTCGGCCCAGCCCAGCGCAGCGCGCTCCCGGGCGTCGAAGAAGCGGCTTTCGTGCCAGGCGGGCAGGGTGTCGAGCTTGCGCGGTTCAATGCCGGCCTTGCGCAGGGCGGTGGCATGCATGTCCATGCAGTAGCCGCAGCCGTTGATCTGCGAAACGCGCAGGAACACCAGCTCCTGAAGTTCGTGTTCGATGGAACTGTCGTGTACGGCCTTGCTGGTGGCCAGCAGGCCCTTGAACGCATCGGCGGCCAGGCGAGTGTAGGGGACGCGGGGGGCATTGGTCGGGGACATCAGGGGACTCCAACCGGTCAGGTGACCGGCTTTCAGATATCAGGACGCCGCAGCACGCTGTGGCGTGACAAGCGCTGGCAGCTTTTCCGGATTGAGCACGCTGTACAGGGCGGCGATGCGCCCATCCACCACCTCGATGGTGGTGAACGAGGCCAGCCTGCCCTCGGCAAAGCGCAGGATTGCCGGTTCGCCGTTGACGTAGCCCAGCTGGGCCGGCAGCGCCGCGCCACGGCGGGCAATGGCCCAGTACAGGCGGCCGATGCGCTCGGCGCCTACCAGCGGGCGCACGGTGGCGGTGACGCGGCCACCGCCATCGGCGACCGCCATCGCGTTGGCATGCAGCAGGGCCTGGATAGCTTCGCTGTCACCGCGCTGTGCCGCTTCCATGAAGCGGTGCAGCAGCTGCCGGTGTTGTGCTGGCGCAGCGTCAAAGCGGGGCGCGCCGGTTTGCAGCCGTTGCCGGGCGCGGCGTACCAGTTGGCGGCAATTGGCCTCGCTGTGGCCGAGCAACGTGCCGATCTGGCGGTAGTCATGCTCGAACGCCTCCTTGAGCAGGAAGGCAGCGCGCTCGTCGGGGCTGAGCTGTTCCAGCAGGGTAAGGAAGGCGAAGGAGACCTGGTCGGCGACGGCGTGGGCCTGGGCGGGGTCGGCGCCGGGTTCGGCGGCCAGTTCGACCTGCAGGGGTTCGGGCAGCCAGGGGCCGACGTAGTGCTGGCGTTCACGCTTGGCGGCACGCAGGCGATCCAGGCTGAGCCGGGTGGTGGCGGTGACCAGCCAGGCCTCGGCATCGCGGACCTCATCGCTGGCGATACCGGCCCAGCGCAGCCAGGCGTCCTGCAGCACGTCCTCGGCATCGGCGCGGCTGCCGAGCATGCGATAGGCCAGGGCCAGCAGGCGCGGGCGGTGGGTCTGGAAGAGGGATTCGGCGTTCATATAGGCAGGACGGCGCAGGACTGGCTGGCGTGACAGACGCACTTTGCCTGAAGCGGAGTGGGCCGGCGCGGAAGGGGCGTGCGCCGCGAAGCGGGAGACTTGTCGGTTCAGCCCCTTCACGGCGGACGCCCCTCCCCCAAGACCAAGGGCGGACAGCACGGCGCGGCGGCAAGGCGTAAAATGGGCGGCTGAACCCCCGCCAGCCTTCAGCAAGCGAGCAAGCCCGTGACATCGATCAAGCAGGAAGACCTCATCCAGTCCGTCGCCGACGCACTGCAGTACATCTCGTACTACCACCCGGTCGACTACATCAAGAATCTCTCCGCTGCCTACGAGCGCGAGGAGTCGCCGGCGGCCAAGGAGGCCATTGCGCAGATCCTGATCAACTCGCGCATGTGCGCCGAGGGCCATCGCCCGATCTGCCAGGACACCGGCATCGTCACCGTGTTCCTGGAAATCGGCATGAACGTGCGTTGGGACGACGCCACCATGGGCGTGGAGGACATGGCCAACGAGGGCATCCGCCGCGCCTATGCCTACCCGGACAACAAGCTGCGTGCCTCGGTGCTGGCCGACCCGGCCGGCAAGCGCACCAATACCAAGGACAACACCCCGGGTGTGGTCAACATCAAGGTCGTGCCGGGTGACAAGGTCGACGTGATCGTCGCCGCCAAGGGTGGTGGCTCCGAGGCCAAGAGCAAGTTCGCCATGCTCAACCCGTCCGACTCCATCGTCGACTGGGTGCTCAAGACCGTGCCGACCATGGGCGCTGGCTGGTGCCCGCCGGGCATGCTCGGCATCGGTATTGGCGGCACCGCCGAGAAGGCGATGCTGCTGGCCAAGGAATCGCTGATGGAGCCGATCGACATCACCGATCTGCAGGCCCGCGGCGCTTCCAACCGTGCCGAAGAACTGCGCCTGGAACTGTATGAGAAGGTCAATGCGCTGGGCATTGGCGCGCAGGGCCTGGGTGGTCTGACCACGGTGCTGGACATCAAGGTCAAGGACTTCCCGACCCACGCCGCCAACCTGCCGGTGGCGATGATCCCGAACTGTGCCGCCACCCGCCACGCCCACTTCACCCTGGACGGCAGCGGCCCGGTGATGCTGGACCCGCCGTCGCTGGAAGACTGGCCGCAGATCACCTACGACGCCTCCAAGGGCACCCGCGTTGATCTGGACACCATCACGCCGGAAGAAGTGGCCGCATGGAAGCCGGGCCAGACCCTGCTGCTCAACGGCAAGCTGCTGACCGGCCGCGACGCCGCGCACAAGCGCATGGTCGACATGCTCAACAAGGGTGAGCCCTTGCCGGTGGACCTGAAGGGGCGCTTCATCTACTACGTCGGCCCGGTGGACCCGGTGCGCGACGAAGTGGTGGGCCCGGCCGGCCCGACCACGGCGACCCGCATGGACAAGTTCACCCGCCAGATCCTGGAACAGACCGGCCTGCTGGGCATGGTCGGCAAGGCCGAGCGTGGCCCGGCCGCGATCGAGGCGATCCGTGACAACAAGTCGGCCTACCTGATGGCCGTCGGTGGCTCGGCCTACCTGGTGTCCAAGGCGATCAAGGCCTCCAAGGTGGTTGGTTTCGCCGACCTGGGCATGGAGGCGATCTACGAGTTCACGGTGCAGGACATGCCGGTGACTGTGGCGGTCGACTCCACCGGTGAGTCGGTGCACAAGACCGGCCCGCGCGAATGGCAGGCCCGCATCGGCAAGATTCCGGTGATCGTGGAATAAGCGTCGCCTTGCTTATTCCCTCAAGCAGGGATGGCAATGAAACAGCCCGGGCGTATGCTCGGGCTGTTTTCATTTCCGGAGACCGGCATGCGTACAGGGACGTTGGGTGTGGCAGTGGCCTTGTTGGTGTTGCTGTCCGGCTGCGGAAATGGTGCCTGGCGTGACGCCCCCAGGAATGACCCGGCAGCCTGCGTGAACTATTGCCAGAGCCGCTATCAGGCCTGTACTGCCAACCCGCGCAGCTATGGTGATTGCGGCGAGTCCAGTCGCAACAATCAATGCGACAAGATCACCAACCCGGAGTTGCGTGGTGCCTGCCAGACCTCGCAGGCGTTCTGCCAGAACCGCTCTGCGGCATCGGTTAGCGGTGAACGCCTGAACAGCTGCATGGCCAGCTGCAACTGACAAGCAACAGTTGCTGAGGGGGAACGCTGTAGGCCTTTGGTTGGGCGGCGGGGCCGCCTTCACGGTGCTAGAATTGATAACCATTCTTATCAACTCTTCATAGGCGCCCATTCAGTGACGTTGTCAGATTTGCCGCTGCATGCATCCGCGAAGGTGGAAAACGTACAGGACCTGCATGCCAACGACGCCATTGCGCGACGCTTGCGTGAGCTGGGGTTCGTCAACGGGGAGGAAGTGCGGCTGGTTGCGCGCGGCCCGGTGGGCGGTGAGCCGCTGCTGTTCCAGGTGGGTTTTACCCGTTTCGCGCTGCGCCGCAGTGAGGCTGCACGCGTGCTGGTGAGCTCGGCCGGAGGTGTGGCGTGAACGAGGCAGTTGCCCGGCTGGCCCTGGTCGGCAATCCGAACAGTGGCAAGACCGCATTGTTCAATCAGTTGACCGGCAGCCGCCAGAAGGTGGCCAATTACACCGGCGTCACCGTCGAGCGCAAGGAGGGCCGCATGCGCGGGCCGTCCGGGCGTGAATATGCGGTGCTGGATCTGCCCGGCGCCTACAGCCTGCACCCGGCCAGCCTGGACGAAGCCATCACCCGCGACCTGTGCCGCGGGTTCTATCCGGGTGAAGCCGCGCCGGACGCGCTGGTGTGCGTGATCGACGCCACCAACCTGCGCCTGCACCTGCGCTTCGCGCTGGAAGTGCGTGAGCTGGGCAAGCCGATGATCGTGGCGCTGAACATGGTCGACGCGGCCCGCAAGCGCGGCATCGAGATCGATGTGCCGGCGCTGGAAAAAGCCTTGGGCGTGCCGGTGGTCGAGACCGTGGCGGTGCAGCGCAATGGCGCGCGGGCGCTGGTCGAGCGCATCGATGCGCTGGTGCCGTCGTTGGCCAGCCTGCCGGTGCATGCGGCCGAAGCCGGCGCCGATTACCACGCCCAGGTGCGTGAGATCCTGGCCAGCGCTGTCAGCATGCCGGCCCGTACCGGCCGCATCGATGATGCGTTGGATCGCTGGCTGCTGCATCCAGTGTTCGGCCTGTTGAGCCTGGCCGTGGTGATGTTCCTGATCTTCCAGGCGGTGTACGCCTGGGCCACGCCGATGATGGACGGTATCGAGGCTGCATTTGCCTGGCTGGGTGAGGCGGCGGCAACGCACCTGCCAGAGGGGCCACTCAGCAGCCTGCTCACCGACGGCATCATTGCCGGCGTGGGTGGGGTGGTGGTGTTCCTGCCGCAGATCCTGATCCTGTTCGCCTTCATCCTGGCGCTGGAAGAATCCGGCTATCTGCCGCGTGCGGCCTTCCTGCTCGACCGGATGATGGCCGCGGCAGGCCTGTCCGGGCGTTCGTTCATCCCGCTGCTGTCCAGCTTTGCCTGCGCGGTGCCGGGCATCATGTCCACGCGCTCCATCCAGGACCCGCGCGACCGCCTGGCCACCATCCTGGTGGCTCCACTGATGACCTGCTCGGCACGCCTGCCGGTGTACGCATTGCTGATTGGTGCGTTCATCCCCGCCAAGACCGTGTGGGGCGTGTTCAACCAGCAGGGTCTGGTGCTGTTCGGCCTGTATGTGGCCGGTATCGCCAGCGCGCTGATCATGTCGTGGACGATGAAGAAATTCCGTCGTGACAAGGGCGAGCATCCGCTGCTGCTGGAGCTGCCGTCCTACCGTCTGCCCAACCCGCGCGACCTGCTGGTGGGGCTGTGGGAGCGTGCGGTGATCTTCCTCAAGCGCGTGGGCGGCATCATCCTGGCGCTGACCATCCTGCTGTGGTTCCTGCTGTCGTTCCCGGGCGCGCCTGAGAACGCGACGCTGCCGGCCATCGATTACAGCTACGCCGGTCAGATCGGCCATGCGATGGCGGTGATCTTCGCGCCACTGGGTTTCAATTGGCAGATCTGCATTGCGCTGATCCCGGGCATGGGCGCACGCGAGGTGGCGGTGTCTTCGTTGGCCACGATCTATGCCTTGTCGGCGGCCGACGATGACGCGGCCATCCAGGCGCTGACGCCGGTGATCAGCGATGGCTGGACGCTGGCTACCGGTCTGTCGCTGATGGTGTGGTTCATTTACGCGCCGATGTGCATTTCCACCTTGGCGACCATCAAGCGCGAGACCAACTCGTGGAAGCAGATGGCATTTGCCACGGTCTACCTGTTTGCCGCGGCCTACCTGGCGGCGCTGGTGACCTACCAGGTGGCCAAGGCCCTGGGGGCGGGCTGATGGACAAGGGTCTGCTGCTGCAATACCTGATTATCGGCCTGGCGGTGCTGGTCAGCGCCTGGGTGGTATTGAAAAAGCAGTTCCCCGGCGTGGTGCGCAAGCTGCGCGGGTCGCTTGCGTTGTGGCTGGTCAAGCCGCAGCGTTCACCGCGGCTGCAGGCCTGGGGGCGGCGGCTGGCGCCGCCTGCCGCCAGCAATGCGGGTGCCTGCGGCGGCTGCAACAGCTGCGGGCCCAGCGAACCCAAGCAACATTGATTGCAGTGCGGCGCCGGGGAAACCCGGCGTTGCCGCATTCAGACGCTTGTGTGTTGGCCTGCGGAAACGGTAGCTTGGCCGCATGAACAACACTCCGACCCGTTTGCTGATCCATGGCGCCTCCGGCCGCATGGGTCAGGCCCTGCTGCGACTGGCTGCCGAAGATTCGTCCCTGCAGGTGGTGGCCGCCGTGGTGCGCAAGCCACCAGTCCAGCGCGTGGTGGATGGCATCCCGCATTTCGCCACCAGTGAGCTGTCCGGCGTGCCGGCGTTCGATGTCGCCATCGATTTCAGTCTGCCGGAGGGGTTTGACCCGATCCTGGCCTTGTGTGTGGAACGGGGTGTCGGCCTGGTGTCCGGCACCACCGGCATCAGCGAGGGGCAGCAGGCGGCGCTGGATGCGGCTGCGGCGCGCATTCCGCTGGTGTGGGCCACCAACTTCAGCCTCGGCGTTGCCGTGCTGGCCGAGCTGGTCGAGCGCGCGGCAGCGACGTTGCCGGGTTGGGATTGCGACATCGTCGAATCCCACCACGTACACAAGAAGGACGCGCCTTCCGGTACCGCACTGACCTTGGGCGAATCTGCCAGCCAAGGCGGGGCGACGCCGCGCTATGCCAGCCTGCGTGCTGGCGACATCATTGGTGAGCATTTCGTTCAATTCACCGGCTTGGGCGAGCGGGTGGAGCTGGTCCACCGTGCCACCAATCGCGACATTTTCGCGCGTGGTGCGCTGCACGCGGCGCAACGCCTGCTCGGGCGTGAACACGGGCGATACAGGGTGCGCGACCTGATTGGCTGAGCATTGTCGTCGGCAGCCGCTGAATAGGCGGCTTTACCGGGCAGAACCGGTTTTCCGTACGGTCTGAAACCATCGGGCGGGGCTGTACGCGACGCTGGCGCTGGTGGCCCCGTTGCCTTTACAATTCCCGCTCGCCGAAACACGTCAGCCGGACCGGTTCCCAGACCGCCGTCCGCGCTTTTTTGCAACCGGTTTTTGACCGCGGACGCAGGCGTGGCTTCGGAGTCCCCCGGTAGCCAAAGTGAGATTCCCGTGACCCAAGCCGCAATTCTCGTGCTCGAAGACGGCACCGTATTCGAGGGCGAATCCGTAGGCGCGCCCGGCCTATCCGTGGGTGAGGTGGTGTTCAACACCGCCATGACCGGTTACCAGGAAATGCTGACCGATCCGTCCTACGCCCGGCAGATGATCACCCTGACGTACCCGCATATCGGCAACACCGGTATGAATGACCAGGACGATGAAGCCAGCAAGGTCTGGGCATCGGGCCTGATCGTGCGCGACGTGCCGCGCCGCCCCAGCAGCTGGCGCAGCCAGTTGTCGCTGCAGGATTGGTTGGTCCAGCGCGGCGTGGTGGCCATTGCCGGCATCGATACCCGCAAGCTGACCCGCATCCTGCGTGAGCGCGGCGCCCAGAATGGTGCGCTGATGGCTGGCGACGGCATCGATGTGGAAAAGGCGCTGGAAGCGGCCCGCAAGTTCCCCGGCCTGAAGGGCATGGATCTGGCCAAGGTGGTCAGCACCGACAAGACCTATGGCTGGGCCGACGGCCAGCTGGACCTGGACCGCAACGAATTCGTGCGCGCAGAACCGAAGTTCAAGGTTGTGGCCTATGACTTCGGCGTCAAGACCAACATCCTGCGCATGCTGGCCGAGCGCGGCTGCGAGCTGACCGTGGTGCCGGCACAGACCCCGGCGGCCGAGGTGCTGGCGCTTAATCCGGACGGCGTGTTCCTGTCCAACGGCCCGGGCGACCCGGAGCCCTGCGATTACGCCATCAGCGCGATCAAGACCTTCGTCGAGAAGAAGATCCCGACCTTCGGCATCTGCCTGGGCCACCAGTTGCTGGGCCTGGCTTCGGGTGCCAAGACCATGAAGATGGGTCACGGCCACCATGGCGCCAACCACCCGGTGCAGGACATCGACAGTGGCCGGGTGATGATCACCTCGCAGAACCATGGCTTCGCCATCGACGAGAGCGTGCTGCCGGGCAATGTCCGCGTCACCCATCGCTCGCTGTTCGACCAGACCATCCAGGGCATCGCCCTGACCGATGCGCCGGCGTTCTCCTTCCAGGGCCACCCGGAAGCGTCGCCGGGTCCGCACGATGTCGCACCGCTGTTTGACCGCTTCATCACCCTGATGGAAGGGGCCAAGGCGTGAGCAAGGCGCGCTGGCTGATGTTGCCGGCGCTGCTGGCCACCTCGGTGGCCAGCGCGGCCCCGGTGACGGCCCAGCAGATCCGCGATCTGCTGCCGCTGACCGGTTTCGAGCGCATGGGTGAGGATGCGGCCAAGTCCATCCTCGCCAACGAAGCGTTCTTCCCGCAGGTGACCCCGCAGCAGCGCCAATGCATGGCGGCGCCGATCGGCGCGGTGCTCAACGACGCGCTGGTGGAACGGCTGGTCAGCAACCTCGGTGACGAGGGCCAGACGCACCTCAAGCGCTGGCAGGCGTTCTATACCAGCCAGGGCGGCAAGCGCATGGTCGCTACCCAGCGCCAGATGATGTACGGCACCGCCTTGCCGGCGGAGTTCGCGGGCGAGCCCAGCGAACTGGAACGCAAGCAGGTGGGCGAGTTCATGGCCAGTGGCTCGTATGAGGCATTGGCGGCGGTGCTGGCCGAGATGGGCGACATGCCCGACGGCCTGCCGGTGCGCATGAGCGAGCGCATCCTCGGCGAATGCGGCGTCACCATAGATAGCAACGAGTTTTCCTGATCGACAGCGTGCGATCACTTCCCCCAGACACGCTGTACTGACTTAGAGAAGAAAATGCCAAAGCGCACCGACCTAAAAACCATCCTGATCATCGGCGCTGGCCCGATCGTCATCGGCCAGGCTTGTGAGTTCGACTACTCCGGCGCGCAGGCGTGCAAGGCGCTGCGTGACGAGGGTTACCGCGTGGTGCTGGTGAATTCCAACCCGGCCACGATCATGACCGACCCGGAGATGGCCGATGCCGTCTACATCGAGCCGATCAACTGGCAGACGGTGGAGAAGATCATCGACAAGGAGCGCCCGGACGCGCTGCTGCCGACCATGGGTGGCCAGACCGCGCTGAACTGCGCGCTGGACCTGGCCGACCACGGCGTGCTGGAGAAGTACAACGTCGAGCTGATCGGTGCCAAGCGCGAAGCCATCCGCATGGCCGAAGACCGCGAGCTGTTCCGCGTGGCCATGCAGGAAATCGGCCTGGAGTGCCCCAAGGCCGCCGTTGCCCACACGCTGGAAGAAGCGCTGGAGATCCAGACCCGCGTTGGCTACCCGACCATCATCCGTCCGTCCTTCACCCTGGGCGGCAGCGGCGGCGGCATCGCCTACAACCGCGAGGAGCTGATCGAGATCGTCGGCCGCGGCCTGGAACTGTCGCCGACCACCGAAGTGCTGGTGGAAGAGTCGGTGCTGGGCTGGAAGGAATTCGAGATGGAAGTGGTCCGCGACACCGCGGACAACTGCATCATCGTCTGCTCGATCGAAAACCTCGACCCGATGGGCGTGCACACCGGTGACTCGATCACCGTGGCGCCGGCACAGACCCTGACCGACAAGGAATACCAGCGCCTGCGCGATGCCTCCATCGCCGTGCTGCGCAAGATCGGCGTGGATACCGGCGGCTCCAACGTGCAGTTCGGCATCAGCCCGACCACCGGCCGCGTGGTGGTGATCGAGATGAACCCGCGCGTGTCGCGTTCTTCGGCGCTCGCCTCCAAGGCCACCGGCTTCCCGATTGCCAAGGTCGCTGCCAAGCTGGCCGTGGGTTACACCCTGGACGAATTGAAGAACGAGATCACCGGCGGCCTGACCCCGGCTTCGTTCGAGCCGTCCATCGACTACGTCGTCACCAAGATTCCGCGCTTTGCCTTCGAGAAGTTCCCGATGGCCGATGCCCGCCTGACCACCCAGATGAAGTCGGTGGGCGAGGTGATGGCAATGGGTCGCACCTTCAAGGAATCGCTGCAGAAGGCGCTGCGTGGCCTGGAAACCGGCAAGATCGGCCTGGACCCGACTGAGCTGGACCTGGGCAACGAAGACGATATCGCCACCATGAAGCGTGAGCTCAAGGCCCCGGGCCCGGAGCGTCTGTTCTACGTGGGCGATGCATTCCGCAGCGGCTTGAGCGTCGAAGATGTCTACGGCCTGTCGCACATCGACCCGTGGTTCCTCGACCAGATCGAAGAAATCATCGTCGACGAAAAGCAGGTCCATGCCCAGGGCATCGACGCACTGGATGCCGCACGTCTGCGCAAGCTCAAGCGTGCCGGTTTCTCCGATGCGCGCCTGGCGCAGCTGACCGGCACCAATGAGGCTGCCATCCGTGCCCTGCGCCGCGCCCACAAGGTGCGCCCGGTGTACAAGCGCGTGGACTCCTGCGCCGCCGAGTTCGCCACCGGCACCGCCTACCTGTACTCGACCTACGAGGACGAGTGCGAGGCCGCACCGAGCAACCGCGACAAGATCATGATCCTGGGCGGTGGCCCGAACCGCATCGGCCAGGGCATCGAGTTCGACTATTGCTGCGTGCATGCCGCGCTCGCCCTGCGCGAGGACGGCTATGAAACCATCATGGTCAACTGCAACCCGGAAACCGTGTCCACCGACTACGACACCTCCGACCGCCTGTACTTCGAGCCGCTGACGCTGGAAGACGTGCTGGAGATCGTCGAGCTGGAACAGCCCAAGGGCGTGATCGTGCAGTACGGCGGCCAGACCCCGCTGAAGCTGGCGCGTGCGCTGGAAGCCAACGGCGTGCCGGTGATCGGCACCTCGCCGGACTCCATCGACCTGGCCGAGGACCGCGAGCGCTTCCAGAAGCTGGTGCAGGACCTGGGCCTGAAGCAGCCGCCGAACCGCACCGCCCGTACCGCCGATGAGGCACAGGCGCTGGCGCGCGAAATCGGCTTCCCGCTGGTGGTGCGCCCGAGCTACGTGCTGGGTGGCCGTGCGATGGAAATCGTCTACGGCGAGGCCGACCTGGCCCGCTACATGCGCGATGCGGTCAAGGTTTCCAACGATTCGCCGGTGCTGCTGGATCACTTCCTGGATGCTGCCGTCGAGGCCGACGTGGACATCATCTGCGACAAGGACGGCAACGTCCTGATCGGCGGCGTGATGGAGCACATCGAAGAAGCCGGCGTGCACTCCGGTGACTCGTCCTGCTCGCTGCCGCCGTATTCGCTGTCGGCGCAGACCCAGGCCGAGCTGCGTCGCCAGGTCACCGAGCTGGCCAAGGCGTTGAAGGTGGTCGGCCTGATGAACACCCAGTTCGCCATCCAGACCGATGCCGATGGCAACGACGTGGTCTTCCTGCTGGAAGTGAACCCGCGTGCATCGCGCACGGTGCCGTTCGTGTCCAAGGCCACCGGTATGGCGCTGGCCAAGATCGCCGCCCGCTGCATGGCCGGCAAGACCCTGGCCGAGCAGGGTGCGACCAAGGAAGTGGTGCCGGATTACTACTCGGTCAAGGAGGCGATCTTCCCGTTCGCCAAGTTCCAGGGTGTGGATCCGATCCTCGGGCCGGAAATGCGTTCCACCGGTGAAGTGATGGGTGTGGGCCGTACCTTCAGCGCCGCGTTCGCACGTGCGCAGGAAGCCGGCAGCATCAAGACCCCGCCGGTCGGCAAGGTGTTCATTTCGGTGCGTGACATTGACAAGCCGCGCGTGATGCCGGCGGTGCAGGGTCTGGTCGAGGCCGGCTATTCGCTGGTGGCTACCCGTGGCACTGCTGCCTGGTTGCAGCAGCATGGCTACAGCTGCGAAGTGATCAACAAGGTGGTCGAGGGCCGTCCGCATATCGTGGACAGCATCAAGAACGGCGAAATCGTCTACATCGTCAACACGACCGAAGGCCGCGCAGCGATCAACGACTCGTTCTCGATCCGTCGCGAAGCCCTGCAGAACCGCATCACGTACTCGACCACGGTTGCAGGCGCCAAGGCATTGGTGCAATCGTTGGAGTTCCGCGGCACCGGTCCGGTCTGGTCGCTGCAGGAACTGCACAAGGAGTTGAATGCATGAGAGCCCCCATCACGGCAAAGGGCGCCAAGCGCCTGCGTGACGAACTGGAACACCTGAAGTCGGACAAGCGCCCGAAGGTCATTGCCGCCATCGCCGAAGCCCGCGAGCACGGTGACCTGAAGGAGAACGCCGAGTACCACGCCGCGCGCGAGGAGCAAGGCTTCATCGAAGGCCGCATCAAGCAGCTGGAAGGCGAGCTGTCGCATGCCGAGATCATCGACATCACCAAGCTCAACGCCGGCAGCAAGGTGGTGTTTGGTGCCACGGTGACGCTGGCCGACGTGGAGACCGACGAAGAGAAGCGTTACCAGATCGTTGGTGACCTGGAAGCGGACATCAAGCTGGGCTTGATCGCCATTTCCTCGCCCGTGGCACGCGCCCTGATCGGCAAGAACGAAGGCGACGCCATCGCCATCGACGCGCCGGCCGGGCAGCGTGAGTACGAGATCATCAGCGTCGAGTACCTCGACTGACGATGGCCAAGGCCACGCTGCTGCTGCCCGCGCGAAGCCGCTTCCCCGCCGGCAACCTGCCGGCGCCGGTGGCCACGGCACTGGGCCGCGCCGAGCGCTCGCTCGGCACGGCCGGTGAATCGGCGCAGCTGCGCCGTCACTTCCGCGTGCAGCCGGCCGAATGGTCGGCGGCCGCCTTGACCCGCCAGACCGATGCCGGCGATGCCGCCGGCAGCTTCTGGCTGCGCGCCGACCCGGCCAACATCGTGCCGGACATGCAGGGCGCGCGGCTGATGGCATCGGCCGAAACCCTGCGGCTGGAGCCGGCGGACGTGGAGGCGCTGTTGCCCGCCTTGCAGCCGTTGTTCGCCGGCTTTGGTTACCAGTTGGATGCGCCCACGCCGTCACGTTGGTACCTGCGGCTGCCCGAAGACACGCCGCTGCCGGCCTTCGCCGCACCGGAAATCGTGCTGGGCGATGACTTGTTTCCGCATCTGCCCGACGGTGACAACGGGCGCCAATGGCGCAGCCTGATGACCGAAGCGCAGGTGGTGCTGCACCAGCATCCGTGGAACGCGCAGCGCGTTGCCGACGGCAAGCGTGCGGTCAACTCGCTGTGGTTCTGGGGGGCAGGGCGTTTGCCCGATTCTGTCAGTACCGCCCATGCGCAGGTGCGCAGCCGCGATGCGCTGCTGCAGGGGCTCGCCACCCTGGCCGGTGTGCGGCTGGGCGGGGAGCAGACCGTGGATGCCTTGGTGGACCTGCGCCAGCTGCGCTCGCTCGAGCAGTTGACCCGCGATGCGATCCTGCCGTTGCTGGAGGCCATCGGCCGCGGTGAGCTGGCCGAGCTGCAGCTTGATTTCGAGGATGGCGCCAGCTATCGCATCCGGCGTGGGCAACGCTGGCAGTTCTGGAAGAAGCCGGTAAGCAGTCTGCTTGATGAGTGAGGCCATGAAGATCGTCCGCCGCGTTGCCGCTGCCGAAGGGCAGTGGGGCGATGACACCTTGCCGTTGTTGCGACGCATCTATGCCGCACGCGGTGCATTGACGCCGGAGCAGGCGCAACCGCGGCTGGCGCAATTGCACGCCCCCGATCTGCTGGGTGGCATGCAGCGCGCGGTGCAGTTGCTGGCCGATGCCATCGCTGCCGACAAGCGCATCCTGATCGTCGGCGATTTCGACTGTGACGGCGCCACTGCCTGCGCGGTGGGTGTGCGCGGCCTGCGCATGCTGGGGGCCCGCGACGTGGTGCATGCCGTGCCCAATCGCATGGTGCATGGCTATGGCCTGTCGCCGTCGCTGGTGGCCGAGCTGCAAGCCTTCAAGCCGGACCTGCTGGTGACGGTGGACCACGGCATTGCCTGCCATGCCGGTGTACATGCGGCCAAGGCGCTGGGCTGGCAGGTGCTGGTTACCGACCACCACCTGCCGGGCGAGCAACTGCCCCCGGCCGATGCCATCGTTGACCCGAACGTGGACGGCGATGCGTTCCCGAGCAAGGCGCTGGCCGGTGTCGGGGTGATCTTCTACGTGCTGATGGCGCTACGCCGGCACCTGCGCGAGCAGGGTGCCTTCAGCGCCGGTGCCGAGCCCGACCTGCTGACCCTGCTGGATCTGGTTGCGGTTGGCACCGTCGCCGATCTGGTGGCATTGGACGACAACAACCGTGCACTTGTTTCGGCCGGGTTGCGCCGGCTGCGTGCGGGCAAGGCCTGCGTCGGCCTGCGTGCGTTGATCGAAGCCAGCGGCCGCGACGCGGCGCGGCTGACCGCCAGCGACATCGGCTATGCGCTGGGGCCACGCCTGAATGCCGCCGGGCGGCTGGAAGACATGGCTTTGGGCATCGAACTGCTGCTGACCGAAGACCCCCGGCAGGCACGCGATATTGCGACCATGCTTGAGGAGATCAACGCCGAACGCCGCGCCGTGCAGCAGCAGATGACCGATGATGCCGAGCGTGTGGTTGCGCGTGCGGTCGTGGACGCGTCCATGCAACGGCCGGTGGCGGCCTGTCTGTTCGACCCGGATTGGCACCCTGGTGTGGTCGGTCTGGTGGCGTCGAAGATGAAGGATCGCCTGCATCGGCCAGTGATCGCGTTCGCACCTGCCGAACCAGGTGGCCGGGCATTGCGCGGGTCGGCCCGTTCGATCGCCGGCTTCCATATCCGCGACGCGCTGGCAGCGATCAACGCCAGCCATCCCGGTTTGATGGAGAAATTCGGCGGCCATGCGATGGCGGCCGGCCTGAGCCTGCCGCTGGCACAGCTGGAAACCTTCAAGGCGGTATTTGCCGCGCAGGTGCAGGCCACCCTGGACCCGGCCTTGCTGCAACAGCAATTGCTCAGCGACGGTGAATTGACTGCGGCCGAGCTGGACTTCCAGCACGCCGAAGCACTGCGACTGGCCGGCCCGTGGGGTCAGGGCTTTGCCGAACCCCTGTTCGATGGCGTGTTCGAGGTCGTGGAATGGCGCGTGCTCAAGGAGCGTCACCTGAAGCTGGTGGTTCGTGCACCGGGTGGCCGGGCGCGCATCAATGCCATCCATTTCAGTGGCTGGACCGGCACCGCGCCAGAACCCCGGCTGCACCTGGCCTACCGGTTGGTGGGCGACGACTACCGGGGTGGCCAGGCCATCCAGCTGATCGTCGAACACTGCGCCCCTGCAGGGGCGGCGTAAGCGGCGATGCGGGCCTGGCCTTATCTGTCGCCGTATGCGGTAGCGCCAGCCACCTGATCAACACTGGGCGCCTCTGGCCGCGGTCGGAGGCCGAACAGCGGCCGCAGCAACGCACTGCGTTTTATCAGCTCGTAGGCCACCAGGCACAGCGCGAACGTCGCCGTGATCAACAACGCTGCTTCCCAGCCTGCCGGTATGTGCAGCGGCTTGAGCTGGTGGGCCAGCACCACGATCACGGTCTGGTGCAGGATGTAGAGCGGGAACACCGCCAGGGTGAGGTAGCGCAGCAGCCGGCTGTCGGCGTCGCGCCAACGGTAGGCAAAACCCAGCAACGCGGCGATCGCCGTCCACTGGTCCACCGCCCAGGCCACGCGCAGGCCCAGCCGCAGCCACATGGGGGGCGGGTTGTCGTCGTTGTAGCCGGCGAAGTACCAGCTGTGGATCAGCAGTGCATAGGTGATGGCAGCCAGCAGCAGCGCCGCCCAGCGCAGCCGTTGCAGTGATTGCCAGAAGCCGGTGCTGAACGCAGCCAGGAAGCCGATCAGGAACACGGCACCGTACTGCGCATGGTTGTACCAGTCGTCCACCAGCGCATGGCTCTGCTCAAAGCGGGTGACCAGCAGCAGCCGCGCCAGCGCCAATATCACTACCGGCACCCATAGCGCCCCCCAGCCCTGCAGTACGCGTCCGCAGGCGGCGCGCAGCCGTTGCAGCGCCCCGTCCGGGAGCAGGCGCCACAGCAGCCAGGCCAGCAAGGTGTAGCACCAGAGATAGGGCAGGAACCACAGATGGTTCCAGGTAGGCAGGCGCAGGCAGCCATCGGCATCGCAGAAACCGTGATAGCCGGTCAGGTACTTGCCGTAGAACGTCCAGTAGGACCCGTCGTAGCCGCCGGGCAGCTGCTCCACCACCTGGTAGTAGGCCTGGGGCGGCACGATCAGCAACATGCCGAACAGCAGCGGCCACAGCAGTTGCCGTGAGCGGCGGCGCAGCAAACCTTGCGGCCGGGACTGCAGCATGTAGGCGGTAGCCACGCCGGAAATGAGGAACAGCAACGACATCCGCCACGGGCTGGTGAGCAGCATGAACGGCTCGGGCGCGATGCTGGCGGCCGGGCTTTTCACATGCCAGTCCCAGCTCACGTAATACATGCCGACGTGGTAAATCACCAACAAGGCAAAGGCGATCACGCGTAGCCAGTCCAGATCGTTGCGGCGGGTCATGTGGTTGCCTGTGCGGTAGGTGTCGGGTACTTGGCATTGAGCCCTGTGCCCGCCCGGATTTGGCCGGAAAGGGATGATTGGCAGGCGCTTTGGGACGAATGGCGGTGGTGGCGGGACGAATCGGGCGGCCCTGGCAGACGGCTTGGCCTACACTGCGCGGATGAGTGAACGAGCTTCGCGTGACCCCTTGCAGCGCTTCCGCCCCTGGCGGCGGGGGGCGGAAATCGGCTTCTGGTTGGTCGTGGTGGTGCTCAACTGCAGTGGCAATGCCATCACCACCTGGATGGATGCCAACCGGCATGGCGACCCCGGCATGCATGCGTGGGAACCCTGGGTCTGGGAGTTCTCCAGCGGCCTGGTCTGGTTGGTGCTGTTGGTACCCCTGGTGGCCTGGCTGAGCGGGCGCCTGCCACTGCACCTGGACAACTGGCGGCGGCGGTTGCCCTGGTACCTGCTGGCGAGCCTGCCGTTGTCGGCGATGCATGTGCTGCTGATGGTCGGCCTGCGCGTGCTGGCATATCGTGCGTTGGGCCACGGCTATGACTTTGGTGATTGGGGCCGGGAGTTTCTGTATGAGTACCTCAAGGACGTGCGCACCCTGGCGATCATCCTGATCAGCGTGGAGAGCTATCGCTTCCTGCTGCGTCGGCTGCAGGGCGAGGCACAACTGCTGGCAGCGCCGGACGAGGGCCCACCGGTGGAGCCGATCGAACGGCCGGAGCGGCTGCTGGTGCGCAAGCTGGGGCGGGATTTCCTGATTGCCACCGCCGATATCGAGTGGGCGCAGGCTGCCGGCAACTACGTCAACCTGCGTGTCCGCGGGCATGACTACCCGCTGCGCAGCACCATGGCCGCGCTGGAACAGCGCCTGGATCCGGCCTGCTTCATCCGCAGTCACCGCAGCTGGCTTATCAACCAGCGCCACCTGGTATCGATCGAGCCCTTGGACGGTGGTGAGGCGCTGTTGCACATGGACGACGGTCAGGCGGTGCCGTGCAGCCGACGCTACCTGGCCGAGGTGCGTCTGGCACTGGGCGAGGGCGAGGAACGCGTCAGCGCAGGCTGAGCCTGCAACTGCTGCCATCCCGTTACGATGTGATCGGCGACGCACGGGGAAGGGGGGCCAAACCCCATTGCCTGTAGCTGGACGTTTACTCCCCCGACCCTTGGATGGAGCAGTGCGATGGCAGGCATGCAGTGGCAGCGATGGATGGCGGTTGCGGTACTGGTGGCCTTGGCGTTGCCGGCAACCGCGCAGCGGCAGGCGGCGGTACGGGTGGTGGGCAATCCACCGGTGTTGATCGCTGCCGCCGAGGCCGAGCAGCCTATTGTGCTGCGCAGCGCCAGCATCACTGGCGAGGTGCAGGCCGGTGTGGCCCAGACCCGCATCGAGCTTGAGTTCCACAACCCCAACCGACGGGTGCTGGAGGGCGAGCTGCAGTTCCCCTTGGCCGATGGCCAGCAGTTGACCGGGTTTGCCCTGGACATCGATGGACAGCTGCGCGACGCGGTGGCCGTGCCAAAAGAGCGCGGCCGCCAGGTGTTTGAAGCGATCACCCGGCGTAGCGTCGATCCTGGCCTGCTGGAGCAGACCGCGGGCAACCAGTTCCGCCTGCGTATCTACCCCTTGCCCGCGGGTGGCAGCCGCCGCGTACAGCTGACGGTGCGGGAGGCCTTGCCGGTGCAGGCTGGCAATTGGCAATGGCGCCTGCCGTTGCAGTTTGCCGGTGACGCCGATCAGGTGTCCCTGCGGCTGCAGGTCGGCGGCCGCGCCGAGGGCGGCGGCGCGCCGTTCGGCTTCAAGGGGCGTAACTTGAACTGGCAGGGCAGGGGCACGGCGCTGCCAGCGCAACTGCAGTGGCAGCTGCCGATGGATGGTGCGGCGGGCATGCATTCGGCCAGCCTGGACGGGCAGCACTATCTTGTAGCCCAGGTCCCGGTGCCGGCGCCTGCAGTACGCAGGCTCCCCGACCAGGTGGGGCTGCTGTGGGATGCCTCGGGCTCGGCCGGGCAGCGGGGCCGCAAGGCCGAGTTCGCCTTGCTCGACCGCTATTTCGCCGCGATGGGCGACGGCCGTGTGGCCCTGACCGTCCTGCGTGATCGCGCCACTGCCGTGCGCCGTTTCGAGGTGCGCAAGGGGGACTGGAGCGCACTGCGCCGTGCGCTGGAGCAGGAGCCGCTGGATGGCGCCAGCAATCTGACCGGTTGGACGCCGGACCCGGCTGTCGGCGAGTACCTGTTGCTCAGCGACGGCTTGTCCAACTGGGGCGCGGACACCCTGCCTGCGTTGGGCCAAACGCAGCGCCTGTTTGCGATCAGCAGTGCCGGCGCAAGGACGGACAGCGTTCGGCTGCGGGGGTGGAGTGAAGCCAACGGCGGGCGTCTGGTGCTGCTTGACGGGCAACCCCAGGGCGCCGTGCAGGAACTGCTGGCGGAACCTGTCGCCGTCGAGGTCGCCGACGCCGCCGGCCTGCATGAGGTGGTGGTCGACAGGCGCAGCCAGGCGCAGGGCTGGGTCTGGGTGCATGCGCGCGCCGACAGTGCCCGGCAGGCAATGCGGCTGAGGATCAACACTGGCCCGTGGCAGCAGTTGCAGGTAGAGGGCGACGCGGCTGATCCGGGGTTGGTGGCCGGACTGTGGGCGCAGGCGCGGTTGCAGCAGCTGGCGCTGGAGCCGCGTCGCAACCGCGAGGCGATGCAGCTGCTCTCGCAGCGTTTTGGCTTGGTCAGCGCAGCAACGTCACTGATCGTGCTGGATGGCATCGACGACTACCTGCGCTATGCCATTCGCCCGCCTGCGCCGCTGCGCGCCGAGTATGACCGCCGTTATGCGCGTTTGCTGGAGGACCGTGCACTTGCCCGTCGCCAGCACCTGGACGCGATTGCCGGGCAGTGGCAGGAACGTGCCCAGTGGTGGGCAAAGACCTGGCCGAAGGATGCGCCTGCGCTGGCCGCACCGGAAAAGCAGGCCGCGCGGCTGCGGCGCGCCCAGGCGATGGCCGAGCATGCGGGACCGGAAGCGATGGCCTTGGTGGTTCCACCGCCTGCGGCACCTGCGCCGCCAGCACCACCGGTTGCGGCGGATCTGGACGCGCTGGAAAGCGTGGCGGTAGCTGCAGACAGTGACACCCCGGAGCCGTCGGCCAATGAGGGTGCCTTGGAGATCCGCCTAGGGGCATGGGAGCCCGATTCGCCGGTGGCCCGCCGCTTGCGCCAGGGCCCGGCGACAACGCTCTACACCCGCTATCTGGCCGAGCGTGCTGACAATGCCAACAGCAGCGCTTTCTTCCTGGACGTGGCGGACATGTTGTTGGAGCACAAGCAACGCGAGCTGGCGCTGCGGGTGCTGTCCAACTTGGCGGAGATGGATCTGGACAACCGCCATCTGTTGCGGGTGTTGGGCTATCGCCTGCTGCAGGCCGACGCGGCGCAGTTGGCGGTGCCGGTGTTCGAGCAGGTGCTGGCGATGGCCGAGGACGAGCCCCAGAGTTTCCGTGATCTGGGACTGGCCCTGGAGGCCGCCGGACGCCCGCAGGATGCGGTAGGACCGCTGTACCAGGTGGTCGAGCGGGAGTGGGACGGCCGTTTTGACGGCGTCGCCCTGATCGCATTGGACGAGCTGACCAACCTTGGCAAGCGCACCAACAGCACGCTGGACCTGTCCACGGTCGATCCGCGCCTGCGCAGGGCCTTGCCGTTGGATTTGCGGGTGGTGCTGGCCTGGGACAGCGACAACAGCGACATGGATCTGTGGGTGACCGACCCCAACGGTGAACGTGCGTTCTACGGCGACCGCCTGACCTACCAGGGCGGCGCCATGTCGCAGGACTTCACCGGTGGCTACGGCCCCGAGCAGTTCTCGCTGCGTGATGCCAAGCCGGGTATCTACAAGGTGGAGGCGAACTATTTCGGCAGCCGGCAACAACTGGTTACCGGCGCCACCACCCTGATGCTGCGCCTGAGCACGCATTGGGGTAGCACGGCACAGCAGGACAGGGCGGTGACCCTGCGCCTGCAGGAGAGTGACGACACCGTGCTGGTGGGCGAGTTCGAAGTGCGCTGAGTGGCGCAAACAAACGGGGCCGGCAATGCCGGCCCCTTCTGTGTGTTGCGGTGCTGCGTATTACTTGCGACGGGCCAGCAGGCGGTAACCGCCGGTGGCGCTGGAGTCGAAGCTGTGTGCCAGCACCACGTAGCGGCCGGCGTCCAGTTCCACTTCCAGCGACGGATCCAGGCTGTCCTCGCTGTCATCCTGCTGGGCGACTTCCTCGCCGTTGCGCATGACGGTGATCATGCCGTCCAGGCCGTTGGCACCGACCATGCTGATCAGGTACTTGCCCTTGCGCGGAATCTCCAGCGTGTACAGGTCGCGGTTGCCGGCGCGCAGCTGGCCCTGGACCTCACGGCCCAGCTTCAGTTCCTGGCGCGACGGGCCTTCCGGTGCCGCCGAGGTGCTGGTGGACAGCTGGAACACGCCGCCACGGCTGTTCACCGAACGCACCGAGACGTTGTACTGGCCGGCTTCCAGCACCTGCGACAGCCGTGAGTTGACGTTGCCGCCACCGTCGTCGTCGGTCAGGATGATGTCATCGCCCTGCAGGGTCAGCAGGGTGTCCAGCTCGCGGCTGCTGGCGTCGAACTGCACGCGGCGGCGCTCCGGCAGGTTGAACACGAAGCTGCGGGTATCGTCGGCGTTGATGAAGCCACTGGCCTTGCCATCGATCGGCAGGTTGGTGCCGTCCTCGAATACCAGGCCTTCCGGGAAATCGGTACGTTCCACGCCCAGGTAGAACGCGCCGTTGGCATTGGAGACGCTGTTGGCGGTGAGGGTGTAACGGCCTGGCTGCAACGGGGCCACCAGGCGCGCGTTGAGCTGGTTGCCGCCGTCATCGTCTTCCATGTTGACGCCGTTGCCGCTCAGTTCCAGCCGCGAGTCGAACTCGGTCGAATCCATGGTCAGCGTGTACAGGCCGGCCTTGTCCACCTCCAGCGTGTACTCCTTGCTGTCGTCACGCAACCAATCGGTCACTCGGCGGCCAGCCACCAGCGGCTTGCCGTCGTAGGCCACGATCGGTTCGACCGAGAGCTGGAAGGGGCCGAAAGCGCGTGCGTCGGCACCGCTCACCGAAACCAGGTACTGGCCGGCCTTGTCGGCACGGATGCTCAACGTGGTCGGGCCTTCGCCGTCGGCTTCCGAGCGGCCGACCAGGGTGTCGCGCGTGAACACCGCCAGTGAGCCATTGAGCGGGCCTTCCAGCGACAGGCTGATGGCCTGGCCGGCTGCCAGCTGCAGCGAGAACAGCTGGCTGCGGGTGCCATCGCTGTGGTTGATCGGGGTGGACGAGGTGATCTCGCCCGAGGTCTCGCCGTTCATGGCAAGCGGCCGGGCCGACGGGGCGGCATGCGCGGGGGCGTGCACGGCGGCGGCAATGGCAAGGGACAGCAGTCCTGCTGCGAATCGCTTCACTTCAACTCCTCAAGTGTTGGAACCAGGGTGCGGCATGAAGCGCCCGCCGCATCGGGGGATGCGGCGGGCGCGAGACGCCGGCTGCCGCCGTGGCAGCCGGCGTGGATGGATCAGTTGCTCGCTTCGACCGCTGCGGCGGCGTCGGCCGCAGCAGCGCTGGCTTCGCTGGCAGCGTCCTTGCGATTGCTTTCGCCCGGCGCCGCCACATCGCCGCCCATGTCGGTGGTCTCCAGCTCGAACACGCCCTGCTGGCTGCCCAGGCTGGTAACGGCCACGATGTAACGGCCCGCACGCAGCGACAGGTTCAGGCGAGCGTTGGTGCCGTTGCCACCGTCGTCGTCCTCGGCATCGGTACCCGGGCCGGTGACATGCAGCACCGAGTCGAAGCCATCGGCGATGGCGTCGAACTGGATCTGCTTGGGCGCGTCCAGGTTGAGCACGAAGGTGCGGCGGCCACGCGAATCCATCATCGACTGCGCGGTCTGGCCGATGGTCAGGGCGGTGCCATCGCGGTTGACCAGGCCATTCGGGGTCGGGGTCAGGGCGACGTTGAGCTTGAAGGAGCCGGTGTTGCCGTTCACCGACGAGGCACCGATGGTGTATTCGCCCGGCTCAAGATAGGTGCGGATGCGGGCATTGAGGTTGCCGCCGTTGTCGTCGTCCTCCAGCTCCACGTTGCGGCCGTTCAGGTGCAGGTAGGTATCGAATGCACTGGATTCCATGGTGATGGAGTACAGCCCGGCCTTGTCCACCTTCAGCTTGTATTCCTGCTTTTCGCCCATCAGCCAGTCGATGGCCTGGCTGTCGGCGCCCAGCGGCTTGCCGTCATAGGGCACCACCTTGGCGCTCTTGAGTTTGAACGGGCCAAAGCTGTCGGAGCTGGCGCTGTTGACCGCGACCACATAGCTGCCGTCCTTGGGCGCGCGGAAGGCCAGGTTGACCGCCGAGGCGGAGCCTTCCTCGGTACCGTTGCTGCTGGCGTGGGCCAGCATGGTCTGGCCGTCGAACACGGCGATCTGGCCGTTGAGCGAGCCGCCCAGCTCCAGCGAGACCGCTTCGCCGTCCTTCAGGGTGATCTTGTAGGCCTGGTGACGGCTGCCGTCGTTGTAGTTCAGGCGGCTGCCGGAGGTGATCTCGCCCGAGACCGTGTCACCCACGGCCAGGTTGGGGGTGTTGTCGCCGGCGCCGGCGACGCTGCCCAGCTTCTGGCAGGCGCCAAGAGCCAGGGTCATGGAGATGGCTGCAAACAAGCGGGCAGTGCGCGTATTCAAGCGTAGGTCCTTCATCATTTGAGGGGTATCCGTTCCCCGCACGGGCGGGTAGTGGGGCCGATTCTAACGGCAAGCCGTGTTCATGCTGCGAGAACAGCCTGAATGCCCGGTGGATGCTAGAATTGTCCTCTTGTCTGCCTGTCCATAGACCGACCATGATTGAACTGAATCCCATCCGCCAGCGAATCGCCGATCTGACTGATCGCGTGGTATCGCTCAGGGGGTATCTTTGACTACGACGTCAAGAAAGAACGTCTGGAAGAAGTAACCCGCGAACTCGAAAACCCGGATATCTGGAACAACCCCGAGTATGCCCAGACCCTGGGCCGGGAACGTTCCCTGCTGGACAAAACCGTCACCGGCATCGCCGATGTACTGGACGGCCTGTCCGAGGCCACCGAACTGCTGGAGCTTGCTGAAAGCGAGCAGGACGAAGACACCGCGTTGGCGGTGGTGGCCGACCTGGACAAGTTCCAGTCGCACATCGAGAAGCTGGAGTTCCAGCGCATGTTCTCGGGCGAGATGGACAGCTGCAACGCCTTCGTCGACATCCAGGCCGGTGCCGGCGGCACCGAAGCCCAGGACTGGGCGGAAATGATGCTGCGCATGTACCTGCGCTGGTGCGAAGCGCGTGGCTGGAAGACCGAGCTGATGGAAGTGTCCGGCGGCGACGTCGCCGGCATCAAATCGGCTACCTTCCGGGTGGAAGGCGAGTTTGCCTATGGCTGGCTGAAGACCGAGATCGGCGTGCACCGGCTGGTGCGCAAGTCGCCGTTCGACTCGGACAACCGCCGCCACACCAGCTTCACCTCGGTGTTCGTGTCGCCGGAAGTCGATGACAACATCGAGATCGACATCAACCCGGCCGACCTGCGCACCGACGTGTACCGTTCCTCCGGTGCCGGTGGTCAGCACGTCAACAAGACCGAGTCGGCGGTGCGTATCACCCACATCCCGACCAATACCGTGGTTGCCTGCCAGATCGGCCGCAGCCAGCACCAGAACCGCGATACCGCGATGAAGATGCTGGCCGCCAAGCTCTATGAGCTGGAAGTGCAGAAGCGCAACAGCGAGCGTGACGCCCTGGAAGCGACCAAGTCCGACATCGGCTGGGGCAGCCAGATCCGCAACTACGTGCTCGACCAGAGCCGCATCAAGGACCTGCGCACCGGCGTTGAACGGACCGATACGCAGAAGGTGCTGGACGGCGACCTGGATGAATTCATCGAGGCCAGCCTGAAGTCCGGCCTGCAGGCCGGCGCCAAACGCAGCGACGCGTAATCCGGAATGGCCCTGCGCGGGCCATTCCCTTGTTGTACGGTGCGGTTTCGCCAATGGGTGGCCGCACCTTGTCATCTCCCCCAAATTGAATGAAAGCCATGACCGAACAGACCCCTGAAACGCAGCAGCCCCCCGTCGACGAGAACAGCCTCATCGCCGAGCGCCGCGCGAAACTCACGGCGCTGCGCGGGCAGGGCATTGCCTACCCGAACGAC
>PJUE01000126.1_pt1 | contig 101432 bp, 104 predicted proteins | sample 1512171 | NCBI WGS metagenome assembly PJUE01 (sample SAMN08177674, study PRJNA422409) | Feces metagenome, whole genome shotgun sequencing project. | isolation source: Chicken feces (3) enriched on wood chips: alkali lignin treatment | host: Gallus gallus | place: USA: Madison | collected 2015-01-15
ATTCATTCCGGAGATTGCACCGCCTGCACCGACAGTAGGTCCCGATGGCGAGAATGTATAGGTCTCCGAGCTGTTATAGTTGCTGATTCTTGCGGTTCCAGCCGCAGAGCAGGTAGCAGCTGTAGTAGTTATCGTAGGCGTAGAAGGAGAGCCTGACATTGCTGTGATACTGAAAGATGCGCTTGCAGAGGACTGGCATCCATTCCAAGTTGACCTTACGGTATAGCTTGTTCCGGGATTCATTCCGGAGATTGCACCGCCTGCACCGACAGTAGGTCCCGAAGGCGAGAAAGTATAGGTCTCCGAGCTGTTATAGTTGCTGATTCTTGCGGTTCCAGCCGCAGAGCAGGTAGCAGCTGTCGTGGTTATCGTTGGCGTTGAAGGGGTAGATATGTTACTGGTGACTGTTACGGACTCAATATAGAAATCATCATCTGCCTGAACATTTCCATTATGTAGCGGATTGTCTTGTTGGGTAAAATAACTGAACTCAAATCGCCCGTTGTTTGGAACATTCGAAGGCAGATATACTGTCATATTACTTGTACACTGCTTGATCATAGTGCCTTTATATATGCTATTTCCGGCCGGAAAATTTCCCGATGCACCATTGAAATAGACTAAATTCGCATATGGATTTGATGTTCCAGCTTCATTGGTGATAGCAAGATATTTTACCCCGCCATACCATAGCTCTAATCTTGCCCATCCTGATACACCACCTGCCCCTCCTAAAGGGATAGCATCATAAGTGCCTATGCACATATTGATTACAGGTGATTGTCCCGAAGGGTTTACGTTTGTAAGATCTTGTAATAGATAGTCTGTGCTATTGTCAATATTGAAGGCTATACCAGGGTTTACAGCTGCTGCATTCCCTGACTTCGACCAACCGGATGCGTTAGACGAGAATGTCGTATTGGTGACCCTTTGTGATGTACATTGGGCATCCAGGTTCAGATAGCTTATTATAAAAAATAAGCATAGTATTATTCGTTTTATCATTTGTTTTTATTTTAAAAATGTTCAAACATCTATCCATTCCGCCGAAACATACTGTCTGTTCCGTCCGAAACAGATGGTCTGTTCCGCTCCTGATACGCTGCCTATTCCGCTCGGAATAGACGGTATACCGGGATATGGTTTATTGTACCGTCAATATTTTATCAAATATTGCCGTTCTGGGTTCTTTCAAAAGCTGTGTCCCGGAGAATTGTGTTACTACTTCCAATGTATAAGTCCCGGCTGACAGATCAGGAATTACAATAATGAGTTCCGAAGGATTATTGATCACCATATCGCTGCTTTCTACCATTATTCTTGTCTGCGTATCCGTATTGACAAAGAACACTCCGTTGGCGGCATTTTCTCCGGCTACTTTTATTTTTGTTCCTGCGATTTTGAGATTACGTCCTGGTGTCAAAAGATCATTAACGGAGCCACTTTTAACATCTGTGACCTGTAAAACAGCAGAAGAGCTGTCCGCAATGCCAAGTATGTTCACTTCAATATTTGGAATCTCAGCCCTCAGCTTTTCGCCCTGGTTAAACTGGAAGAGAATGCTGTGCTTGTCATTGCTAAAGGTTTCCGATGGGCTGTCGAATACACCACGGATTTGGGTTCCTGCTGTAAAATATCCTGTATTGATGGAATAACCATCACACAGCTGATAGGCCATCTCTTTGAAAAACAATGTTGTAGCGTGTTCCATAGCGGCTGCGGACACATCAGCCCCACCTCTGTTGACTGCGGTTTCACAGATCTGTTTGATATTAAGTGAGCGCTCGCTTACAGTGCGTGCGATATAATCATTGGGATTGTCCTTTGTAAGAAGGTTCTCATAGAGATAGGCTTTGATCTTGTGTAATACTGCCATAATTCATCAGGTGTTTAAGTGTTATTTGTTCATCATTTCACAATCCTCTACACGCTCCTGTAATGATTACGTTTATTTTGACGGAGCACGTTCAGGCTGGCCTGGATAGGATTTAGGTTTTAAATTTCTGTTGTAGGTGTTTTTCATTATTTCACCACCCCTCTGCGCTCTCCAATAATGATTACTTTATTTTGACGGAGAGCGCTTCAGAATGGCTTGGATAATTATGAAATTTGTGTTTTATAAGACTGGTGCTGCAGAGCATCTAGCAAGAAGGAGGTGCCCTCCCCGAATGACAAGAGCTTGTGTTATCCGGGAATGAGATACCATTGTTCCATAAGATACGGAACACCTCCCGTACATTATATAAGATGAAATAAGATTTTTCTACAATGCCTGCCGCTCGCCATTGAAGGTCAACACTGCAGGCTAGGAATAATTTGCCGGATGATATGGAAACTGAAGAATCGTTATCGAAAGGACTGTTATAGATTTCTATTTCTTGATAATCAGATGTATTATCAATTGTCCTGCTTTTGTTTTTAGATGATTTAGCAATTTTAATCTGGTGTTTGACTAGTTTTTCTTTGGTATAGAGCGTAGTCTCATTTTCAGTATTGCATTTCTCACGTGCAATTTTTTCGATCTCTCTATCATCTTCTGTCTTTCCATTTTGTATATATATCGCAGCATCATCATTGATGGTGACATATTCCATCCCTGTAATAAGCGTTTGAGCGTATAATGTCTCTGTAGAATATAAAAAGAATGTCAGCGTCAGTATTCTCCAAAAAATTTTCGGAGAACTGTAGCGGCTCAATATTATCTTTGTATATGTCATTTGTGCAATAGCAGAAACATAAGCAGAAGAGAAATATTAATCGGACTGTAATCATAGGATAGAAATTCAGACAGCCCGATTATTTATTACTTTTATATCACTTGTGTTCTGTTTGTGCAGCAAAGAGAATAAATAGATGACTGAGAGCCAAAAAAAGGTCTACCTCATAAGTACCTGATGTTGATTTCGAGGCGTCTTTAAGTTTTGAGCGATTACGTGTTTATTGTATAATAAAAATATAATACTGATTAAAGTGCTTATTAATAAAAGGTTTGTTGGCATAGGTATATAAAGGGTATGTGATTTTTGACTCCTTTATATTATGATTGTATTTGAAAAAACAAAGAATAATATAACTCAAACCAAATATCTAACATTATGACAAAAAAAATTATCCCGGTCCTGTTCCTTACAATTGGTGCTTTTTTCTACCAGACGCATGCGCAGGTAAAAAATCTGGGAATTGAAGTCCATCCCGACAATGTATCCAACACGGGAACCGTGACCGGTACCTACCAAAACAGCTTCTTTATGTGGACCCCGGCAACGGGATTGAAAAATATAGGAGATGTTACCAACGGTATTCCTGTTTCCGGAACAGGAAGTATTACCTCCGACGGAAATAAAATCGCCATCTCCATTACCAATCCTGAAAACAATATTAATGAAATGACTTTATATGATGTACCAAGCCAGAGCCTTACCTATCTTGGCAGTCTTGGTGTAGATTCCGGAGGGTCTGCCAGTACTGCTTATGGTATGTCGTCTGATGGAAAAACTGTTGTAGGATTAGGATGGGTTACAGCAGGTGCTGCACATCCCATAAAATGGACAGCGGAAACCGGGGTTACTGATATGGGGAGTACAGTAGCAGGAAAGAGTGCAAGAGCCAATGCTGTAAATGCTGACGGCACGGTGATAGGTGGATGGCAGGATACTGATATGGGAAGAACTTTTGCCATATGGAGAAATGATATCCAGACCTTGGTCACAGAAGATACGGAATATGGAACCTTGCCCCTGAATGAGGTCTCGGATGTTTCGGACGATGGTAAATGGGCGGTAGGAAGCAGTATGCTGGGATATGCTACTACCTGGAGCGAGACTTCGGGTGTGATAAAAATTGACCATCCGGATGTCAGTTTGGAAACCGGCTTTTCCGGAGCGGCAACTTCTGTAAATGCAGATGGAAGTATAGTAATTGGATATTTCCGTAATCTTTTTGATGGTACCGGCACGGCTCCTGATAAGGGAGAAGGTTTTATCTGGACACCCTCAACCGGACGTGTAGAACTTACAGCTTATGCCCAAAGTTTGGGAATTGATACACAAGGTATGACTTTTAACCTGCCAACGGGAATCTCTCCTAATGGAAAATATATTACAGGATGGGGGAGGCAAGGTGGGTCTTCAGTAGGTTTCCGTTTGGAACTTCCCGATGCTTCACTGGCGGTTAACAATATTAATGAAAAACAGATTTCCGTCTATCCCAATCCTGTAAAAGATGTATTAAAGATTTCCGGAGCCAGCATTGTTTCTGATGTGGTGATCTATGATATTTCTGGCAGGAAAGTTTCGGAAGCAAAAAATTTGAAAGACAGACAGATCAATATAGGTCATCTTTCCAAAGGTACTTATCTGCTTAAAGGTTTATTTGACCAACAAGAACGTACTTTAAAAATTGTTAAAGAATAATAAAAACGGCTTCCAAAAAGGAAGCCGTTTCTTATAGCTTATCTATCCAGATATAAATATCTTCATCGGAAGGAATATCAAGCCTTTTCCTAATGCGGTTTTTACGGTTTTGAACAGATTTAATTGCTGTAAATGTATAAGTGGCAATTTCCTTTGTAGAAAAATTTAATTTTAAATAGGCACAAAAGGCTAATTCAGAATTGAGAATGTCTGGATACCTCTGTTGCAGCTTATTGCAAAAATCAGGATACACTTCTTTGAAACGACCCAAAAAAACAGGGTCATTGTTTTTGGCAAGAGAAACGATTTCATCAAAGGAATCATTTACTTTAGACTGAAGCTTCTCAAACTCTCTTGTCTTCTCTTCAATTATATTTTCTTTTTTCTTAGTTTGATTTCTAAAAATATATATAAACAATGCTGATGCAAAAATCAGTATTATAATAATACTTCCAATGATCCAATACAGGCGTTTTTGCTGTGATACATTTTCATCTTTTAAATCGTTTTTAATATTTTTATTAGCCATAGCTGCAGCCTGTTTATTGATGGCATTAAGACTGTCAGATAAATGAGCATACTTTTTAGCATAGATCAGGGCATTTTCTTTATCTCCGGATCTATCATACATCTCGGTAAGTGTTTGATAAATTGATTTTAAATCTAATGGATTTCCCAGCTTTGCTGATATTACTTCTGCTTTTTTATAATAATAAAAAGCACTGTCCCAATTATTTTTTTCACGGTATACCTGTGCTAAAGTCTGAAAAACAGGAGATTTTAACTCTTCACTTAGTTGCTTGGAATTTATTACTTTACGTGAATAAAACATTGCTGAATCTAATTTTTTTGCATTAAAAAAACTAGTGCTCATATTAATATAAGCAGCATTTAATAAGTATGTTCTTTCCGAAATATTTTTTAATCGCTTATACTGAGTTGCTGTTTTTTTCAGATAAGACAACACAGAATCCTGTGGCATTTTTATTTCAATATAAAGTGCGGATTTGAGATCAAGCCCCCTGCCTAAAAGCTTGAATTTTGCATCATTATCATTGAGTTTGTATCCCAAGTTTATTGATTTTTCAATCGCAACCTGTGCATCATCATATAAACCTAAATTAGTAAAAGCAAAAGCTTTGCTCTGAAGTGAAATGATTTTATATTTTCTGTTTTCAGGATTTTCTGATGGAATACTTTCAATTTTTTCAAAATAAGGAAATGCTTTCTTATACTGTGCCTTTAGCATGTACCAATTTGTTATTTGTATTAAAGATTGGTACATCCCTTTTTCATAATGGATTTTTTCAGATTCTTTAAATAGGTTATTAAGGAAATCTATATTTTTTTCCAGTTCCCAGTTATTAGGTTTTTGATTAGATGTAATAAGAGAATCTATTTGAGCCGGCGTATAGCGGGATTGGGCTGATAAGAATGAACATAGAAATATGATGCAGAATAAAATACTCTGTCTGATTAGATCATTACTGTTCAAGGTTACTTTGTTTATCAAATGATTCACTGAATAAGATTTTCAACTGTAAAAATAAAATATATTTAATTAATAAGTGTGGTTTGTGATAAATATCTACAGTATTTCAAAATAATAATAAATATTTTACTTTTATAATTGGTTTGAAAATCCGATCATAGTACCATCGTCAGCTGGATTCTTTTCCTCGCCTTATCCACTTCCGTCACCTTTACCTGGACGTGCTGATGAAGCTTAACCACTTCATTCACATCGGAGACGAAGCCATCTTTCAGTTGAGAGATATGCACCAGTCCGCTTTCCTTGATTCCGAGATCCACAAAACATCCGAAAGCTGTGATGTTATTGACAATTCCGGGAAGGATCATTCCCGGTCTTACATCTTTTATGGATTTCACATTCGGGTCGAATTCAAAAACTTTGGCTGATTTTCTAGGATCCAATCCTGGTTTTTCCAATTCTTTCAGGATGTCTTTGATTCCCAAGATCCCGATATCGTCCGTAATATATTTTTCAGGATTGATCAACGCAATTTTCTCTTTATTGGAGATGAGATCTTCAGTTTTCAGTCCCAGATCTTTTGCCATTTTTTCAACGGTTTTATACGCTTCCGGATGCACTGCCGAATTATCCAAAGGATTTTTCGCATTCTTGATCCTCACAAAAGCAGCCGCTTGCTGGTAGGCTTTCTCGCCCAGTCGGGGAACTTTTTTAAGTTCTTTTCTTTCGGTGAATGCGCCATTTTCTGTGCGATAATTCACGATGTTTTCCGCCATTTTTTCTCCGATTCCGGAAACGTAACTTAGAAGGGATTTACTCGCTGTGTTGAGGTTGATACCAACGGAGTTCACAGAGCGGATAACCGTGCTGTCCAGCTCTTCTTTTAGTTTGGTCTGATCCACATCATGCTGATATTGTCCAACACCAATAGACTTCGGATCAATTTTTACCAGCTCGGCTAATGGATCAGATAAACGTCTTCCTATGGAGACCGCACCACGCACAGTTACATCATAATTAGGAAACTCGTCTCTCGCAATCTTGCTGGCTGAATAAACCGATGCGCCCGCTTCCGATACCACAAAAACCTGAATCGGCTTATCGAATGCAATTTTCTTAATGAAAAATTCCGTTTCGCGGCTGGCAGTCCCATTGCCGATGGAGATTGCCTGGATATTATACGCATTCACCATAGAACGGATTTTCTTCATCGCCATTCCGGTTTCATTCTGCGGAGCGTGCGGATAGATGGTCTCATTATGGAGCAGGTCGCCTTTCTCATCCAGACAGACCACTTTGCATCCGCTTCTGAATCCCGGGTCTATCGCCAGAATTCTCTTTTCACCCAGTGGCGATGCCAGGAGGAGCTGCTGCAGATTCTCCGCAAACACTTCTATGGCTTTTTTATCTGCTTTTTCTTTGGCTTCCTGCAGCGCTTCGTTGGAAAGTGCAGGTTCCAGTAATCGCTTGTAAGAGTCTGCTATGGCTAGTTCAATTTGTCTGGCAGAGGTATTGTTGCTTTTGATGATGGTATTTTCTATCAGTTCCAGTGCCTCATTTTTTTCGATATCCACAGACACTTTCACAAAACCTTCGTTTTCTGCACGAAGCATGGCTAACAAACGGTGGGAAGGAATCCTGTTCAAAGATTCCTGCCAGTCAAAATACTGGGAAAATCTCTGTGCGGCCTCCTCTTCCTTTTTTGATTTCATGACTTTGGAAGAGATGATAGATTTCCTCTGGAACAGCCGTCGCAGAGTCCTTCTTACAAAAAGGTTTTCATTGATCCACTCGGCGATGATGTCTCTCGCACCTTGCAGTGCTTCATGTTCATCGGGGACAGATGGGCTGATATATTTTGCAGCGGTAAAATCAATGTTATCAGAACGTTGGCTCATAATGATCTTTGCCAATGGTTCCAGTCCTTTTTCCCTTGCGGTGTCGGCTTTTGTCTTCTTGCGTTTTTTGTAGGGCAGGTAGAGATCTTCCAGTTCCTGAAGGTCAAAGCTCTGATTGATTTTTTGTTTCAGGTCGTCCGTCAGTGCATTCTGCTCCTCGATGGATTTCAGGATGCTTTCCTTTCTCTTGATCAGATCTTCGAACTGCTTTCCTAGTTTTGCAATCTGTTCGATCTGGATTTCGTCCAGGTTTCCGGTGGCATCTTTCCTGTAGCGGGCGATGAAGGGGATGGTACAGTCTTCTGCGAGGAGATGCAGTGTTGCATTAATGCTTTTTTCGGAGAGGTTGATCTGGTCTTTTATAAAACGGATTGCATTCATCTTTTTCTTTTCAGACAGCTAAAATAATGGTTTTAGAAGATAATCTGAGTCCATTTTGAAATTATCCTGATTTCCTGATCAGCATTTTATTTCCAAAATGCTAAAATGCCAAACCTCTGAAATAATTAAACAATTCCAAAATAAATCCTCGAATTGTTCATAATCTCAATAAGCCTTATTAAGATCAGGCACATTAATCAATAATTTAATTAATGAAATTGCAATTTATATAACGTTTTTTACTTAGTGTTTTGGTTCAGTTTCAGTTCCCTAAGATACAGGAACAAAGGAAGCCCACATGAAACGCCCACCGTGAAAAGTCCAATATAGCAGACCCAGGTATTTTTAATTGTTAACCTTTTGGTTTCATAAGCGATTAAACATAAAGTAACTACAGCAGATACAATGACATCCATCGCAAAAAATGACGAAATTTCATTGATAAATAGTTTTTCAAAAAACAGAGGCATATTAAATCCATTTTCTGCAATAAAAGGCGCAAATTGGGACAGAGGCAATACTGTGCCAATGATAGTTAGTATCAAGTATAGATGTTTCATGAGTTCAGGGCTTCATTTTTGTTTTAAAATAGGGATTAGTTGTAACTTATTATATGCTCAATATTTGATTTGCTTCCTTCTCAATTTTACTTTTTTCAATTAGTTTTTCAGTAATGAAAGTTTCAGTTTCAGTTTTAGTTTTTTTCCAGAATGGATAGAATATAATAGAGGACGTTCCAATATTTACTGTTTTAGAATTCGGATATTCAATATCTACAGTTGTTTTGAAAATCATATTTCCCTTTATATAATTTGTCGTTTTGATTCTATTTGTTAACAAATCAAAAACTTGTATGATTCCTTTATCTAAATTATTGTATTCTTCACTGAAATGCGTGTGATTAAAACCATATCCAACTACGAATTCTCCAAAGTCTTTACATCCATCGAGTTGATCTCCAAATTTTTCAAACTCAAAAGCAGTTGCGACAAAAAAATGCTAGCAGAAGGTTTTGTTAGTAAGAGTCGTATTCAGCAGAATTGCTTACTTCTTCAATTACTGATTTATTTCGTAATGCACTTATTTTCATATAACATTTTAGATAATAAATTTGGTTTTCTTTCAGTTTTAGTTTTAAAGGAGTTCCATTTTTTCCAAATTTAAACACATAAGTTCCTGCTTTTTTTATTTGAAATTGACTTTTTGACTTACTTCTAAAATTTCTTATGACGATGCTGTCATTTAGATAAATATTTTTCTTAACTAAGGGACCTTGATCAAACATATAGAAATTTATCATAATCCCATTTTCTGCAGAGTTATTTTTCTTTTCTGTCTGAACTTTTATTGGATTTCCCGAATAGAAAATTTTCGCTTCGATTTTATGGAGGGTTAAATCTTTTTTTTCAAAATTTAATTGATAAGGCGAATGTGATATAATTTTCAAAATGTTGCCACCTGCTTCAGAAGTTTTCTTTTTTGCATCAACAATTAGTGAGTCATAATTTTTGTATTGTGAAAGATATGGAGGGAAATATCCGATTTTCAGATTTTTAATAAATTTTGAATCCTTAGGTAAAGAATCATTTCCAGTTATAATAAAAACATTTTCAACATTTACTGTGTTTTTATTGGTTATTTTTTTGCTTGAACAATTTGTAATTGAAAGCAAAATTATACTCCAAAAAAAAGTTCTTAGAATTTTCTTTAAATTATTTTCAAATTTCATGTGACATTTGTTTTGAAGAAACTTTCTGCTAATGTTCCGAGGGTTGGCGTTCGGGCCGGTTTCGGAGCACTAAACCCCCGATGTCGCGGATTTGCAATCCGTGACTATTATTTTTCATTATTACAAAAAACATTTAAAAAAGTTTCTGCAATACTGGTTTTTGGTACTTGCTGCATATCTACCGATTTATCTTTTTCTGTCATTTTAATCATCAGCTTTCCTTTTTTAGAATAAACAATAATTTGTTTTAATCCAATTTTACTAGAATCGCATTGAAATTTGTACAGCATTAATTTATAACCATCAACAGATTTCAAAACACCAGATTGGTAATATTCAATTTTATTAGAGACTATTTTTATCCAAGCCGTATTTTCATTATTAGGCTTATAATAGTAAGTTTTATTAGGTTCTTTAAAAAGAAATTTCCAATCCTGAGAATAACTAAAAGAAAATATGAAGAGAAATAGAGTAAATAGAAACTTAGTCATTGGGTTTTCAAAAGTAGGTTAGTTTAGAACCAAAAATACAAAATATCCTCATATTCAGTTAAATAATTATTATAGTTAACATAATATTCATTAATTAGTAAAAAATAAAATATTTTCAACTTAACATAATAAATTAATCCATAAAAAAATAATGTAAAATCAATTTTGTATTGAAAAAATATATAATTTAGGATTTCAAAATAATTATTAATCTTAAAAAATACAAACGATGGCAGAAAGTAAAAACAACATTATCACACACGGGCTTAGTGGCAAAGTAGGAGACCTGATCGTCTTCAGCCAGAGAAACGGCAAAACCATTGTCTCAAGAGCACCAAGAGACAAAATAACAGAAGACACGCAGAATCAGAAAGAACACAAACGCAAATTCCAACGGGCAATCCTCTATTCCAAAGGTGTAATGAGCAACCCGGATACAAAAGAAGAATATGCCGAAAAAGCAGACCGCTCCAAAGGTATCACCGTTCATAATGTAGCCGTAGCAGATTTTCTTAATGCACCAGATATAGATTCTATAGATGCCTCTGCATACACTGGAAAAATAGGAGATACCATCAGGATTGTAGCCTTAGACGATTTCGCTGTTAAAATGGTAACCGTCAAAATAGAAAATGCAGATGGTAGTCTGGTAGAAGAAGGAGAAGCAATAGACAATGGTGCAGAATGGATCTACACTGCCACCGCAAACAACGCAGATTTATCCGGCGATAAAATCACAGTTACTGCAACAGATAATCCTGACAATATGACAGAAAAGTCCCAAAATCTATAACAAGCAAAATAAGACTTAGGTAACGGAAAGGTAACACCGATGTAACGGAAACCTCCCGAAAAAACAATATGACAAAATGACAAAAGCCATCCCAATTCGGATGGCTTTTACTTTAAAAAATTTAAGATCTGTTTCATTGTTACACTGAGACTCAAAGTACTACCTAAGAAAGTTCAATACTTCCAAACACTCAAACCCTAAAACTCAATAACTCTCCAACTCTAATCAAACTCTCTCATCCTTGATCTCATCTACAATCTCAGGATTCAATAGCGTAGAAGTATCTCCAAAATTACTGAAGTCGCCCTCCGCAATCTTTCTCAAAATCCTACGCATAATCTTCCCAGATCTCGTCTTCGGCAATCCAGATACGAACTGGATCTTATCCAGCTTCGCAATCGGCCCGATTTGTTCGGAGATCAGCTGGTTGATTTCCTTCGCCAGATTCTCACGGTTTCGCACTTCCCCGGATTCTTTCAGGATCACGAAACCATAGAGTGCACTTCCCTTGATGTCGTGCGGATATCCTACAATAGCGGATTCTGCCACAGCCGGATGTTCATTGATACTATCTTCAATAGGTGCTGTTCCCAGGTTATGCCCGGAAACAATGACAACATCATCCACACGCCCTGTGATTCTGTAATAACCCACTTCATCTCTCAAAGCCCCATCTCCCGTAAAATATTTCCCGGGAAATGCCGAGAAATAAGTTTCTTTATACCGCTGATGGTCGCCCCAAATCGTCCGCGCAATTCCCGGCCAAGGAAAACGAATACAAAGATTCCCCGTTACCTGATTACCCGAAATCTCATTCCTCTTATCGTCCATCAACACTGGCTGAATTCCTGGTAATGGCAATGTTGCATAAGTCGGTTTGGTAGGTGTCACAAAAGGAATTGGAGAAATCAGGATTCCACCGGTCTCGGTTTGCCACCAGGTATCAACCACAGGGCATTTCTTGTGACCGACATTATCATTGTACCAATGCCACGCCTCATCATTAATCGGTTCTCCCACGGAGCCAATCACTTTCAAAGATTCCAGGTTATACTTCTGAACCCATTCGATATTTTCTTTGGCTAATGAACGGATCGCTGTCGGAGCCGTATAGAACTGAGTCACATTATGCTTCTCGATCACTTCCCAAAATCGCCCCGGATCGGGATAGGTAGGAATCCCTTCGAAGATTACTGTCGTAGCACCATTCAGCAACGGACCATAGAGAATATACGAGTGTCCTGTGATCCAGCCGATATCTGCCGTGCACCAATAGATGTCATTCTCTTTATAATTGAACACATTCTTGAATGTGTAAGCGGTATAAACCATATAACCTGCACAAGTGTGAAGCATCCCTTTTGGTTTCCCTGTGGATCCTGAAGTGTAAAGAATAAACAATGGATCTTCTGCATCCATTATTACCGTCACGAAATCTGCAGAAGCTTTGTCATAATACTCCGACATCCAACAGTCTCTGCCTTCTTTCATTTTCACCTCGTTGTGCGTTCTTTTTACCACCAGGACTTTTTCTACGCTTTCGCATTTTTCTATGGCTTCATCCACAATGCTTTTCAGGTCAAGGACTTTATTTCCTCTGTAACTTCCGTCCGAGGTGATGAGCATTTTTGCACCGCAGTCATTTACCCGAGAAGCCACAGCAGAAGCCGAAAATCCTGCAAATATCACAGAGTGGACTGCTCCTAATTTGGCACAAGCCAGCATTGTGACGGCCAGTTCCGGAATCATTGGAAGATAAATACATACTCTGTCGCCTTTCTCAATGCCCATTTCACGGAGCACGTTGGCGGTTTTGTTTACTCTTTCGTAAAGCTCATTATAGCTGATGTGTTGCGCTTCTTCTTTCGGATCATTCGGTTCCCAGATGATAGCCGTTTTCTCGCCACGCACGGAGAGATGTCTGTCCAGGCAGTTTTTGGTAATGTTAAGTTTAGCATTCTTGAACCATTTGATGTTGGCTTCCTGCATATCATAATCCACCACTTTGGACCACCGCTGATACCACACAAAATTCTCATCCGCAATCTTGTCCCAAAACTTTTTAGGATTCTTAATCGATTTTTTATACTCCTTAAAATAATCCGGCAAATTCTGAATGTGATAGTTTTTCATATTGTTTCTGACTGGGTTTTTATTTGAATTAATGTCAAAGCCAATTTACAAAAATTAAGCATATATGAACTGTTAATGATTCATTATTAAGATAATATTGTTGTTAATATAAATTTAACAGATAAAATTATCTTTTTAATTTGTTTAATAAAGATAATTATTTCTATTTTTGCGCCTTAATTTAGATAATATCAATGAAATTAGAAGTTTCTTCAGAGAAACATTTGGTTTATGTAGAAGAAATCAGAAACGAAATGGAGGATTCCGCGAAAAAACGTGGAACTGGTATTGCAAAACGTTCTTCAGAATATCTGCGCAAAAAAATCTCGGAAGGGAATTCCATTATAGCAATTGACGAAAATGGAACCTGGGCAGGCTTCTGTTATATAGAAACCTGGACCAACGGAGAATATGTAGCTAATTCCGGACTCATCGTTTCGCCTCAATTCAGGAATGCCGGTCTGGCAACTCAGATTAAGGAAAGGATTTTCCAATTATCCCGTGAAAAATATCCTAATGCGAAAATTTTTGGATTGACAACAGGAATGGCGGTGATGAAAATCAATAGCAGTTTGGGTTACAAGCCGGTTATTTATTCTGAACTGACTCAGGATGAACAATTCTGGAATGGCTGTAAAAATTGTGTGAATTACGATATTCTGATGATGAAAGAACGCAAAAACTGTCTTTGCACCGCAATGCTTTTCGTTCCCGAAAATCTGAATAAAGAGAAAAAGAAAAATTTTGAATCAATAAATAACAACAATGAGTAAGAAAGTAGTTTTGGCATTTAGCGGAGGTTTGGACACTTCTTATTGCGCAAAATATCTGAGTGAAACTTTGGGTTACGAAGTTCACGCAGTCACGATTAATACAGGAGGTTTTGATAAAAATGATGAAGTTTCGCTTCAGGAAAAAGCGGAGAAATTAGGCGTGGCTTCTTACAGGTTTGTTGATGCTTCGGAGAAATATTATAATGATTGTGTTAAGTATTTGATTTTTGGTAATGTTTTGAAAAACAACACCTATCCATTGTCTGTAAGTGCAGAAAGAACGATTCAGGCACAGACGATTGCCGAAGTTGCTTTAGAAATCGGAGCAGATGCAATTGCGCACGGAAGCACTGGTGCAGGAAATGACCAAGTTCGCTTTGATTTGATTTTTCAAGTAATGTGTCCTAAAATCGAAATTATCACACCGATTCGTGATTTGAGTCTCTCACGTGAAGATGAGATTCAATTCCTGAAAGACCATAACTATGACATGGATTTTGAAAAAGCGCAATATTCTATCAACAAAGGACTTTGGGGAACTTCAGTTGGCGGAAAAGAAACTTTGACTTCCAGATATAATCTTCCCGAAGAAGCGTTTCCTTCACAAATCGAGAAAACGGAACCATCTCAATTGGAAATCGAATTCAAAAACGGAGAATTATTTTCTGTGAATGGAGAAATATTTTCTCATCCGGTTTTAGCGATTCAGAATATTGAAGAACTGGCTTCACCTTATGGAATCGGTCGTGATATCCACGTTGGAGACACGATTGTTGGTATCAAAGGTCGTGTAGGTTTCGAGGCTGCGGCTGCGTCAATCATCATCAAAGCGCATCATTTGTTGGAGAAACATACGTTGTCAAAATACCAGCAGACGATAAAATTACAGTTGTCAGATTGGTATGGAAACTGGCTTCACGAAGCGCTTTTCCTTGACCCGGTGATGAGAAATATCGAATCGTTTTTACAGGATTCTCAGAAAACGGTGAATGGAAAGGTATTCATCACGCTTCATCCGTATCGTTTCATTCTGAACGGAATCGAGTCTGAAAATGATTTGATGTCTTCAAAATTTGGAAGTTACGGCGAAGAAAATCTCGCCTGGAGTGGTGAAGATGTGAAAGGATTTACTAAAATCCTCAGCAACTCGCTCAATATTTATCATCAGGTAAACAAATTGAATTAAAACCAACGAACTCGAAGAGTTCAATATTAATAGCCGTAGGTGAAACCTATGGAGAAAAATAAATGAACCCGAAGGGTTCAATGCTTAAACAAAATTTTGCTGAGCGTAAGCGCCTTTGTGAACTTAAAATATTTTCAATAAAAATAAAAAAAACCTTTGCGCTCTTTGCGTTCAAAATATTAAAAAATAAAAATGAAAAAATCAGTCGGAATCATCGGAGCCAATGGCTACACAGGAAGCGAACTTGTTCGATTGCTGACTTTTCATCCGAATATAGAATTAAAGTTTTTGTTCAGCCGTTCCAATTCGGGTGTTAGGATTTCAGAATTATATCCGGATTTGGAATCGGTTTGTGATTTGGTTTTGACGAATGAAATTTCACAAGTTGACATTCTTTTCCTTTGTCTTCCTCACAAAGAAAGTCAGAACTGGCTGAATGAAAAACCAATTTCCGACGAAACTTTAATCATCGATTTAGGAAACGATTTCCGTTTAGATGGAAATTTTGGAAACAGAAATTTCGTTTACGGTTTGCCGGAAATTTATTTCAATGAAATCCGGAGTTCAAAAAGTATTGCTAATCCTGGATGTTTTGCGACTGCGATTCAGTTGGCGTTACTGCCTTTAGCAAAAGAAAATTTGGTGAAAGATGTTTATACAACAGGAATCACAGGCTCAACAGGAGCCGGACAATCTTTGCAAACGACAACACATTTCACTTGGCGAAATGACAATATTTCAGCTTACAAAACTTTGAATCATCAACACGTTGATGAGATTTTGAAACAAGTCAATTCGCTGAATAATCAAGAAGTAGAACTCAGTTTTGTTCCGTGGCGCGGTGATTTTGCAAGAGGAATTTTCACAAGTTCAATTATCGGATGCGATTTGGAATTGGAAAAGATTTACTCCTTATATAAAGACTTTTACAAAGATTCGCCATTTGTGAAAGTTTCAGAAAAACCGATTGATATGAAACAAGTTGTTAATACCAATTTCTGTGTCATTTCAATAGAAAAACAAGGAAATAAAATAGCAGTTCATTCCACAATTGACAACCTTTTGAAAGGTGCATCCGGACAAGCTGTTCAAAATATGAATATCGCCAATGGTTGGGAGCAAAATTTAGGCTTGAATTTAAAACCTTTAGCATTCTAAACTTTGCGACTTAAAAGCAGTTTGAAAATTAAAAAAAATCTTTGCGCTCTTTGCGTTAAAAAAAAAATGTAAAATGAATTTATTCAACGTATATCCACTCTTCAACATCAATCTTGTAAAAGCTCAAGGTTCTTTTCTTTGGGATGAAAACGGCCAAAAGTACCTCGATTTCTATGGCGGTCACGCCGTGATTTCCATTGGTCATAATCATCCGCATTATGTTGAGAGATTGAAAAATCAATTGGAGAAAATCAGTTTCTATTCCAATTCTGTGGAGAACAAAATTCAGGAAGAATTGGCGGAAAAGCTGGGAGAATTGTCAGGTTACGAGGATTATTCATTGTTCTTGTGCACTTCCGGAGCGGAAGCGAATGAAAATGCTTTGAAGTTGGCTTCATTTCACAATAATAAAAAGAAAGTAATTTATTTTTCCGAATCTTTCCACGGAAGAACCTCGGCCGCAGTTGCTGTGACTGATAATCCAAAAATTGTAGCACCAGTCAACGAATCTGAGAATTTCATCAAATGTGAATTCACTAATTCGGAAGAGTTGAAAACAATTTTTGCCGAAAACCAAAACGAAATTTCAGCAGTTATTGTGGAAGGAATTCAAGGTGTTGGCGGAATCAATTTGTTGACAGAAGATTTCATTGTAACGATTGAAAAATTGTGCAAAGAAAATGATGCAGTTTTGATTTTGGACGAAGTACAGTCAGGTTACGGACGTTCGGGGAAATTCTTTGCGCATCAAGAATTCAATATCAAACCGGACTTGATTACTGTTGCAAAAGGAATGGGAAACGGCTTCCCGATTGGCGGTGTTTTGATTAGTCCAAAATTCGAAGCGAGTTACGGATTATTAGGGACAACTTTTGGAGGAAATCATTTGGCTTGCGTTGCCGGATTAGCGGTTTTGGGAGTTATCGAAAAAGAAAATTTAATCCAGAATTCAGAAAAAATCGGAAGCTATATCGAAGAAAAAATCAAACATTTTCCTCACATCAGAAATATCAAAAGGCGTGGTCTGATGATTGGGATAGAGCTCGACCAGGCTTGCGCAGAGGTCAGGAAAGAATTGCTGTTTGAGCATTTTATTTTCACGGGCAATGCCAATGACAAAAACGTTCTGCGGATTTTGCCGGCGCTCAACATTTCAGAAAAAGAATCCGATTTATTCATCAATGCTTTAGAAAAAACTTTGAAAGCGATTGATGCAGAAATAATAGAATTAAAATAACGCAAAGGCACAGAAAGTCAATAATTATAATGTTGTAAAGTCGCAAAAACTGTAAGTTGAAATTTGCGACTTATAAAAGTTGAATTACAAAAAATAATTAGCGCCTTTGCGATAAAATTAAATAAAATGAAAAATTTCACTTCGGTTTACGATATAGATAATTTGCAAGACATCATTGCAAAAGCTTTAAAAATAAAAGAAAATCCATTAGAAAATCCAACCAAAGGCAAAGGAAAAACAATTGGTTTGGTTTTCCTTAATTCCAGTCTCAGAACAAGATTAAGTTCACAAATCGCTGCTCAGAATTTAGGACTTAATGTTTTAGTTCTCAACGCTGCACAAGAAGCTTGGAATTTGGAATTCGCTGATGGAACGGTGATGAACGGCGATACTGTGGAACACATCAAAGATGCCATAGAAGTTCTGAATCAATATTGCGACATCATTGCTGTGAGATGTTTTGCTGGAATGAAAAGCAAAGAAGATGACGTGAATGAAAGTATTCTCAGTCAATTTCTGAAACACACTAAAGTTCCTGTTGTTTCCTTAGAATCTGCAACGCGACATCCGTTGCAAAGTTTTGCGGACTGCATCACGATTACAGAAAATTGGAAAGAAAATCGCAAACCAAAAGTTGTTTTGACTTGGGCGCCTCACATCAAACCGATTGCGCAGGCTGTTGGGAATTCTTTCACAGAATGGATGCAGGAAATGGATGTTGATTTCGTAATTACAAATCCAGAAGGTTATGATTTGGATAAAAATTTCACAAAAGACACGAAAGTGATTCACAATCAAGATGAGGCTTTGAAAGATGCGGATTTTGTGTATGTGAAAAATTGGTCTTCGTTTGATGATTATGCAAAAGTTCTGGAAGTTGAAGATGATTGGATGTTGACAAATGAAAAATTAGAATTAACCAATCAGGCAAAAGTAATGCATTGTCTGCCGGTTCGTAGAAATCTTGAGTTGAGTGATGAAGTAATGGACGGAGAAAACTCAATCATTTATCAGCAAGCAAAAAACAGAATATTTTCTGCTCAAGTTGTGTTTTCTGAAATCTTAGATGAATTAAATTAAAAATTAATCATTGCTGAGCGAAAGCGCCTTTGCGAACCTTAAAATATTTCAATAATTAATAAAAACTTTGCGCTCTTTGCGTTAAAAATAATGCAAAAACTACATATCATAAAAATCGGCGGAACTCTTATCGATGACAAAAAATCATTGAAGGCTTTTCTTTCTCAATTTTCAGAAATTGAAGGTGCGAAAATTTTGATTCACGGTGGTGGAAAATTAGCAGAAACTTTGGCTGAAAAACTGAAAATCACACAAACGATGATTGACGGACGCAGGATTACCAACAAAAAAACTTTGAAGTTGGTGACGATGGTTTATGCGGGAAGAATCAACAAAAATATTGTTGCTACATTACAAAGTTCTGACTGTAATGCGATTGGATTCTCAGGAGCCGATGGCAATGTCATCAAAGCTGAAAAAAGACAGCATCCTGAAATTGATTTTGGATTTGTTGGCGACATTGATGAAAAAAGTATCAATCACGAATTGATTATAAATATGATAAATCTGGGTTTGGTTCCGGTGTTTTCTGCAATCACTCACGATAAAAAAGGAAATCTGTTTAACACCAATGCAGACACGATTGCCGGAACTATTGCTCAGGCTTTATCAAAACATTTCGATACAGAATTGCTGTTCTGTTTCGATAAAAATGGTGTTTTGGAAAATGTAGAAGATAAAAATTCAAGCTTGAAAACAATCAACAAACAAGAATTTTTAGAATTAAAATCCGAAGGAAAACTTCATAAAGGTATTTTACCAAAACTTGAAAACGCTTTCCGAGCCAAAGAAAATGGCGTTCAGAAAGTGGCTTTAATCAAAGAAGAAAAATTATCAGACCAAATAAAACTAGGAAATGAAGGAACTGAAATCTGTCTTTAGCAGAGAAGAATTAACGGAAAATGCAGTTAAATTATTGAAAAAACTCATCGCAACGCCGTCTATGAGCCGAGATGAATATAACGTTTCGCTCATCATAGAAGGATTTTTCAATGAACATCAGCTAACGGTTAACCGCTTCAAAAATAATATTTGGGCAACCAACAAATTTTTTGATGCAGGCAAACCTTCGATTCTTCTCAATACGCATCACGACACAGTAAAACCGAACAAAGCTTACACTTTGGACCCGTTTATTCCGGTTGAGAAAGATGGGAAATTGTTTGGTTTGGGAAGTAATGATGCAGGCGCGTCTTTGGTGGCGATGGCGCAGACGTTTCTTTATTTTTATGAAGCTGAAGATTTGACTCATAATTTGGTAATTGCTTTGACAGCTGAAGAAGAAATCTCAGGTTTGGACGGAATTGAAGCTTTATTTCCTCAACTTCCGAATGTAGAATTAGCAATCGTGGGCGAACCAACTAAAATGAATCTCGCGATTGCAGAAAAAGGTCTATTAGTAATTGACGGCGAAATGACGGGAACGCCGTCTCACGCGGCGCATCCGAACAATGACAATGCGATTGTGAAATGTATGAAGGATTTGCGGAATATTTTGGATTTCAAATTTCCAAAAGTCTCTGATTATCTGGGCGAAGTAAAAGTGACTTTGTCGGTTATCAATGCAGGAACTCAGCATAATGTGGTTCCTGAAAAATGCAATTTCACGTTGGACGTGCGTGTCACAGACGAATATTCGAATCGGGAAGTTTTTGAAATCATCCAATCTCAGATGAAATCGAAACTCACACCGAGGTCATTCCGTCTCAATTCCTCAAAAATCGAAGTCAACCATCCGTTTGTACAAGCCGGAATTGAGTTGGGACGAATAACTTACGGTTCACCAACATCTTCCGACCAAGCGATTATTCCGTGCACATCTGTCAAGTTGGGCGTCGGCGACAGTCTGCGTTCTCACACTGCAGACGAGTTTGTTTATATCGAGGAAATCCGAGAAGGCATCGATGTTTACATCAAAATATTAGAAAAAATATTATAAAATAATGTTAAGGATTTCGTCTCCAAACTAAGGAATGTTCTAAACACATAGTTTGTCATTCCGTAGGAATCTAGGCGGTTGAGATTCCTACGGAATGACAAAAAAGCTTTAAAGTTTGAGTCTTATCTGAGCGTAAGCGTCTTTGCGAACCTTAAAATATTTTCAATAAAATTAAAAAAAAATCTTTGCGCTCTTTGCGTTCAAAATATTAAAAAAATGAAAAAAATTTGGCAAAAAGATAATATAAAAACCAATGATTTGGTCAATCAATTTACGGTTGGGAAAGACTTGGATTTTGATGACAGATTAACAAAATACGACGTGTTGGGCTCAATTGCCCACGCAAAAATGCTCGCAGAAGTTGGTTTGATTCGATTGGACGAAGAGCAGGATATTGTTGCGGTTTTGGAAGAAATTCTTCTGGAAATCGAAAAAGGAAACTTCGAAATTGATCAATCGGCGGAAGATATTCATTCTCAAATTGAATCGGTACTTATTGAAAAGCTCGGCGAAACAGGAAAAAAAATCCACACCGCAAGGTCAAGAAACGACCAGGTTTTGACAGACATCAAATTATATTTAATTGATGAAATCCGTGAAATTACCGAACTTACAGATTCATTTTTTCAAATATTGAAAGACAAAGCCAATCAGCATAAAAATGTTTTATTACCTGGTTACACGCATTTCCAGGTTGCGATGCCTTCGTCTTTTGGATTGTGGTTTGGTGCTTATGCAGAATCTTTGGTTGACGATTTGGAATTGCTGTTTGCAACTAAGAATATCATTAATAAAAATCCTTTAGGTTCGGCTGCTGGTTATGGTTCATCTTTTCCGATTGACAGAGAAAGTACAACTTATAAATTGGATTTCAGAACACTAAATTACAATGTCGTTTACGCTCAAATGACTCGTGGGAAATCAGAAAAATTATTGGCTAATTCACTTTCAGTTTTGGCTGGAACTTTAAGCAAATTCTCTTACGATGTTTGTTTGTATTTAAGTCAAAATTTTGATTTTATCAGTTTTCCGAAAGAATTTACAACTGGAAGTAGTATTATGCCACATAAAAAAAATCCTGATATTTTTGAATTGGTAAGAGCAAGATGTAGCAGAATTCAGGCTTTGCCAAATGAATTAATTTTACTGACGAATAACCTTCCATCAGGTTATCACAGAGATTTACAATTGACAAAAGAAATCTTATTTCCTGCAATCGATTCATTGAAAGAGTGTCTTGAAATCTTGATTTACACGCTTCCAAATATCGAAGTGAAAGACAATATTCTGGATGATAAGAAATATAAATACATCTTCAGCGTAGAAAAAATCAACGAAGAAGTGAAGAGCGGAAAATCATTCCGTGATGCGTACATTCAAATTGGACAAGAAATTGAAAATAATGTTTTCGAATACAATTATAAAGAACTAAATCACACACATCAAGGCAGTTTAGGAAACCTTTGCCTCGATGAAATCGAATATCAATTCAATAAAGTCAGAGATAAATTATTGGGTTAATCCAGTTTGAATTTAGTCGTCTTTTTAACTTCGGCTAAAACAATTGAACTGTGATATTGTCCAATGTGAGGTCCGTTTGAAATTACATTTACTGTGAAAGTATTATAAGAATTGATGTCATTAGCAAGAATCTTCAACATATAATCATATTCGCCGGAAAGACTGATGATTTCCTGTACTTCATCGTATTTGGAAATATAATCTTCAAACTCTTTCAATGTTTTTTGAGATTGCTCTTTAAGGCGGATATTACAGTAAACCACGATATTGATTCCGAGTTTTTCCCGGTTCAAAATCGCGACATATTTTTCTACAACGCCTTGTTTTTCAAGGTTTTTGATGCGTTCGTAAGTTGGCGTAAAAGTCAGTCCGATTTTTTCGGAAATTTCTTTTACAGATAACGTAGAATCCTCTTGTAGAAGCGAAAGTATTAGTTTGTCTTTTTTATCCAATCCCATAATGGCAAATCATTCTTTCAAATGTAAAAAAAATTTTTTTGATTGTAAAAATTTTAGAGTAGTTGTTCATTGATTAACATAAAAATTAAATTAAGATTTCACAATTTAGAAAATATTGGTATCTTTGCAACCAATGAATCTGGCACAGAATTTTGCGACAAATATAATTGGCAAGTTTGCCGACAACAACAATATTTTTTATATTTAACGAAGTCTTTTAGGCTTCGTTTTTTTTATTTAAAAATTTGAATTTATGATTAAGCTTTCACGCACATCTACAGAGAGTATAGAGAAAATTTTACAAGAAGCGCAACAGTTTGCAGATGGAAAAATCAGCAAGATTGACGGCGATGTTTTTGCGGCAAATCTGTTTTTCGAGAACAGTACAAGAACAAAAACCAGCTTTGAAGTGGCTGAGAAAAAACTGGGTCTTCAAGTGATTGATTTCGAAACCGAAAAAAGTTCTATTGCAAAAGGAGAAACGCTTTTGGATACAATTAAAACTCTGGAAGCAATTGGTGTAGAAGTCGCAGTGATCAGACATCCGGAAAAAAGATATTATGATCAATTGCACGATGCAAAATTGAGCATTGTAAATGCAGGCGACGGTGCAGGAAGCCATCCAACTCAAGCGATTTTGGATGCGCTGACAATCATTCAGGAATTTGGAAAAATCGAAGGTCTTAAAATCGGAATCGTAGGCGATGTAAAACACAGCCGTGTTGCGAATTCAGATGCGGGATTATTCAGAAGATTAGGAGCGAAAGTTTATTTCTCGGGACCAGAATTTTGGTTTGATGAAGGAATGTTGGTTAATGGAACTTACCTGCAGTTTGATGACCTTGTAAAAGAAGTAGATGTTTTGATTTTGTTAAGAATCCAGCACGAGCGTCACGAGAGAAACTTTAATTTTAAATCTGAGGATTATTTGAAGAAATTCGGATTAACAAAAGAAAGAGAAGCGAAAATGAAACCGACTTCCATCATTATGCATCCGGCGCCAATCAATAGAGGCGTGGAAATTGATTCGGAATTGGTAGAATGTGAAAGGTCGAGAATTTTCAAACAAATGCAGAACGGCGTTTTTGCGAGAATGGCAATCCTTAAATATGATTTAGAAAACAAAGGATTCAAATTCATCGACTCCAAAAATTAAAATATTTATTCACGCTTTAGGGCGTGTTTTTTTTGAGATAAAAAGAAAGGAAGAGAGAAGCGGGAAGATGGAAGACTTCCAACATAAAGTAGATCACAGCGACGAAGTTGCGATATATTGGTAGAAATAAATCAAATAAAATAAAAAGGTGCGAAGCACCGACATATAGGTATAATGAAGAAAAAATTAGTTTTAGAATCCGGAGAAGTATTCAATGGAGTAGGATTCGGAGCAGAACAGGACACTGCTGGAGAAGTGGTTTTCAACACGGGAATGACAGGTTATCAGGAACTGATTTCCGACCCAAGTTATTGCGGACAAATCGTTTGTATGACCTATCCTTTGATTGGGAATTACGGCATCAACCGTGATGATTACGAAAGCATCGAAACGGCAATCAAAGGTTTAATCGTCAAAGAATTGTGCGATTTGCCTTCCAATTTCCGTACACAAATCACGTTGGACGAATTGTTCAAAAAGAAAAATTTGTCAGGAATTTCAGGAATCGATACCAGAAGACTGACAAGAATCCTAAGAAGTAAAGGTGTTACGAAAGGAAAAATCGTGAACGCTGATGCTGATGAAAATGGAGTGGCTGAAGAATTGAAAGCTATTAATTTTCCGACCAATCAAGTGGAACAAGTTTCTACAAAAACGCCTTACGCAAGTCCGGGAAGGGGATTGAAAGTGGTATTGGTAGATTTCGGTTCCAAGTTGGGCATCATCCGCGAATTGTCTCAAAGAAATTGTGATATCATTGTGATGTCTCACGATACAACTGCCGAAGAAATCCTTCTGATGAATCCAGACGGCATAATGCTTTCCAACGGTCCTGGCGACCCAGAAGATAATGCGGAAGCTTTGGTAATGATTCAAAAATTGTTGGGAAAAGTTCCAATTTTTGGAATTTGTCTTGGTCACCAGTTGATTGGTCTGGCTTGTGGCGCAAAAACTTACAAACTGAAATTCGGACACAGAGGAGGAAATCATCCGGTTTTGGATTTGGAGAAAAACAAAGTTGCGATTACTTCTCAAAATCACGGTTATGCGATTGACCAGGAATCTTTGAAAAATACAGATTTAATAGAAACACATATCGCTTTGAACGACAGAACGAATGAAGGTGTGAAGCATAAAATTCATCCTTGTTTCTCCGTCCAATACCATCCGGAAGCAAGTCCAGGGCCGGAAGATGCGAATTATTTGTTTGATGAGTTTGTAGAATTAATGGAAGAATTTAAGGGTAGGAAGTTTTAGTTTGAATGTACTATAAGACAAAAAGATGAAAGTATAATAAAATGGAATTTGATTGGGAATTTTTAACTAAACAATTTTTAACAACAGGGATATTTACTTTCCTTGTACAGTTGGCTATTAATTTTATTTTTAATAAAAAAATAGAAACGTATAAAAAGGAAATTAATAAAGAATTAGAAAATTATAAAAAAGAACTTAGTATAGTTATAAATCGAGATAGTTCTATTTATAAAAAAAGAATAGACGTTATCGATAAATTTTATGAAAAAGTTATTAAGCTCAATTATAGTGTTCTATCATTAGCAAACCAAATAAAACCTATTGTAAATGATTTTGATGAAGAAGAAAAAAATAGGATTGATTTTAATTGGGGAAATTTTAATGATTTACACAAGTTTTATTTAATTAAGAAAATATATTTTCCTGAAAATATTTGTGTGAAAGTTGATGAAATAATAAAAATATCACAAGAAGTTCAATGGCATTATTCAGAACCTTTAAGGCGTAAAAACAATGGTTTGGAAGAAAGACAGGATTCAAGTTATTATGAAAAGTCAGAAGAGATTAGTAAAACGATAACTGAAAAATGGAAAATTATAATAGAAGAATTGGAGACGGAATTTAGAAGCTTTTTTCTGATAAATCCCAAAAATGAAAAGTAAAAATGAAAAGAACAGACATACAAACAATTTTAGTAATCGGCTCAGGTCCCATCATTATTGGGCAGGCTGCGGAATTTGATTATTCGGGAACACAGGCTTGCCTTTCTTTGAAGGAAGAAGGTTACAAAGTGATTTTGATTAATTCCAATCCTGCGACGATAATGACGGATGTGGAGATTGCCGACAAAGTTTATATTGAACCGATTTCTTTGGAATTCGTTTCCAGAATCATCCGAAAAGAACGTCCGGATGCGCTTCTTCCGACTTTGGGAGGACAAACCGGACTGAATATGGCGGTTGAATTACAGAAATCAGGAATTCTTGAAGAATGTAAAGTAGAAGTTTTAGGAACAAAACTTTCAGCAATCAATCAAGCTGAAGACAGAGACCTTTTCCGAGAATTGATGCGTGAGCTGAACGAACCAGTTCCTGAATCTGATATCGTAAACACCGTTCAAGGTGCGGTAGATTTTGCTGATAATTTAGGTTATCCGGTGATTGTTCGTCCCGCTTTTACAATGGGCGGAACTGGTGGCGGAATTGCTTCCAATGAAACAGAACTTCGCGAGATTGCCGAATTAGGATTGAAATACTCTCCAGTAACACAATGTCTGATTGAAAGGTCAATTGCTGGTTTCAAGGAAATCGAGTATGAAGTGATGCGAGATTCAAACGACAACGCGATTGTGGTTTGTAATATGGAAAACATCGACCCAGTGGGTGTTCATACAGGAGATTCGATTGTGGTGGCGCCTTCGCAGACACTTTCTGACAGAGAATATCAGTTGCTGAGAAATGCTTCTTTGAAAATCATCCGAGCTTTAGGAATCGAAGGTGGCTGTAATGTTCAGCTCGCTCTCGACCCGCATTCATTCAATTATTATATCATCGAGGTTAATCCGAGAGTTTCGCGTTCATCGGCTTTGGCGAGTAAAGCAACAGGTTATCCGATTGCAAAAATCGCGGCGAAAATCGCCGTTGGTTTGACATTGGACGAAATCAAAAATCCAGTTACAGGAACTTCTTATGCTTGTTTTGAACCAGCTTTGGATTATGTGGTGACCAAGTTTCCGAGATTCCCTTTTGATAAATTTGAAACTGCAGACAGAAGATTGTCAACGCAGATGAAAGCAACGGGCGAAGTAATGGCAATCGGAAGAAACTTTGAAGAGTCTTTGCAGAAAGCTATTCGTTCTTTGGAAACAGGTTTGAGACATCTCGGATTGAAGAAAAAACAAGCCGATGCTTTGACAGACGAAGAAATCGAGAGAAGAATCCGAGTTTGTGATGACGAAAGATTATTCATCATCGGAGATGCTTTGCGAAAAGGTTACGATTGGGAAAAGATTGTGGAATGGAGCAAAATTGATAAGTTTTTCATCTGGAAAATCAAGAAATTGATTGATTTTGAAAAGACAATTGCTGATAATAAATTCAATAAGGAAATTCTTCTCGAAGCTAAGAAATTAGGTTTCGCAGATTTGAATATTGCGCACCTTTGGGAAACGACTCAGAAAGAAGTGTTCCAGTTTAGAAAAGACAACGCAATAATGCCGGTTTACAAAATGGTTGACACTTGTGCGGCGGAGTTTGAATCGGAAACGCCTTATTTCTACGGAACTTACGAAGAGGAAAATGAAAGTGCGGTTTCTGAAAAAGAGAAAATCATCGTTTTGGGTTCAGGGCCAATCAGAATCGGTCAAGGAGTTGAGTTTGATTATGCGACGGTACATTCGGTCTGGGCGATTCAGCAGATGGGTTACGAGGCGATTATCATCAACTCCAATCCGGAAACCGTTTCCACAGACTTCTCGATTTCGGATAAATTATACTTCGAACCTTTGGCGGAAGAAGATGTGATGAACATCATCGAATTGGAGAAACCAAAAGGCGTTGTAGTACAATTTGGTGGACAGACTGCGATTAATCTGGCTGATAAATTAGCTGCGCACGGTGTTCAGATTTTGGGAACTTCGCTAGAAGATTTAGACAGAGCTGAGAACAGAGATAAATTCGAGAAGGCGCTTCAGGACTTAGGAATTCCGCAACCATTGGGAAAAACTTCGACTTCAAAAGAAGAAGCGATTGTGATTGCCAATGAAATCGGTTATCCGGTTTTGGTCCGTCCGAGTTATGTTTTGGGAGGCCGTGCGATGGAAATCGTTTATAACGAGAAAGAACTCGCACACTATATGGAAAATGCGGTGGATGCCAGCCCGGAACATCCGGTTCTGATCGACCGTTATCTGACCGGAAAAGAAGTGGAAGTAGATGCGATTTCTGATGGCGAAACCGTGGTGATTCCTGGAATTATGGAACATATCGAAAGAGCTGGTGTTCACTCTGGAGATTCGATTGCCGTTTATCCGCCTCAGACTTTGACGGAAACTCAAATCAAAACGCTTGAAGATTACACCATAAGATTAGCAAAAGGTCTTAATGTGATTGGACTAATGAATATCCAATACGTGATTTCCAACGGTGAAGTTTTCGTCATCGAAGTCAATCCGCGTTCGTCCAGAACGGTTCCTTTCTTATCCAAAATAACAGACGTTCCAATGGCAAACTTAGCAACAAAAGCAATTCTTGGAACGCGATTGAAAGATTTAGACTACAAATCCGGATTGGTTCCGAACAAAGAAGGCGTTTATGTGAAAGTTCCGGTTTTCTCTTTCAGCAAACTGACGAAAGTTGATATCTCTCTCGGACCAGAAATGAAATCGACTGGAGAAGTGATGGGCAAAGATCTGACGCTGGAAAAAGCGTTGTACAAAGGATTAATAGGTGCTGGAAGAAAAGTTCCGACGTTCGGAGCGATTCTCTTCACAGTTGCTGATGCGGACAAAGAAGAAGCTTCTGAGCTGGCAAAACGTTTCAACAACGCTGGTTTCCGAATCTGGGCAACGGAAGGAACAGCAAAATATTTCGAGGAAAAAGGAATCCAGACCAAAATCGGTTACAAAATCGGGGAAGAAGATGTGAATTTGATTGATTTAATTCAGAAAGGAAAAGTTCAATATGTTGTAAATACGACTACAAAGGGAAAACAATCTGAAAGAGACGGTTTCCAAATCCGAAGAATGTCCGTAGAAAACGGAGTTCCTTGCTTGACATCAATGGACACAGTAGAAGCAATCTTGAAAGTAATTGAAAGTATGACGTTTAAAATGGAAGCGATGTGAATCGACTTCAAAAATCATAAAAGATATTAATCGTAAAAAAGCTATTCGTTTTTGAATAGCTTTTTTATTGAATAAAGTTAATGTTAAATGCATCAGATAAAATCGTAATAACCATTATTCCTTCCAAGAATTTTATGATCATCGGAAGAACTGAGCCATTTTTTGAGAACTGTGGCATAAACTTTCCGGAAATCTTCGGTGTAGATCAGGTCACCATCTTTGAGATTGGTCAGATCCGGAAGAGGATTCAATAATCCTTTTTTCCTGAGTCCGCCACTGATAAAAAACATCTGATTGGCTGTTCCGTGATCGGTTCCGTTACTGGCATTTTGCGCCACTCTTCTTCCGAATTCTGAGAAAGTCATAATCATCAGATCACTGAATTTTCCATTCTCTTTCATATCTTTTATGAAAACTTCCACGGCATCGTTGATAGCTGTAAATAACTGGGTTTGCCTTTGATTCTGATTGGCGTGGGTATCAAAACTTCCTACAGATAGATAATAAACTTGTGTATTGATATCAGATTTGATGAGCGAAGCAATGGTTTTAAAATCTTTTCCGATCTGTGTTTTCGGATAAACTTTATCTGTGGGCTTTGCCTTGCTTTCTTCAAAAATATATCCCGAATTATTAATTGCGTTGCCCAGCGTATTATAAAGATATGAAGCCAGATCGTGGTCGTGATCCTGACGGTCTGTAGCTAGTTTTTTGTAAAATGTTTCCTGGCTGTTATCGAATAATTTTTTCGGATCTTTGAACGCAATGGCTTTATTGTTTTCACCTTTCATTGCGAGACTCAAAAGATCATCAACCTCAATAGCCTGAGTCGGATTCTGACAATTATGACAGGCCTCATCCAGATATCTTCCCAGCCAACCGGAGTTAATGAATTCATTACTGTCACTTGCCGTTTGCCAAATATCCATACTTCGGAAATGCGATTTGTTGGGTTCCGGATAACCAACATTATTCATCACAGCCAATTCTCCATTATCATAAAGTTCCCGGAAGAATTTCAAATTAGGATTTATTGCTGCTTCATCCGTTAATAATAACGAATTTTCTTCCTTGATAGCAATCTGATTTCTGGATTTATAATAAATGTCATTTCTGACAGGAATAATTGTGTTGAGTCCATCATTGCCGCCTGATAACTGTAGGATTATAAGTGTTTTTCCATTCATCGCAATTGCTCCAGGTAAGGTCAAAGCTTTTAGGAAATTTGGAAAAAGAAAAGAAGCTGCAGCCAGACTGCTTGTTTTCAGGAATGTTTTTCTATTGATAATCATAACTGCTTATTTTAACAAAGTTGATATTCCGGCGTGGACATGATACTTATCATCAGGTGTTTCTTACTCTTCTCAGAATTGAAATCCGTAATCATTTTCTGCAGACTGTCATTTGGTTTTGCTAATAGAAGATTGAAAAGATCTTCACTCAGAATATTATTAATGCTTTCCCAATGGATGGTAATCGTGTTTTGCTTTTTATTGATGACTACTTTTTTTTCATCCTTTCCCATATTCACATCATCATTGGATTTGGGTTCAATGTCCAAAGTTTTGTAACCTGCCATCACTGCAGGGATTTTCATTCTTAATAGCAGAGTAGAACTATCAATCCAAGCGATTCCGCTTGGCCAGCCTGCAACATTCGGAGGTTGGAGCAATTCCTGTCCGAGCAATTTTTCGAAGTTGTAGATGGTATCACGATTTTGTAAATCCATCGGCATAATTCTTCGGATTCCTACGATCAATTCGATAGGCGATTTGATTTTTGCACCGATATTTTTCTCAGAATAAAACCAATCTGATAAGAAAATCTCATCTATCAAAGTCGTGATGTTATAATTGGCTTTATAAAATTTGTCACTCAATGATTTTACGATTTTATCATCGGGATTTTCATTGACCAGAAATTTGTAGATCTTTTCTGTGATGAAGTGAGCACATTCAGGTTTTTCGAGAATCATATTAATGATGTCAGTTCCGTCAAAATTTCCTATTTTTTCCAGAAATATCTTCTCTTCGGAATCGTGTTGTTTTTTATTATCGGTAAATTCGCCGAGACCATTATAACTCCATCCCGTAAAAGCTCTTGCGGATTCTTTGATGTCTTTTTCCGTGTATAGATTGCCTCTTCCCAATGTGAAAAGTTCCATCAGTTCTCTGGCAAAATTTTCATTCGGTTTTGCCTTCTTATTCTGTTGATTATTGAGGAAGTTCAGCATTGCCGGTGATTTTGAAACTTCGAAAACCAAATCTCGAAAATTTCCCAAAGCGTTTTTTCTAAAAATCTCAATAATATCTTTATTAAATAATGATTGCTGAATTCTTGTCGCAAAATGTCCGTGCCAGAAAAGCGCCATTTTTTCCCGAAGCTGATATGGCGAATTAATCATCTGCGAATGCCATGATTTCCGAATGGCGGCATTGTAATTTCTATTGAATTGATTCAGTGGTTTTTTGTCTGTCGCTTTTGACATTTCCTGATATTCTTCCGGCGTTACGGATGGGAAATCTGTCATTAAAACTTTATACTCCGAATTATTTTTCAGTTCCTGATAAAGCTTTTTCGGACTTATGTTTTTATACTTTTCGATATCATTATGATGGATGCCAAATCCTGCTCTGGATATCAAATGCTTATTTTTCAGGAAATTATTCATACGAGATAATTTATCAGTTGGAGTCAATAATCAATAAGTTGTTAAATCAAAAATGATGAAAATGTCATACATTAATAATTTTTTAATGTTTTATTATGATTTTAAATAATTGTAAATTAATTTGTTATTGCTGATGATGCGGGATTTTCCAAAACAGAAATCGGTTTTGGCACAGAATTTACAAGAATGACCTTTGTAAAATTTAAAATTTAAAAATATGAAAACTTTAAAGCAATTGGTATTAGGTCTTGGTATTTTTGCAGGTGGATTAGTCTCAGCTCAAAGTGCTGATATGACCAATATGTTCAAAGTAGGACTTTTAGGTGGTGTGTCCACAGGTGGTAATACAGCTGCCAATCTTGGAGTGGATCTTTCTTACCAAAATCTGGTAACACCAGGTTTCGGTCTGGGTATCGCTACAGGTTATAATCATTATTTCGGAAAAGACAGAATGGTGAGCGGCGTTAATGTTCAGAATAATGACTTCGGCGTGATTCCTGTTGCAGCACTTTTCAGAATCTATCCGCAGCAGACCGGTTTCTATTTCGGGACAGATCTTGGTTACGGATTCATAGTTGGTGATGAAAAAGTAGCGAGCAATGTGAATGTGGACAGACCAGACGGCGGGTTTTATATAAAGCCCGAGATCGGTTATCATAACCGTGACTGGAACTTCTTCGTACAGTACAATAAGACTTTTACAGGAGATAAAGGACAGATTGGAAACCAAAAGTATAATGCCGGAGCTATCGGTGTTGGATTTGGTTACAACATTCCTTTGGGAAAATAATCATTATTGTCTGATATACATCGGCAATAAAAACTAAACTATGACATCTATTAACGTCTTCATTGATTTGGAGGCGTTAATTTTTTTAAAAACTTATCATACATCAATTTTAATTTTGAATGATTCTAATTAGATTTGCATCATTAAATTATCAACAAAATGAAAAAAGTATTATTACTGGCAGTCTTAGCAAGCGGTTTAGCCTTTGGACAGACCAAGAAATTAGTAAGTTCTGATGTACACTGGTGGGGTTATAAAATTGCAAAAACAGAAGCATCTTCTCACGATGGGACTGTGAATGTAAAATCCGGAAACCTGGTTCTTAAAAACGGAGCAGTCGTAGGTGGAGATTTCGTATTGGATATGACTTCTATCAATGCAACAGATCTATCAGGAGAATATCAGGGAAAACTGAACGGACACTTGAAAAACGGTGATTTCTTCGAAGTTGAAAAATTCCCAACTGCTACTTACGTAATCACTTCTGTAAAGAAAAACTCAAACAAAGATTACAATTTTGTAGTCAATGGAAAGCTGACTGTGAAAGGTAAAACCAATCTGGTGTCTTTCCCTGCAAAAATCACTTCTAATAACGGCGTTGTGACTTTGGAGTCTGATAAATTCTCATTTGACAGACAGAAATTCGATGTCGCTTATAAATCTACAATGCAAGATGTTTTGGTAAAAGACGATGTAGATATGAAAGTGAAAATCAGTGTAAAATAATTTCACAAAAAAAATATTTTTCCAAGAGCAGAATTTTTTCTGCTCTTTTTTGTTTTAAATTTGAATCTCAAATCTCAAATCTCAAATCTCAAATCTCAAATCTCAAATTTTGAAATTATATACAATCAGCGGACTCGGGGCAGATGAAAAAGTGCTGGAGAAACTGACTTTTAATCCGGGAATAGAAATTATCCATATTCCCTGGCTGATTCCGGATCTGGATGAGGATTTTCATCATTATGTCAATAGAATGTCAGAGCTGGTAGATGATTCCGAAGATTTTTATCTGTTGGGTTATTCTTTTGGCGGCATTATCGCCCAGGAAATTCATAAGATCAAACCGGCAAAGAAAATCGTGATTATGGGCAGCATCCGTTGCGATGCGGAGAAATCAAAGCTGATTATCGCCGGGCAAAAAACCAATGCTGTAAAATATATTCCGCTTCGGATTCTGAATGACAAAAGCACATTGTTCTACACATTTTTCAGGAAATTATTTGATCCGAAAAATCCTAAGCTCACACAATATTTCCGTGTAAAAGATCCTTATTATCTGAAGTGGTCTATGGATAAAGTGGCACATTGGAAGTTTGAAAAAATTCCCGATGTGATTCAGATAATGGCAGACAAAGACATTGTGTTTCCCATTAGAAACTCGCAGCCGGATTTTGTGATGAAAAATGGCACACATCTTTTTCCGGTAACTAAATCCAGGGAAGTTTCTGAAATTCTGAAAACCATTTTCGTGTAATTTTGGGGATTGATATTATATATAAGCCCAGATAAAACTTCTGAAAAATCCGTATTTTTGTAAAATCCAATTATTAATAAAATCACCTCTTGAAAAAGAAAAAAGCCGACTACACGCATCTTTCAGCCAATCAGCCAATCGGAATTTTTGATTCCGGTGTTGGTGGATTAACAGTTGCGAAAGAAATCAAAAGATTACTGCCCAACGAAGATTTGATTTATTTTGGCGATACAAAACATCTTCCTTACGGCGAAAAATCCCGTGAAGCCATTGTCGGTTACTCTACCAAAATTACCAATTTCCTTTTAGAAAAAAATTGTAAAGCGATTGTAATTGCCTGCAATTCTGCAACTGCTAATGCTTTACAGGAAGTTCAGGAATTGGTTGCAGACAAAGTTCCTGTGATTGATGTGATTAATCCGGTTGCAGAAAAAGTGTCTTACGAAATTCATAATAACGTTGGTGTGATTGCAACTAAAGCAACGGTTAATTCGGGACTTTATAAAAAATCAATTCGTAAACATAACAAATTCATTAAGGTTGATGAATTGGCGACGCCTCTTTTGGTTCCTGCAATTGAAGAGGGTTTTAAGAATCATCCGATTACGCATTCGATTATTTATAATTATTTGAGTAATAGTAAATTAAAAAACATCGAAACTTTAATTCTTGGCTGTACACATTATCCGCTTTTGATTGACGAAATCAAACAATATTACGGAAACCGCGTTCGCGTGATTGATTCTCCAAATATTGTAGCCAATCAGTTGAAAATGATTCTGGACAAACATCATCTTTTGAACGAAGAAAATCACATTTCGTCTTATCAGTTTTATCTTTCTGATTTGACTAAAAATTTTGAAAAAATCTCTAAAAAATTCTTCGGAAAATCAATTGATTTGGAATTGAAAGTTTTGTGAAGTTTCTCGCCAATTTTACAGATTACACAGATGAAAAATCTGCAAAATTAGCAGAATCAGCGAGATCTGTATTTTACGAAATGGTAAATAATTACAGAAAAACTTGGCTAAAAATTCTCGTTTCGGAAGATATCTTTGATTTTGTCAATCTCATTTTGAACATTATTTTTTACACGTTCACCGAAATAAAGTGTGTTCTCAATTTTATTATTGCCTTCCCAAGTAATATCAATTCCACCGTTGGCAATTTCTTTTTTGCAGAGAAAATCAGGAACAACAGAAAATCCAGAATTACCACTTAAACAACGGACAATCGAACAAATATTTGGAACAATATAATTCGGCTTAAAATCTGGATGTCTATTAAAATTAGCTTTCCAGAAATTATTCAGATGTTCCATATCCGCTGCTGTACTGTACCAAATTTGTTGTTTCAACCAGTTTTCTGCTTCTTCAATTTTATTCTTTTTAATTAAATCTTGAAATTCAGATGTATCGGTTCCGGTTCCATTTATCAAAACAATTTTTTCTTTTGAAAACGCTTCGAAATTAATATTTTTTGAAGTGATTTTTTGTGGTGTAATAATCAAATCCAATAATCCATTTCCCAAATCCGAAAACATCTGTTCATACAATCCAAAACGAATAATGACATTAAAATCAAAGTTCGGAATATGCTTTTCCAAAGTGAATTGAAACGTTTCAAAACACATTCCTATGCTCACAGTCGCACGTTCGGTTTTTGTAGTTTTATGAAAGGTTTGTTCGGCTGTTTCAAGCTTTAGAAGCGGTTCCAAAGTGAAGTTATAAAGAATCTTAGCTTTCTCTGTCGGAATCAATTTTTTCGAAATTCTTTCAAACAAAGCATAACCAACATAAGCTTCCAATGAGCTAATGTGAAGACTCACACCAGGTTGAGAAATATATAATTCACGAGCAGCTTTGGTAAAAGACTGAGTTTCATAAACACTTTTAAAAGTTCGAAGCCATTCTAGATTAATCATTTTATTATTATAATTATAATGCAAATATATAATTTATATTATTTTTATAATTAATTTTTCTGTTGGAACTTTGCATCATTAAATTATTAAATCAAAAATCAATGCAGAAAATATTTGTAATCAACGGTGGGCAGACTTTCGCACATTCTGGTGGGACTTTCAATAAAACAATTACAAATTGGACAAAAGAAGTTTTAGAAAACGAAAATTTTGAAATAAGAATCAGCAACGTCAATGATGAGTTTGATGCGATGGAAGAAGCGGAAAATTTCAAATGGGCAGATGTTGTGGTTTATCATTTTCCGGTTTGGTGGTTTCAAGTTCCGAATCGTTTGAAATTTTATATTGATGAAGTTTTCACTGCTGGGCATAATAACGGAATCTATAAAAGTGACGGGCGTTCTAGAGTAAATCCTGCAATCAATTACGGAACTGGCGGTTTGATGCACGATAAAAAATATTTTGTGACAACTAGCTGGAATGCACCGGAAACAGCTTTCACTTTGGAAGGAGAGTTTTTCAATCAACATTCTGTGGATGAGGGAGTTTTATTTGGTTTTCATAGAATGAATGCTTTCACGGGAATGTCGCATTTGGGAAGTTTCCATTTTCACGATATGGAAAAAGCAGCAACTCAGGAAAGAATTGATAACTATGAAATTGAATACAAAAACTATTTGAAAAATGCATTTCAGAATGCTAAATCAGAAGTTTTAAACTAAAAAAATATTAAAAATGTCTATTTATTTAACAGCAATTTTAAAAGCAAAAAAAGAATCTATCCAAGATTTGAAATCGATTCTTGATAATATGGTTCTGAATACGAGAAAAGAAGAAGCTTGCGAAAAATATGATTTACAGCAAGATTTGGAAGACAAAACTGTTTTCATTTTTCACGAGATTTGGAAAAGTAAAGAAGGTTTGGATGCTCACAATCAGCAATCTTACATCAAAGAGTTTGTAGAAAAAGCGCCCGATTTATTAGAAAAACCTGCTGAGATTTATCTTGCAAAGTTGGTATAAAATTTAAACGCCTCGATTAACCGAGGCGTTTTTTATAATGAAATAGTTTTGCTGATATTAATCTCTTCCAAAAACCGATTGTCGTGTGAAACTACAATCAAATTTCCTGCGTAATCGTTGAGTGCTGATGTCAGAATCTCAATATTCTGGATGTCCAGATTATTGGTTGGTTCATCCAAAATTATCATATCTGGCGAAATATTCTGAATAGAAAGACAGCAGAGTAGGAGTTTCATCTTTTCGCCACCACTCAGGAATTCACATTTTTTGTCCCAATCATTTTTCCAGAAAAGAAACCTTGCTAAAATAGTTTTGACCTCGTGTTCTTCAAGATTTTTGACGTTAAATTGCTGAGCTTGTTCATACACCGAAAGTTCATTTTTAATCAAAGAATATTCTTGGTCGATGTAAATGGTTTTGGTTTCTGATAGATAAATATTTCCTGATGAAGATTGACTTTCTCCCAAAATCAGTTTTATCAACGTTGTTTTTCCGGAACCATTATCGCCTTTTATTGCAATTCTTTCGCCATTTAAAATTTGAAAATCGAGATTATTTTTCCAAAGATTTTCCTGAAGATAAGAGAAATTGATTTGTTCGGCTTTAACCAGAATTTTACCTTTATGAAGATGAGAATTATCGAAATTAATTTTCATTTTGTCGATTCCCGAAAGCTTGTCTTTCAAACTGTGAAGATTTTCTCTGATGTTATCGATTTTTTCGGAATGCACAGACTTCAGTTTTGAGGTACTGTTTTCCGCTTTGTTGCGAAGCGTATTCATCATAATTCTGGAAACACCGGATTTTTCTTGTTTCCCTTTCCCTCGAGAATCTAATTTGTTTTGCCTTTCAATCGTTTCGCGTTCTTTTTCTTTAGCTTTTTTTAGTTCTTTTTCTCGGTTTTGAATATTCTGTTCAAGCGAATTTTGTTCGATTTTCTTTTGCTCAGAATAGAAATCATAATTTCCACCATAAATCGAAATTCCATTATTGCTGAGTTCGCAAGTCTTCGTCAAAAGATTAAGCAAAACTCTGTCGTGACTCACAATCAAAAGACTTTTCGGTGTTGATTTGACGAATTCATAAAGCAAATTTCTACTTGCTAAATCCAAATGATTCGTAGGTTCATCCATCAAAATCAAATCTGGCTGATGAATCATCATTCCTGCGAGAAATAATTTGGTTTTTTGTCCACCACTCAGATTTTCTAATTTAAGATTCAAATCAAAATCAGGCAGATTCCAATAGACGAAAGCTTCTTTGATTCTGTCTTCGATTGTCCAATCATCGCTTAAGATTTCCATATTTTCTTCGGTTACAGAACCGTTTAGAATTTCCTTTAGAGCAGTCAGTTTTTTATCGATTTTTAAAGCTTCAGCAATACTCAAATGATTATACTGACCAAAAATTTGTGGAATATAATAGATGTTAGAATCACATTTAATTGTTCCTGATTTGGGTTGTAATTCGCCAGCAATTATTTTAAGCAAAGTCGATTTTCCGGAACCATTCTTTCCGATTAAAGCTATTTTTTCCTGAGAATTAAGTGTAAAGTTGATGTCCGAAAACAGAACATCTTTATTGGGATGCTGATAAGATATATCTTGTAAAATTAACATAATTTCTTTTTTAAGATGAACAATAGCAGACAAGATTGTCCGCAAAGATTGCCTGAAAAGAAATTGAATTTTACATTATAATCTTTAGAATTTTATTTCTGCAAAGTTAGAAATTATTTTTTTATCAAATTTTTGAATTTATAATCCGAATTTCTTAATTACCAAATTGATTTTCTTCTTCCATTCTTCCGGTTTGGTTGCATAACCAGCAGAAGCAATAGAATTAATCCATTCAGAAGTGTTGAGATTACCTTTCAGTTTTTGGTAATATTTTTTGCGTGAAATCATCTCGCAGAAAGCTCGGAAAGATTCTTTAGAATTTTCAAAACTTTTAAATTTTGAATTGTTAACCGTATTTTTTCCAACCATTCCAAAATGATTGTTCAGGGTTTGAGCGTGTTTGCTGTTTCCACCGCCGGTTTCCACATAAGCAATGGACAGAATAATTGCCGCCGGAATCCCAAATTCCTGGGAAAGCTCCGCAGCAAGCGGTTTGTATTGACTGATATACGAATTCTGTGCAGAGATTTTCAGGCTGAAAAATAATATGAATATGATTATTGACCTGATATTTAAATTCTTACAATTCATAAACGATTTTTATTGACTGTCCTGCAAAGCAAAATACTAACAGAAACAGAACTATTATCCTATGCGAATTTAAAAATATTTTTAATCTTTGGTAAATGCATTAAATTTGCGCAGCCAAAAGCCAGACATTATGACTCAAGAATTTTTGGGAAATTCCCAATTCCAGATATCCAATCAACTCGTTTCTGCAAGCTGTCCTTCCAATATTGCACTCATCAAATATTGGGGAAAGTATGAAAATCAAATTCCTGCCAATCCCAGCATCAGCTATACTTTGAATCATTGCAGAACCAATTCCACAATGGAGTTTTTTGCCGGAGAAGACTTTTCTGTACAGACTTTTTTAGCAGGAAACGAAGAGCAAAAATTTGCTGAAAAAATTGAAAAATATTTCAAAAATATTGAGTCATATCTGCCTTGGATTCTGAAAGGAAAATACGTCATCAAAACCGAAAATACATTTCCGCACAGTTCAGGAATTGCAAGTTCTGCTTCCGGGTTCGGAGCGATTGCAAAATGTCTGATGGAACTAGACAAGAGATTTGGAGATGAGAGACAAGAGACGGAGCGCATCAACCAAAAAGCCAGTTTCCTTGCAAGATTAGGAAGCGGAAGTGCATGTAGAAGTCTTTATGAAGGTTTGGTAGTTTGGGGAAAAACGGACGAAGTAGAAGGAAGTTCAGATTTATTTGCTGTTCCTTATAACAATGATGAGATTCATCCGATTTTCAAAAACTTCAATGATTGGGTTTTATTGATTCACGAAGGTCAGAAATCGGTTTCCTCAACTGTCGGTCACGGTTTGATGAATACCAATCCTTATGCAGAAAGACGTTTCCAGGAAGCGCACGAGAATTTCACCAAACTGAAAACCATTTTATTGACAGGCGATATGGAAGGTTTTATCAAATTGGTGGAACACGAAGCTTTGACACTTCACGCAATGATGATGATGAGCGATCCGGCGTTTATTCTGATGAAAACAGGAACTTTGGAAGTCATTAATAAGATTTGGGATTTCAGAAGAATTACGGGCTTGTCTTTATTTTTCACTTTAGATGCTGGTGCCAACGTTCATCTACTTTTCCCGAATGATATCGACAACGACAGAATCACAGATTTCATCAAAACAGAATTGATTCCATTGACACAGAAAGGTGGAGTAGTGAAAGATGTGATGAGATGGTAAAACGTTTAAAAAATAAGAATAGACATTTCGTACGGAGAAATCGACATTATTACCAAAAAAATATTCCGGATAAAATTGTTGTTGAAAATAGCAAGATGACTTATGCTCAATATTTTATTATTCCAACAATATTCACCATTGTTGGGATTCAATATTTTAAACAAAATAATTATGAGCCAAAGTTTTTGATTTTCATTATTCTTGGCTATATTTTTTCTTTTGGTTTAAATGTTATTATTACAAGAAAATTGAGAAAAAATCCTGAAATTGTTTTAAATAATATTGGAATAACTTTTTCAAAAACAAGAACAATTTTCTGGAAAGAAATTTTACATTATAATTTATTTGAAAAGAATTCCGTTCTAAGAATTTATGTTAAATGTGAAGAAGAAGAATTTTTTGTTGAGTTTAAACATTTGCCAATTTCTAAAGTCAAACTGAAGGTATTATTCAATTCATTCTACAAAAAATATAATGGAAAGATTAAGAGGAATTATAAAACAATAATTCAGAATATTGATAAAATAGAGAACGTAAATTTTGACAATTATATGAACAATACAATTTTGTAATGAAAAAACTAACTCTAATATTCTTGTTAATCGTTTCCTTTTTCGGAAATGCACAAACTGTAACAGAACCAAAAAATAATCCTGAAAAATGGTCGCGACCTTATGAACCATTCAGAATTGTCGGGAATTTGTATTATGTCGGAACGTATGATTTGGCATCTTATCTTATTGTTACAAACAAAGGAAACATCCTAATCAATACAGGATTAGCTGATTCTTATCCTCAAATCAAAGCTAATATTGAGAAGTTAGGATTCAAATATAAAGACCTTAAAATTTTGACTTTGACTCAAGCACATTTTGATCATATGGGCGCAATGGCCGATATTAAGAAAGAAACTGGCGCAAAACTTTATGTAGACGAAGCGGAATTAGCAGAACTAAAATCCGGTGGAAAATCGGATTACGAATTAGGAAAATATGGCGTGACTTTTAAACCATTAATGCCAGATTTTCTTTTGAAAAATAATGACAAAATAAAATTAGGAAATACGACTTTAACATTGCTTCATCATCCGGGACATACGAAAGGTTCCTGCAGTTTCATCTTCGAAACTAAAGATAAAGACAGAACTTATAAAGTTTTGATTGCTAATATGCCATCCATCATCATCGACCATAAATTTTCTGATGTTCATACTTATCCAACTATGCAAAAAGATTATGCTTACACTTTGAATGCTATGAAAAAACTGGATTTTGATGTTTGGGTCGCTTCGCACGCAAGTCAATTTGATTTGCACGAGAAACGTAAATCTGGAGATGCTTACAATCCAAAAGTGTTTATGGATAAAGAGAATTACTTCAAGCAACTGAAAGAATTGGAAGATGATTATTTGGAAAAATTGAAAGAGGAATCAAAATAAAATATTCTATCTATCGTTTTTTAATAAAAGAGAATGAGAAATAAATCTCTGCTTTGCAACGTCATTTTTATTTTAAGTCTGATTATTCTTTTCCTGAATGACCATTTTCTAAAATTATATTTTCACAATTGGTTTACAGGGAAACTATCAGACGTAGTTGGAATAATTTTACTTCCCTTTTTATTGACTTTTCTATTTCCAAAACTTCGACAGAATTCTGTTTATTTGACCGCATTATTTTTTATATTTTGGAAATCTTCCTATTCCGGAAAATTGATTGAAATTTATAATTTCATTTCGCCAATTTCTATTCATCGGGTTGTAGATTATACAGATTTGTTTGTGATGATCTTTTTAGCTGTTCCATATTATTTCATTAAAAACCAAGAACAATTATTAAAATTTGAAATCAGAAAAACATCACCTGTATTTATTTTAATTCCAAGTCTGCTTATTTTGATGTCAACTTCCCCACCAAGATACTATCATTATAATCCAAATCGTGGAAATATTTCGTTTAGTAGTAATTTTGTTTTTTCGGTTGAAGGGAAGAATAAAGACGAGGTAATTTCAGAATTCAGTAAAAGAAATATCTCAGTTCACAAAGATACAGCCTATATCATTAATGAACATTATTATCAGCTTTTAAACGGAAAAATGATTGAAAAGAATCTTAAATCTGAAACTGAAATATATAAAATTAATCAGGATTCATTGAAACAAGAGATTTTTAAAAGGGTTGCTTCAAGTGATAATTATATTATCGATTCTCTGCAATTTGGAGATGAAAAAGTGAAAAATGTTCGTTTTTGGATGTTCGATGTCACAAATCCTAAAAAAAGAGTTTCAGCAGAAATTCACTTAAAATATTTGACAACAGACAAAAATTTATCTCAAGGTTCTGTTCAAAGAAAATTGAAGAAATTTTATAAAGAAGCCATAAAAGAAGAATTTAAATTTTGATTCCAATGCAAATCCACCACATTGCCATCATTTGTTCTGATTACGCAGTTTCCAAGAAATTCTACACAGAAGTTTTAGGACTCAACATTATTCGTGAAGTTTATCGTGAAGAGAGACAGTCTTATAAATTGGATTTGGCAATTGGAGAACATTATGTGATTGAATTATTCTCTTTTCCAAATCCACCGAAACGTCTTTCACAACCGGAAAGTTGCGGACTTCGTCATCTTGCTTTTTCAGTTGAGAATGTCGAAGAAAAAAGAAATGAATTAATCCAAAAAGGATTAGTTTGCGAAGAAATCAGAATCGATGAATTTACAAATAAAAGATTCTTTTTTACTTCTGATCCAGATGATTTGCCTTTGGAATTTTATGAGGCTTAGACTATTAGATAATAGAGAGATAGATTATCATTTATCATTAATAATTTATAATTATTAATGCGCATAACCTGTCAGAAAACTTACGGTCATAATCGCCAAAACAATTAGAGAAATTATAACATAAACGTAATCTTTCTCTTTTAAATAGCCGATTAATGCAAATATGATTCTGACTAAAGGTGTCAAAATCAAAAGCAAAATTCCCAACTGGATAATCGCCATTCCTTCTCCTTTGACAAGCGAATTCCAAAATGTTCCCCAAACCTTTTCGGAAGAATCGCCCATTTCCAGAAGATTGTATTTCCGTGGCATTTTGAAACCTTCTGTGAAAAGTTTGATAAAGCCAACCAAAGAAGTGGCTACGGAAAGGATTACGCCCAGTCTCAAAAGATTCCCGACTGAACGATTCAGGTCTGCATCTGTAAAAGGTCTGGTTCTCATTAATGGAAATTTTTAGCCACGCCGTTATACATCATATAAATCGAAAGTAAAGTAATAACAATCGCAAAAAAAGTCTTCAGTTTCTTAGTTTTCGAAATCATTAAAGTTTTGGAACCAATAAAACTTCCGACTACAACACCGATCAGAACTGGAGCAGCAATCACCGGAATTATCTGTCCTCTCTGGAAATAGATCAGCGCTCCGGCAACAGCGGTAACACCAATCATAAAATTACTCGTAGTTGTAGAAACTTTGAATGGCAATTTCATCATATTATCCATTGCCAAAACCTTTAATGCGCCGGAACCAATTCCAAGAAGCCCGGACATTGCGCCTGCGAAAACCATCATCAGAAATCCGGGGACACTGTTTCTGGCCGCATAACTTTTGATCCCGTCTTTGTCCGGAAAGGTGCCGTATAGTTTCAGTTTTTGTTCCAGGCTGCCTTTAATTAATTCTTCCTGATGATCTGGTTTTCCCCTTAGATTCAGTAAAACTGTTAGGATCAGGATACTTGCAAAGATAATTCCGATAGTATTAGGATTCAGAAATCCGGATACCAAAGCGCCTACTACAGCTCCCATTGTAGTTGCAATTTCCAGGAACATTCCTATTCTCATATTCGTGAAGCCTTCTTTTACAAAGGCAACTGCTGCTCCGGAAGAAGTACCGATTACGGAAACCAGGGATGCGCCAATGGCGTAATGCATCGGAACACCAAAACCTAGGGTAAGAAGAGGAATAATGATAACACCACCGCCCAATCCTGTAAGAGATCCCATCAATCCTGCAGCGATAGCACCAATAAATAGAATTATGATTTCTGACATATCACAAATATAAAATTATTATTGTATTTGAAAGTAATAGCGGAAAGAAATATTTAATTCAAAAAGAAGGGTGGAATTTTGAGAATAATTAATTCATAAAATAAATGTGTTTTCATTTTGATTGCAATAAATAGTTATTGTTAAATATTATTTATTGTTATAATTATTTGATAAGAAATTTATTAACAATAATATAGTTTTGGTAATTTTTTTTTCTTTAATTTTGCCCAAAACAAACAAAGATGAGACAAAAGTTTATTAACTCTTGTGCAATAGCGCTTATTTTGAATTTAAGCATAAATGCACAAGTAGGGGTTGGTATTAATACCGATAAACCCAGAACAGATTTGGATGTTAACGGAAGTATGAAATCCGATAACATCATTTCAGGTAAAATAGAAGAAATTACGGCTCAGGAAAAAGACCGCTATCTGCTTCTTACCCAAAGTACTGCTGACAACAGTATCAGACGTATTGATCCCAGAGTTTCCAACGCACCAGGTATTGCTACCATTGCCACTTATAAGCTACAGAATGTAGGAGGTGACTGGGTAGAACGTTTCAATACCAAAATCAATACTACAGACTATGCCTTGGTAATTCTATCCGCTTATTTTGACCGTGATCTGTCGCTCGGAACTTCCGGTATCCTGGCAATGCCATCTTTTGGTGTCAGGAATATTGACGGTTTTTGGAATCTCTATGCAGATTATTCCGGGATGTCTTCTAATACTAATGGTACGTGGACATTCGTGTGTGCAATTTACCCGAAAACCTATGTTAAGATTTTTGGAGAGAGAACCCGGAATCTTGGCAATACTACTTCCGGAACAGAATCTTCCCCAATTTTAAGACCATAAATATGAAAACAAAATTATTATTCATTTTCCTGATTGTTTCGGGAAAAGCATTCATGCAAAATGTTGGTATCAATACTTCTGCACCCACAGAGACTCTTGATGTTTTAGGAGATGTAGCTGTAGGAACCACCGTAATCGTCAACCAGAATACCTACAGTCCTGGTCCACAGGGATTCGATATAATTGCGACGGATCCTCAGTCTGATCTCGTGAACGGGAAAATTGTGAAAGTGGAAACGCTTTATACGCCTATCATTATTCAGCCGTATTCTGTAAGTAATATTTACAGGGATGATCTTAATAATCTGGATCTCCAGATTCCTACAGATAAATATATGGTGGCAATCACCAATTTTGAGGCAATTCCCAGCACTTCCAATCCCTCCCAGCTAAACAATGGATTATATTCCACCTCTTCGGTAAAGGGACATTTCGTGATCAGAGCTTTTGAATCTAATGGGACATGGCGAGTAAACATAGGCTATCCAACCATCAACACGCAATATACCAGTGCGAGATACACCTATAATTTTGATGTGATCCTTCTTTCCAGAAGATTTTATAAAGTCCTGAGTGAGACCATTACAACTTATAACTTAGGTGGCAATGTTACGGGAGAGGCTTCAGCAGCACCAAGCGGAATCTAAAAATTATACAATGATGAAAATTAAAATAACACTTATCACAGCTTTTTTATTTAGCTTTTTAAATGCACAAGTAGGGATTAATAAATCTAATCCGGTGCAGACATTAGATATCAATGGAAACCTGAAATTATCGGAAACCTTATATTTTGAAAATCCAGGGGTTTACACAGGGTCATCAGTCAATTCTTACCTTATCGTCAAGGATAACAGTAATAATGTGATTAAACGATACGTGCCTGAAACTGCAGACTACAGTGCCATTAATAGTGTCGGATATACTTTCACGGCAGTTAATTTTTCCGGACTTACCAATTATGATACAGGAATCTCCACTTCGGATTATCATGTAACAATCGGTGGATACATTATCCGTGGAGGAGGAGACAATTCTAACGTGTATATAGCAGGTAATAATGCCAATATTCCTATGTATTCTGCAAGGGCATTTGAACAGAACGGAACCTGGAGACTTACGTTTTTGCCTAATCATAGCCGTGTTTTCACAGTGCCTGCTACGCAAAATCCGAAAAATATTGAGATCAGGCTCAACGTCATTGTTTACAGAAAAGATATGCTGACCACGGTTAATCCTACGATTAATGTCAATATGAACGCAAATACTTCCGGAAACGGCACGGCACCCCAGCCAGACAAAATGTAACTAAACACTAACCTCACCTCAAGTGAGGTTTTTTATTTTATGATATTAATTGTTTTCAAAATAATTTATTTTTGTAGAATACTTTTCCTTATGAAACAATTAGTGATGCTATTATGCCTGATTTCAGTCGCTTCTTCTGCTCAGGTATCTGAGAGTGACCAGATAAAAGCGACAATTAATCAACTCTTTGAAGGAATGAAATATTCCGATTCATTGGCGGTTAAAAACTCATTTTCAAGTAACGCTATTTTACAGACGATTACTAAAAGCGGAGAAGCCCGGAATGAGAATGTCAAAGACTTTGCAGTCAGCATTGCTAAAGCGGAAAAAGAAAGTCTGGAGGAAAAAATTACATTTTCAAATATACTGATAGATGGTAATCTGGCTTCTGTCTGGACACCGTATGAGTTTTATTACAAAGGTCAATTTTCCCATTGCGGAGTCAATTCTTTTCAATTGGTTAAATCTAATAATAGATGGAAAATCCAGTATATCATTGATACAAGAAGAAAAGATAACTGCAAAAAGTAGGATAGGAAAATATTTTCTAATCTTCGCTGGGTTTAAGTCTTTGCGAACTTAAAAATGTTTTCAATAATTCAAAATAAATCTTTGCGCACTTTGCGTTTAAAATAAATCTAAAAAGAAAGTAAAAAAATGAAAATCGGAATTTTAGGAGGTGGACAGCTCGGGCGTATGTTCATTCAGGAAGCATTAAAATATGATGACGAATTCTATGTTTTAGACCCAAATCCGGAATGTTCCTGCGCCAATATTTCTCATTTCACAAGGGGAGATTTCAATGATTACGATACTGTTTTGGAATTTGGAAGAGACAAAGATGTTGTGACTATTGAAATCGAACACGTGAATGCAGATGCGCTCGAAGAACTGGAAAATCAAGGTGTGAGAGTAGTGCCCGGTTCTAAAATTATCAAAATCATTCAGCAAAAGATCCTTCAGAAACAGTTTTATGAAGACAACAGAATTCCTTCTCCTGAATTTGAAATAATGGATGGAAGTGAAGACGAAATTAAAATCCAAATTCCTTTCGTTCAAAAACTGAATACAGGAGGTTACGACGGAAAAGGTGTTCAATTGCTTCGCACAAATGATCATTGGAGAAATCTCTGGACACAGGAATCTGTTTTGGAGAATCTGGTTGATATCGATAAAGAACTGTCGGTAATTGTTGCTAAAAATGAAAACGGAGAAATCAAGACTTTTCCGGTAACAGAAATGGTTGCAGATCCAAAACTAAATCTTCTCGATTTCAATATCTGTCCGGCAAATATATCGGTCGAAACTCAGAAACAAATCGATATTATTGCTAACCAATTCATCAGAAGTGCAGATTCTGCAGGGCTTTTCGCTATAGAATTATTCCTTGATAAAAATGGAAAAGTTTGGGTTAATGAAACAGCGCCAAGACTTCATAATTCCGGACATCAATCTCAGGAAGGAAACTCCAATTCTCAGTTTGAGCAGTTTTACAGAGTCGTAACCAACTCACCTTTGGCGGATACGGAAGCATTTGGATTTTCAGGAATGCTGAATTTGGTTGGTGAAGACAATTACTCCGGAAAAGTGAAATATGAGGGTCTTGATGAGGTTCTCAAACTCTCAAAAACTTATGTTCATCTCTACGGAAAAAAAGAGACAAAACCAGGAAGAAAAATGGGACATATCAATGTTCTTGCAGATTCCAGAGAGGAACTGATGGACAAATTGGTTCACATCAAATCTTTGGTAAGAGTTATAGCATAAAAAACGGTCAGAAATTTCTGACCGTTTTTGTTTCCCTTTATTTTGCTTTAGCTTTTTCTAAAGCATTGTTATATGCATCTTTTGCATCATTCGTTGCTTTTTTGGTAGCTTCTTTGGCATCCTGAGTGGTTTTATTAATCGCTTCCTTGGTGTCTTTTGCGGCAGCTTTCATATCTTGTTTTGCATTTTCTGCTGCTATTTTTGTTTTGTCTACGGCATTGTCAACACCTTCTTTCACATCCTGTGCTGCATTGCCCATTGCTGTTTTTGCATTGTTCCATGCAAGATTTGCATCGGCTAAAGCTTTTCTGGCAGCTTCTTCCGCTTGTTTATCTCCTTTTTTAATGGCGGCGTCCAGGTCAGCTTGTGCTTTGTCCACTGCTGCTTTGGTGTCGGTTTCTGATAGGGTAGAGGTTTCTGTGGTAACTACGGCTACTGTGTCCTTGTTTTCATCAGTAACTACGGTTGTTTCCTGTTTTGTACAAGATGTTGCGAATAATAATGCAGCTGCAGAAGCTGTTACGAAAATTTTTTTCATTGTGAGATTGTTTTAAAAGTTTATTAATGTGTTTTATTGATTTTTGTAAATATATTAAATGTAAAGGATCTATTCCAAACTATTTTTATGCCGGTTCAGATAACGCCTGATAAGTCTGATTTTGAACATTCCAGGTCTATAATTGATGATGAAAACACCACTAATGATAAATGTCGTAGCGATGATAAACTTAGCCGAAATGCTTTCTCCTAATATCAGCCAGCTCAGGAAAATACTAATAATTGTGTTGACATAGGATAAAATGGAAACCTGTGTCGGAAGCAATGTTTTCAAAAGATAATGATAAGAGAAAAATGCGATTACAGAACCGAAAACAGCCAGATAAATGATCGCTGCAATACTTTTTACAGACCAAGTGGAAACATCGGTCGTTTCTGAAAAAGAAAATGCAAATATCAGTTGAATAATTCCTGCAAATGCGAATTGGTAAAAAAGATTAAGGAAAAGATTATGATTTTCCAGCTGGATTTTTTTGGTATAGATGGTTCCAAGTCCCCAGCTCATCAATGCAATGATCAGGATTAATAATCCCATCCTGTAGCCCGGATTCATCAGGTCATCAATGCCATCCCAAAAAATAAAAACCACACCAAAGAATCCCATCAGAAGTCCTGTCATCGTACGGTAAGTGAACTTTTCCATTCCAATCGCCATACTGGCAATAAAAATGAAAACAGGTGAGAGCGCACTGATTAATGAGGTCAGACTACTCGTCAGGTTTTCTTCCGCAACGGTTGTTAATCCATTGGCTCCTATCAGCATCAGGGTTGAGAGCGTCATCTGAACCCTGAAATTTCTCCAGCCGATCCATTTCAGGTTTTTAGTATAGAGCAAAATGGGAAGGAGAATGAGTCCTGCCAAAAACTGTCTTAATCCCGCAACAAACCACGGCGGAACAGTTTCTACTCCGATTTTGATGCCGAGAAACGTGGTTCCCCAGACGATAGCTACAATGCAGATTGCAATAACAGTTTTTGAATTCAAAACTTTTTTTTGAGAAAAATTAATTGATAACCAAAGGTATTCCAAAAACTCCGATTTTGCCTATAAATTTTTATCTTTGAACATCTAATAAAAAAATGAAATGATAGGAATAATAATGGGCAGCCAAAGCGATTTGCCAATAATGGAACAAGCTGCAGATTTTCTCAAATCTCTGGACATCCCTTATGAACTGACAGTCGTTTCTGCGCACAGAACGCCGGAACGTATGTTCGATTACGCAAAAACAGCGAAAGAAAGAGGTTTGAAAGTCATCATCGCCGGAGCAGGAGGTGCGGCACATCTTCCGGGAATGGTTGCCAGTTGTACTACTTTGCCCGTGATTGGCGTTCCTATTTTGTCCAGCAATTCTATCGATGGTTGGGATTCTGTTTTATCGATTCTGCAAATGCCTTCCGGAATTCCTGTTGCGACTGTTGCTCTGAATGGTGCTGCAAATGCCGGAATTCTCGCAGCGAAAATCATTGGAAGTTCGGATTCTGAGGTTTCTGAAAGATTGCAAAAATATCAGGATTCATTGAAAGATAAGGTTCTTGGAACAGTGGATGATATTAAGGAATTGCATCCGAATGGGTTTGATAAATAATTTCAATAAACACAATTTTGTTATTCCGTAAGTATCTCAACTATCTAGATTTCTTTGGAATGACAAAATTATTTACTTATCCAAAATTCCTCTGATCTTATTCGCATTCACAATCAATTCTTCTAAATAATCAAAATTTTCCTTCTCCAAAGCAGATTTGAATTTTCTAAGTTGCGAAATATGTTCATTCAAAACATCCAAAACATTGTCGCGGTTCTGACGGAAAATAGGAACCCACATTTCCGGATGGGATTTTGCAAGACGAACTGTGCTGGAAAACCCGGAACTTGCTAACTGAAAAATCGTGTCTTCCTCACGTTCTTTTTCCAAAACGGTATTTGCTAAAGCGTAAGAAGTGATATGTGAAATATGCGAAATGTAAGCGGTGTGAACGTCGTGAGAATCTGCATTCATATAAATTGGGTGCATTTCCAGCGTTTCAATCACTTTTTCTACAATTTCCAGTGCATCTTTGTCAGAGTCTTCTTTATTACAAATCACGGCTGCTTTTCCTGTAAAACTATCTTTGGTAGCGGCGTTCGGACCGGAATTTTCCGTTCCCCACATCGGATGAAACGCTACAAAACGTTTTCTGTTCGGATGATTTTTGATAGAATCCACAATTCCGGATTTTGTAGAGCCAACGTCCATTACAACCTGTTTTTCATTCATCAAATCCAAAACATCTGGTAATATTTTCCTGGCAGAATCTACCGGAATCGCAATGATAATTAATTCTGAATTTTTGATTCCTGTTTCGAAATCTGCTTTTTCATCAATGATATTGAGTTCGAGAGCTTTGTCTAAGTTTTCTTCATTTTTGTCGATTCCGTAAACTTGAGTGGCAAACTTTTTTTCTTTTAATTTCAATGCGATCGAACCGCCAATTAATCCGGTTCCAATAATTCCTAGCTTCATTTTATAAAGTTTTTGTGTAAATAATTTAAAAACAAAAAACCCCGTCATAAGGACGAGGTTTTGATATTTCTACATACGAATCCTAATCCTGTTTCAGGTTTTGAATTGCGTAATAATATGTGCTGCTTGTGGTTTTCACAGAACGAAGATAAAAATTAATTTCTTAAAACAGATAATAATCAATCAAATTTGTTTTATCTTTAATCCCAAAACACAACGATGAAACCTTTCCAATTTTTAATTATTCATTTTAAACTGAACCGGATATATAATTTTATCGCCGAATTTGCTTCGATAAAATATCATATCTGATCATGCAGCCTTTTGTTTTCCTGCCGATACATCATGCATTGCAACATCTTCTGGAGTCTATTGTTGTAATGAATTTTGATTTTGAAAAATCCGACATCGAAACTGTTTATCAATATCCATGGTCGGCAAAAGCTCATATCTTTTTCCGGATAGATGAAAATCCCTTTTTAGTAAAAACTGTTGGTCATAAAGATTTTTCCGTTGTTCCCCCAAACCTTATCATGGGAGCCAGATTGAAGAACGATATTGTAAACCTGGGAGGCAAAAAACATTTTGTTGTCATTACCTTCAAACCGTCTGGATTGTTCAGATTTACAGGTATCCCTTTACATGAAATCACGAATATCGATATAGATGCGTCTGCAGTTTTCGGTTCGGAAATCGAAGAAGTTGAGATGCGGTTGAAAGAAGCCGGAAATAATCTCGGTATAAAGAAGGTTATCGAAGATTTTTTTCTGAAAAGACTTTTCAAAACTCGCCCAATGATAGGTTTTGATGAAGCCATCAATTTACAGACACTCTATAGGGGTAATATACCGATAGAAAAATTAGCTCATTATGCCAATATAAGCATTCGTCAGTTTGAAAGACAATGCTATAGTCGTCTGGGTGTTTCACCAAAGTTATTCTCTAAGCTTACACGTTTTGCCACGGCCTATTTGCTTAAAGAAAAAAATCCGGAGCTCAACTGGCTGGACATTGCCTATGAGGCAGGCTATTATGACCAAAGCCATTTTATCCGTGATTTTAAAGCTTTTTCCGGCTATACACCTGCCGCTGCCGAAGCAATGCTCTCTAATTCTATAAAAATAATGACCGCTCTGGAGGGGAAAGAATAGATCGCAAAATGTCGTTTTTGTACAATCTTAGGAATAACAGGCTTTTTATTTTTACAACATCTAAAACCAATATTTATAAAAATACAAATTATGTCAGTAAAGTACACAATTGCGGAGCGCCACAACCCGGCAAATCCCACTGCACCAAAAAAATGGTATGCTAATGTAAAGGCAGACGGCGAGCTGACCTTCAAGGAACTGAGCAAAGAGATAGCCCAGGGAAGCACCACCGTAAGCGACACCGATGTAATGGCGGTGCTGAACGACCTTATAAAAGTACTTGGAAGAAACCTTGCCAATGGTAAGATCGTGCGATTTGGCGATTTCGGTTCATTCCAGATCAGCATTTCCAGCGAGGGCGCGGAGAAGGAAGTGGCCTTTAGCCCGTCACTTATCAAAAGTGCTAGGATACAGTTCCGTCCCGGTGCAGACCTGAAAGATGTTACAAAAACCCTAAAATTCGAGAAGTATAAAAAATGACATCAGATTCCGAAGCTTCGTGTTCCTAAAAACGTAACTACGTTTTCCTGAAAACGAAGCTTCGTTTTGCTTAAAAGGATGCTTCGTTTTTTTCTGCCTCTTATATAAGGTTCGAAATTCAAAGATTAATTGTAAATGAAAAAAATATTATTGTTCCTGATTATGATATTAATGACATCATTTAGAACTATTAATGCTGGTTCGGGAACGGCACACCTTACTTGTAGATCGGAATCAGGGAGAACCTTGTTCAAAGCGGATATACAAGATATTGACGGCATTGTAGAAAAAGCGGAATTAACAATTGACGGAGTAAAATTAGATTTTTCAGATTTGGAAAAATCAAGTATCATCTTCGATTCCAAAAATGGTGTTTATACTATTGCAATAGAAAGTTCTCCTGATGGTGATTTTTCCGAACAGAAATTTCTTAAATTCTGGGCAATCCCAAGAACATTCAAAACGATAAAAGAAAATAACACTGGAGTCAAATATGTGTTCAAAGCCAAGTTGTATTCTACCGAGCCCAGAGAAGGAAAAAATTTGCAAACACCTGTGATTGAGCTTGACTGCATTCTGGAATATGAAATCTGATAATAATGGAAGTTAAAAGACATAAATTGTATATGCTTTTGCAAAGCTTACTGTTTTCATTAAGCTGGTTTTTTTATGCAACATTCATTTCGCCGTATGCATTTATCACGATTGAGGAATGTTCGGCAACGCCGGGAATGGACAGCTCGATGGCATTCATTATTCTGCCTGTTTATTTTTTGCTTTTTGGTGGAATGATTTTTTACATAGTCAATGATTTAAAAACAATTCTGATTAAAATAGTCCTGGCTGTATGTTTTGTGACTGTTCTGCCATTGTTATTCGGATTGTTGGCTTATTTCATTCTGGATACCACATTTGTACAAGAGCAGATGCATCGTTTGGGATTTTGGTTCAGCTGCTACAAGTTCGATTGTTATGGCGATTTAGAAGTAAAAGATTTGCCGGTTAATCTAATAACGGCAGCGTTGTTATTTTTCTCCTTATGGATATTTTTAGAATGGTCAAAAAAACAACATAAAAAGGATGAATAAAAGCGTGTTATTAAAATTAAAAATACTTTCCGGCATCGCTCTATTAGCGATATTTTCCTGCACAGAAAAAACTAAAACTGCGTCAAAAGACTTCCCCGAAAAAGTAGTGGACTTTATGATTGAAAATGCGGATGCAACGGAAGACAAAATGATAGAAATCCCGAGGTTGTATGATAGCCTGGCTACAGAAATTCCCAAAGATAGTGATGAAAAGCTCATTCTTACGGAAATATTGAAAAAGAAAGGTTTTGAAGTTACCCATTGGGGGCGTGGCAATTTTAAGCATGGACCAAGATTCATTTCCCTCACTCTTACAAAGGATAGTTGCGAATGCCGTGTAGATAAAATGTATTACAACGGATTGATAAAGGGCGATTATGAAATGAGGGAAAGCATACAGTGTAAAATATTAAAATGAATGTGAATGATGATATAAGAATTTTATTTATTGCTTTTTAGACTGAAGAAAATGAAATAATTAACATTGATAGTCTAGATTAAAACTCAGAAACAAAACATTACCAATATGGGAAAAATTTTTAAGCTTATTGCAGATGACGCATTGGAAACAATGAATAAAGATTATGATGAATGCCACGTCTGCGGCCAGTCGCAGGTTGATCTCTATCCTTATCAGGGCTCTGTTAAAAGCATAGACGAGACCAAAGAGGATATCGATATAGTATGTAGAGATTGTATAATCACTAAAGACCTAAACCGCATTGAGGACTGGGTTTTTATTCCAAAAATCAAAGTTTATGTTGAAAATTTGGATTTAACCGAAAACGAAAAAAGCGACTTAACCAAAAGACTATGTGAACTTTATCAAAGAACACCTGATATACCAATGTTTATGCAGCAAACTGACATACCGTTTTGCTGTGCAGACATCACAGAATTTATAGGTACGCCAAATAAAATGAATGAATTGCTGGATATTGACACCTGTATATATTGGAAAAACAAGCCCGATAAAGATATTAGCTGGACAGATATAAAAAGTTTAGACATCCAAAATCCAAATGTAAATAATGTATTAATGGATATTAATGTTTTTAAATGTTCACATTGTAATAATAATTATTTTACTTATCAAACAAGCTGACTTTCATAACAGTTCTATAAATAATAATTCAGACGCCTGAAGAATATTTTGAAATAAAAATCGCAAGTAATTTAATTAATGAAAGACCAAAAGTGTTTGACTGCTTTTTCATTGGGAAGACTAAAAAACGGTTTACCAACAACAACCACAAAAAAATATATTATGATTGAAAAATTAAACGGATTTGATTTAAAAACCTCGGAAATTGAAAGACTGGCTTCTTTCCAGTCAAGAGATGGGTTTATGCTTCTAGAGGAAACGGAGTTTGACGAGATGCAAAAGTATTTTGAACAATTTCCAATGTATAAAAATATAATTGCATTTTTAACGGACGGAAATTCAAATTATTGGTGTTTATATATTAGCGGTGCAATGAAAGGAATGATTTGCTATCTGAGCCACGATGAGCCTAGCCTGGAGCCGAAATTCAAAAGCGTTCTCAACCTTCTGAATGTAATTGAAGAAAATCCCGAAGCTTATGATTTTTATGATTTGGACAGAACATTATTCGATTTCCCGACCATTGGAAATACATCCGATTTTGAACAACGAAACCAAATAATAGAGCAGCTTAGAGCTGAACTGCTTACAGAAAAAGATGAGGACACGAAACAACAGATAGCCTTTTCAATTATAGCACTTACTTCAACAGATGAAATCGAGAAAAACATTTATCCATTTCTTGATGACACAGATATGTATGTTCAGGAGAGAGCAATCGAGATGCTGGGCTTTCATAAATATAAACCGGCAAAAGAAAAACTGATGGAATTAAAAACTTCCGCAATGCCGAACGGAAGAACAGCTGCCGCAAATGCATTGAAGAAGATTGAAATTTAAGAACTTTTAAAAACAGTAAAATAGATAAATGAATTTATGCTGGAAATTTTTTTGTTACAGAGATAGTCTCATCATCGACATAAAAATGAAAAGGCAAGTTGAAAAAGAGTGTTATTCTTTGGAAATTTATTCTTTAAAAGATTTTCCTCAGGTTTACAATAATGCAATGAATGCTTGAGAAAAGTAAGGACTAAAGACCAGGACAAGCTTTGTAATACAACTGGAAGAAGAAACTAAATAACTTATGAATGACAGAAAAATACACTTTATTTTGATAATAACATTTGGTTTACAGTAATCTGCATTAAGGATTCGAAACAATTAAAGTCGATGGAATATCTGATAACCAAAGACTTTTAGAGTCAATCAGATTTTTCCAGCTTTTACTGCTAATCAACATCAAATCTTGTGATTCTAAGAAATCTTTTTCGATTATTTTCTCATTATAAAGCGTGATGTGATTTGGAGCGATATGTTCGATATTTCTTATCAATTCACGGATTTCTGTATTCTTCCGGATCTGTCCCGCCGCATCTAAAATAATGACCTGAGAATCATTATTATTGATTAATCTTTTTGCATATTCAACCAGGTAAAAATCGCTCAGATCAAAAATTGGGATAAAGATTCTGTCTGCACTTTCAAAGTTTTTGTCAACCATTATCCCAACAGGAATATTGGTTTTATCGATAATACTTAATGTGAAATCGTCGAAAGGGGAGTTGTTGAAAATATATGATTTTCCAGTAACCGTATTGAGTAATTTACTTGGATTGATGATTTTGGTCGTGAAACCAAGCAGTTTTCCAAGTAAAGTACCTTCGTAAATGGATTTTCCTAACATTATCAAAAGCAAATCATAATTACCTTTGTTAGTAATATTAACTAAATCACTTTGTGTATCTGTGGAAGCTTTGAAAAGAGTTGTTACTTCCAGTTTTAAAGCTTGAGATGTATCAATCACATCTTCAAATAGTTCTTTTTCATAATCCTCGATGTCAAAAGCGTGCAATTCATCAAGAGGAGCAATGTTCATGGCGGTTACGCTTTTGTTGCCGTTCATTTTATGCGTGAAATTATCAGCTAATTTCAACAATGTACTTCCAGATTCCGGCGTTTCGAATGATAAAAGAACTTTATATTTTTCATCATTCTCATTGTCATCTTCTTCAAGACTTGATTTTTTTCCTTTGAAGAAATAATTAATAATATCCAAACTCGGTCCAGTCATAAAGGTTGTGAAAAGTGCCATTATGACGAGCATTGCAAATAATTCCGGACCTAAAACACCTAAGTCATAACCGATATTAAGAACAATCAGTTCAGTCAAACCTCTTGTATTCATCAAAGCACCGATGGTGAGACTGTCTTTCCAATTTAATCTTAAAAATTTAGCAGTCAACGCGCTTCCTACAAATTTTCCGATAACTGCGGTCAAGATAATCAATCCTCCGATTTTCCAAAGATAAGGATCATTCAATAATCCAATTTGCGTTCTAAGTCCTGTGAAAACGAAGAATAATGGAAGTAACAAAACCAAAGCGACATCTTCTACTTTCTCTATAAAAAGGTTTCTGAACTTTACATTTTCAGGCATTATTGCTCCAGCCATAAACGCTCCGAAAAGTGCATGGATCCCGATAACTTCAGTTAAGTAAGATGAAATAATCAAAACCAAAAAGAAAACGGCAACCAAAGATTTATTGATGAAACCTTTTCCTTTTTGAGATTCTGCGACTCTGGTGAGGAAAGGTTTTACCAATCTTACCATCAGGAAAACATAGAGAATCGCCATCAGAATAACGAAGATCGAACCTGAAAAGGACCCTGCTTTTACAACTGCAATCACCGCCGCCAAGATACACCAAGCCGTAATATCATCTGCCGCTGCACAAGTGATGACGATAGTTCCGATTTTAGTTTTATGAAGATTCCGTTCCTGAACAATCCTCGCCAAAACAGGAAACGCCGTGATGCTCATCGCAATTGCCATAAATAATGCAAATGAACTGAACTGGATTCCTTCCGGCGCAAATTCTTTGTAAATGAAATATGCCAATCCGACGCCCAACGCAAATGGAAAAATAATGCTGGCGTGGCTTATTACCACTGCATCGTGCGCTTTTTTTCTGAGTACGCTCAGATCCAGCTCCATCCCCACAATGTACATAAAGAGAATCAACCCGATCTGACTTAGAAATTGTAAGTTAGGAAGCGATTCTTTCGGGAACAGTAATGCTGAAAACTCTGGAAAATATAACCCTACGAGCGATGGTCCGAGCACGATACCAGCAATCATTTCTCCGATTACAGAAGGTTGTTTTAGCTTGATGCAGATCCATCCGAATAATTTCGCAACAACAATTATGGTGACAATCTGTGCTAAAAGCAGCGCCAATGGATGATGAAGATTGGCAATGAAAGAATCTGTAAAGTTTTCCCACATTGTGGTTCCTGTAGTCTCTGCAGGTTTGATATTTTCTGCGATTTCCAAGGTTTTTCCTTCGACAAAGAACCAATACATCAAACACGAGAAAAAGGCAATTGTAAAGACGTAAAAAATAATATTCCTATACTTTTTCATAATCATTAATTTATATTTTACTGATTTCTGAATGTAAAAGTGAGAAGTTTTTGATTACAAAAAGAGTACTGTGTCAATAAATGTAATGAAACGGCCGAATTCTGGACTGAAATTATTTTGTCAGTTTTTCCGAAAGCTGAGATTTGAAAACATCGCTGATCATCAGCTTTACAGCATTGCCTTCATTTGAAACAATATCAAGAATGATTTCCGAATTAGAGAATACTTTGATATGATGAAGGTTTACCATTTCTTTTTTATTGATCTGGACAAAGTTTTTTTCTGGTAATAATTCCGATAAATGTTTGAAACTTAGATTTTTCAGAATGAGTTCGGAATGGTTTTTAAAAATCACGTCTTTGTCCCTGCTGTCTATGTCGGAAGTTTTGATGTAGACAATATCACTTGCGAAAATTCTGGTTTTCCCCAGATTGGTATTCCATTCAAAAAACTGGATTTTTTTATGTTCGCCCAGCAATTTTTCTGCTTTTTCAAACGCATGTTGGAGACGCTCTTTTTTGATTGGTTTTCTCACATAATCTATCACATCCAGGTCAAAAGCTTCTGCAGCATATTCTTTGTAAGCGGTTGTGAAAATAATTTTTTTATCACGCAGTAACTGGGCAACCTGAAGACCGTTCATTCCTGGCATTTCAATATCGAGAATGCAGATATCGCAATCAATGTCATTGATTTCCTGCAGGAAAATTTTAGGATTATTAAAGGCTTTAATAACTTCCACATCCAGCTCATTACAAAGCAGTTTCAGATAGCTGATTGCAAGTAATTCATCGTCCAGAATAACGCATTTTATCATAGAATTCCGAGAGATTAATGGTTAGATGAGCAACAAAATTATCATTAACAACATTCTTGGTCAGCTTGTAATGGTTTTTATAAATAAGCTTCAGCCTTTGGTCAAAAGATTTGCTCCCGAATCCGCTGTTTTCTTTTTGCAATGGTGTCTTTTCTGAAATTTTATTAGAAACTTTCATCTCAAATTTTCCTTCATCCAAAATCAAATTGACGGAAATGAACGAATCCTGAGCTAGAAAATCCGTGTGTTTAAAAGCATTTTCAATCAAATCAACGGAAATCAGCGGCGCAAAAACTTTTTCCTGATAGATGGAATCTTCCTTATTGATTTTTGTTTTGATCCTAAAATCGAATAAAGGATTAATTTTGATCTTATTAATTTCAATAAGGTTCATCGCAAAAGCCAATTCTTCTTTTGGACTAACGAATTTTTTACTGCTCTCGTAGAGAATGTAATCCAGAATGCTTGCCAGCTTATCCAATGAAATATAAGTCTGATAAGCGTGTGACTGAACCGAATTCAGAATGTTCTTGAAAAGATGCGGATTGAGTTTGGTCTCGATGTGCTCCAAGCGAACATTGTCCAATTTGTTTTCAATCGCTTTGTAATTGTCTTCCAGAAGCTTGTTTGTCACCTTTAAGGATTTATATTTTCCATAGAGGAAAAAACTTAAAACTAACAAAAAAAAGATGACAAAAATCCCACCAAACAATAGATAATCGGGTAGAAGGAGATTTTTGCCGTTCATTTTTAATTTAAATTTTTCAAGCCGGTAAACTCAGCTTTTTCTTTACATTTAGAATATCTGATTTCAAATTTTGAATCATTTTTCGGATAAAAAAGAACGTATTCCGGGCAAGGCTTTTTCTGGGCATTACTCTTATCGAAATCAATTTTTCCGTTGGGGATAATGTCATCTTTCATTTGTTTTTCAGAGATTTTATGGGCTTCCATCTCCTTTTTAAAACTTTCAGAATAAGAGAAATCCTTGGTCAGCGTTTCTGCAATTACCCTGTCATTCGGGAAGTAGGAGCAGCTTGTTCCTTTTTGATTGAGAATGAAAAATACGATAATTAATCCCGGAAGAAATCCGATGAGGTAGAATTTAAGTTTTTTTAGCATTGTTTGATTTTAAAAAATCAGAAGATTAATGTCGTGGTAAGGAAGATCAAACTTGTTGCAGATCAGCAGTTTCGTGTGCCTTCCTTTGTACATATACAGGGATTGTTTGATTTCGTTTTTATGAATCAGCATATTTTCAAAACCGCCTTCCTCATCGTAGCCGAGCAGGTAGCTCAGGAAAAAATTACTGATTGCTTTTGTGGTAGTACGAGGCATTTTTGACGTGAGGTTCGGAAGTCCGCAATGAATGACACCGTGTTTGATGACAAAAGGTTTTTCCGTGGACGTCAGTTCTGACGTTTCAATCACTTTCCCATTATCAATGGTAATATCTATGATCACGCTGCCTTTTTTCATCTTCATTACCATATCTTCCGTCACGATTGGTGACAGGTTAAGTCTTGGCAAAGCGCCAATGACAACATCCGCACGTCTCAGTGATTTTGTCAGTTCTTTCGGGTCGATGATGGATGTCGGAACGCGGCTGTCTACCAACGTGTGAAGTCTCCTAAGTTTCGACAGGGAATTATCAAAAACTTTGACACTTGCGCCAAGTCCGATTGCAGCTTTTGTGGCAAATTCTCCCACGATTCCTGCGCCTATAATCACCACTTCTGTCGGCCGGACTCCGGTAATGCCGCCAAGCATCAGTCCATTGGACATCGCCAATAATTCCGATGCATAGAGAATGGAAACGCTTCCTGCAATCTCGCCAATCAGCCTTACCAAAGATAATTGTTTGTATTCATCCAAAATGAATTCGAAGGCGATGGCGTTTACTTTTTTGCAGGCCAGCTTCAGGAAATAATCTTTGTCCCGGAGATTGATCTGTAAAGCAGAAATGAGATACGTCATCGGTCTCAGATATTCGATTTCCTCTTCTGTCGGCGGATTGATTTTAAGTACTAAATCCTGGGAAAAAGCAACTTTTGGATCATTCGTGATTTCTGCTCCGGCTTCGGAATACAGTAGGTCGGAAAAATGAGAACCTTCTCCGGCACCGCTTTCTATGATGACCTTATGACCGTTATCGACCAATATCTGAACAGCATCAGGAATAAGACAGGTTCTTTTCTCACTCAGGCAAGTTTCCTTTGGAACACCGATGCTGAAGGTTTTTCCTTTCTTTACGACTTCCAGTTTTTCTTCCTTGGGAATGAGTTCTTCTTCGGAAAAAGGAGTGAATATGGTTGATGTGCTGCTCATAAAATCAAAACATTATCAAAAATATTAGGCAAAGATATAAACAATTCGCAGTATCTGTTAATTAAATTCGATTTCTCTTCCGGAATCCGTATTGTTAATGGACATTACGTGAAAATCATAGCCTTCCAGCTCATCCATATAGATTTCCGGCCATTCTATAATGGAGAGGAAACCGTTATCAAGATATTCCTCAATCCCGAAATCGTAAGCTTCTGACACATTTTTCAGCCGATACAGATCAAAATGGTAAATTCTACCTTTTGGTGTATCATATTCATTAACAATAGAATACGTTGGAGAAGAGATTTCATCTTTGCTTTCCAAAGCTTTTAGCAAGAATTGGGTAAATGTCGTTTTTCCTGCACCCAGATTGCCTTTCAGCAATAGGATTTTATGTTTGAGTTCCGGAATGATTTTGTCAATGACATCATTCCACTCCTGAAGCTGATGAATTTTAAATTGCATCGTGATTTTTTTTTGCAAAATTAAACTTTTCAATATTTTAATTCGGGATTGTTTCCGATGATAATAAACTTATCTATAAATTTACCGTTCCAAATTTTATTGGATTAAATTCTTAATACTTATTCAGCATTGATTACTAAAGAAACTATTGACAAAATATTTTCTACCATCCGTGTAGAAGAGATTATTGGCGAATATGTCCAACTGAAAAGAGCAGGCTCCAATTTCAAAGGTCTGAGCCCTTTTCACGAGGAAAAATCGCCAAGTTTTGTGGTTTCCCCAAGTAAACAAATCTGGAAAGATTTTTCTTCCGGCAAAGGCGGAACTGCGATTTCTTTCCTGATGGAAATAGAGAACTTTACTTATCCGGAAGCACTTCGTCACGCTGCCAAGAAGTACGGCATAGAGATCGAGGAAAATGTCCGAGAATATTCTGAGGAAGAAAAGCAATCTCAAACCGAGAGAGATCTGCTCTATAAAATCCACGAAGTTGCCAATGATTTTTTCCAGCAGCAGCTTTGGGAATCGGAAGAAGGAAGAGCGATTGGTTTTTCTTATTTTAAGGAAAGGGAACTGCGGGATGATATCATCAAAAAATTCCAGTTGGGTTATTCTCCGGAAAAGAAAAATGCTTTTACGGAATTTGCGCTGGAAAAAGCTTATTCAAGGGAAATTCTTGAAAAATCAGGCTTGTCCATTTTTCCCGAAAATACACCTTCCGGAATTGACCGTTTCCGAGACAGAGTTATTTTTCCAATTCATAGTTTTTCAGGAAGAGTGCTTGGTTTTGGAGCCAGGATTCTCAAGAACAATGTCAAAACGGCGAAATATCTCAACTCCCCGGAAACCGAAATATATCACAAATCCAACGTTCTCTACGGACTGAATCAAAGTAAGCAGGCAATTTCCAGGAAAAATCTCTGCCTTTTAGTGGAAGGTTATATGGATGTTGTTTCGCTTCATCAAAGTGGGATTGAAAATGTGGTGGCAAGTTCCGGAACATCGCTTACAACCGAGCAGATCAAGCTTATCAAAAGATTAACGGAAAATGTAACGATTCTTTTCGATGGTGACAATGCCGGAATCAAAGCCAGCTTCCGCAGCATCGATATGCTGCTGTCCGAAGGAATGAATATCCGTGTTTTGCTTTTCCCAGATGGAGATGATCCGGATTCTTTTGCCAGAAAGCATCCGCAGGAATTTGTAGAAAATTTCATTGATAAGGAAGCTAAAGATTTTATTGATTTTAAAGCGGAAATTCTTTTAAAAGATGCCGGCGATGATCCTATCAGAAAGGCAGAATCGATCCGAGATATCGTAAAGTCGGTGTCGTTTGTTCAGAATGCCTTGAAGCGTGAAGTTTATCTAAAAGAAGTTTCCAATAAATTTGGACTGAGCGAGCAGAGTTTGTTCAATGAGCTGCAGATTCAGACCAATGTAACACAGCAGGAGTCCAAGCCTGCGTCAGAAAAAAAAATTCAGCCAAAGCTGGAAGTGGTTCGTGAAGCTACAATTTCGATTAATCCACTGTTGGTCCAGGAAGAAAAACTGGTAGATCTGATGCTAAAATATGGCGATTTTGTTTTAGACAGAAAAGATGCTGAAGGTAATGATTACAAAATTACCGTCATCGAGGAAATCCTGAATCATCTGGACGAAGATGATTGCGAAATCCAGCTGGACATCAACAAAAAAATCATTTCTGAAATCAAAGAAGGGATTTTGCAGAATGAATTGCGATCGGGCAATTTTTTCTTCGATTTTATGGATGAGGAAGTTTCCGGAAAACTGGCTAATGCACTGATCGAAAATTATCAAACGAGCAATTGGAACAAGTATAATATCTACTTCAGCAAAGAAGAAGAAGTGGTTCCTAAATTGGTTTCCGATATTGTCCTGAGACATAAAAGAGAATATGTTGTAAAACTAATCAATGACCTTAAAAATTCTCTGAATGATGAAAGTGATAATACGGAAATCTACCAGAAAATTATTCTGCTTACCCAGCTCAAAAATAAATTGGATCAGGAATTATTTCGGATTTTATGACAGAATGACTTAATAATTTGTAATAATTTTTTTTAAATTTGATGAAAAATAAAAATGCAGATTTCTATTAATCTTCCTTTCGAAGAACTTCTAGCGATAATTAAAAAACTTGATCCAAAAGAGAAAGAGGAAGTTGCTAAGCTTTTACTTGATGAAACTGAACTTACTGATGAACAGTTGAAAACAGCTGTGAGCAGAAGACAGGATTTTGAAAAAGGAAACATTGAGACAGAAAGTTGGAACGATCTTAAAACTAGGCTTTTAAATTGAATTATATAAAGCCTGCTTCTCAGGAATTGGAAGATTCTTTCTCCTGGTATGAACACAGAAAGCCAGGCTTAGGTGTTGAATTTGTGCAGGAAATTGAACATTATTTGGAAGCAATAGAACAGAATCCCTTTCTTTTTCAATCATATAATGATAAAATAGATTTGCGCAGAATTCCTTTGGTGCGCTTTCCGTTTCATATCATTTACTGGATTGCAGAACAGGAGAAAATTGTGTATGTAGATGCAGTTTTCCACACGAAACGAAAACCGAAATTCTAATGACAGAATGACGTATTTTAGCAAAGGAATAAAAATTGCAAACCAAAACAAGATTTAAAAATAACCACAATTAGTATGGACATTAAAAAAGAATTCAGAGATTTCTCAGTAAAACATTTGGGAAACAATGGTTTGGTGACAGACCAATATATGGGAATGTTCAACCCGACCAATCTTACCCCTTACATTATGGAGGAAAGAAGAATGAACGTAGCGCAGATGGATGTATTTTCCAGATTGATGATGGACAGGATTATTTTCCTGGGTACTGGGATTGATGACCAGGTAGCGAATATTGTAACAGCACAGCTTTTGTTCCTGGAAAGTTCAGATCCTAGTAAGGATATCCAAATCTATATCAACTCTCCGGGCGGAAGCGTTTACGCAGGTTTAGGAATCTATGACACGATGCAGATCATCAAACCGGATGTAGCCACCATCTGTACCGGAATGGCAGCATCAATGGGCGCTGTTCTTTTGGTAGCAGGCGAAAAGGGAAAACGTTCCGCATTGAAGCATTCCAGAGTGATGATCCACCAGCCAAGCGGAGGTGCGCAAGGTGTAGCTTCTGATATGGAGATCAACCTGAGAGAGATGCTGAAACTGAAAAAAGAATTGTATGACATCATATCGGAACACTCCGGACAGACTTATGAATGGGTGGAGAAAGCGTCTGACAGAGATTACTGGATGACATCGGAAGAAGCAAAAAGCTTCGGAATGGTAGATGAAGTTCTCGAAAGAAAAAAGTAATTCAAAACAATAAATTATAAAACCTGATTCAGCCGAGTCAGGTTTTTATTTTCACCCTCAAACCCTCAAACTCCCAAACTCTCCAACACATTAAATCTGGGTGCCTTTATCCGTCTACAGTTCCCGCTCTTTTTGCTCGGCATAGCCTCTCACAAAAAGGAGTTCCGCTTACGCCGGGGCGCGCTTCGCAAAGTTGAGGATTTACCTTTCAAATCAACATTGTTCAAATTAGAGCCCACATAAATTACATTTTACTTTTTACATTGTACATTTTACAAAAAAAACATTTTGCAGAAAATCTCAATTTTACTACTTTTGACCCATAAATATTAAAAAATGAAAAAATCAGTGATATTGTTGGCTTCTGCTATTTTAGTTATGTCTTGTGATCTTCCTGCGGGCGGAAACAAAAGAGTGTTGAAAAAAACAGATCCAGTTGTTGCTTATGATGACCCAAACGCCCCTCACGGAACTTATAAACCAGAGGCAGATTCTGCAAAAACTGTTCAGCCAGCCGTTCTTGATTCTACAAAACTAGTTAAACCAGAAGCTAAGCCTGCTGTATCAGAAGAGCCAAAAACAATTCATAAATAAGAATTTTATAAAAATATTATAATAAAAAATGTCTTGCGTTTGCAGGACATTTTTTATTTTTACGAACCTTTGATTGTTACAATTTTTTATAACATCATTCATCATTTTATCAATTGTCATTTATCAAAATAATGAATACTACACAAACATACATACAGGAGAACAAACAGCGTTTTCTAGACGAATTATTCGATATCCTTAGAATTGCATCCATCAGTGCAGATCCGGCGTATAAATCAGAAGTTCTGAAATGCGCAGATGAGGTAGCAAAACATCTGAAAGTTGCAGGAGCAGACAATGTAGAAATCCTCGAAACAAAAGGTTATCCAATCATCTTTGGAGAAAAAATCATCGATGCTAATTTACCGACTGTTTTGGTTTATGGTCATTATGATGTTCAGCCTGCAGATCCTTTGGAATTATGGACGAGCGATCCTTTCGAGCCCGTTGTGAAAACAACAGAACTTCATCCGGAAGGTGCGATTTTCGCAAGAGGTGCTGCGGATGACAAAGGTCAATTCTTTATGCATGTCAAAGCTTTCGAAGCAATGATGAAAACTGATTCCTTGCCTTGTAATGTCAAGTTTTTGATAGAAGGAGAAGAAGAAGTAGGCTCAGCCAGTCTGGCAGATTTCCTGGAAGAGAATAAAGAAAAATTCGGCTGTGATGTGATTTTGATTTCCGATACGCATATTTATTCTAATGAGCAGCCAACTGTTACAACAGGTTTACGTGGATTAAGTTACGTTGAGGTTGAGGTAGAAGGTCCGAATCGTGATTTACATTCAGGACTTTACGGCGGCGCAGTTCCGAATCCAATTAATGTTCTGTCAAAGATGATTGGCGATTTGATTGATGACAAAGGTCAAATCACAATCGACGGTTTTTATGATAATGTTCTAATCGTTTCTGATGAAGACCGGAAAGAAATGAACAAACTGAAAGACGATCCGGAAGCTTATAAGAAATCAATCAACTTAAATGACATCCAGGGAGAAGAAGGCTATACGACTTTGGAAAGAGCGTCTATCAGACCAACTTTGGATGTAAATGGAATCTGGGGAGGATATACAGGTGAAGGTGCGAAAACGGTAATCGCATCCAAAGCTTTTGCTAAAATCTCAATGAGACTAGTTCCAAACCAAACACCGCAAGAAATCACTGAAAAATTCACAAAGTATTTTGAGAAAATTGCTCCAAAAAGTGTGAAAGTGAAAGTAACGCCACATCACGGTGGAATGCCTTACGTTTTGGAAAGTGATACGAAAGAATTTTTGGCAGCTAAAAGAGCGATGGAAAAAGCTTTCGGAAAAGAAGTTTTACCTTACAGAAGCGGTGGAAGTATCCCGATTACTTCTTTGTTTGAAAAAGTTTTGGGCGCAAAATCTGTATTGATGGGATTCGGATTGGATTCCGATGCAATCCATTCACCTAACGAACATTACGGATTGTACAATTATTATAAAGGAATAGAAAGTATCCCTTATTTCTTTGAGTTTTATGCCCAAGGATAAAGTATGAAGACAGTTTAGGCTGTCTTTTTTATTAATATCAAATAAAAAAATTATGTCAAAAGTTATTTATATCACAGGCGGAACCAAAGGCATCGGTTTCGGAATTGCAGAAATATTATTGAAAAACGGTCACAAAGTAGCCATCAGCGGGAGAAAGCAGGAAGATGTCGATAAGGCAGTTTCTGAGCTTAAAGTGATTTCGCAAAGTATTTTCGGAGTCAGTTCAGATGTGAGAAATTTCGAGGATGAAGAATCTGCTGTTCAAAAGATTGTTCAGAATTTCGGAAGCCTGGATGTTGTGATCGCCAATGCTGGTTTGGGAATTTTCAAACCTGTTGATGAATTAAGTATAGAAGATTGGAACGCTATGCAGGAAACCAATCTGACAGGCTGTTTTTATACGTTAAAAGCATCAGTAGAAGAACTGAAAAAATCTAAAGGTTACTATATTACGATTGCAAGCCTTGCCGGAACTAATTTCTTTGAAAACGGAGCAGGTTACAACGCTTCAAAGTTTGGTGTGGTAGGTTTTACTCAAGCTGCGATGATTGACCTGAGGAAATTCCAGATCAAGGTTTCTACGATAATGCCAGGTTCAGTTGCGACTTATTTCAATGGAAATATTCCATCAGAAAGAGATGAGTGGAAAATCCAGCCGGAAGATATCGGAAACCTTATCCTGGATATGCTGAATATGAACCCCAGAATGCTGCCAAGCAAAATAGAAATCAGACCAAGCCAGGTAAAAAGTTAATGTTTTTTTCTCAGATCTGTAAATTGGAAGATGAAAATTGTGAATGTAAAAATGATTTTTAATTAAATGTAATATGGTCGTTTTCTAATGAAAAGTTTTAATAAGCCTTTCATAAAAAGGTTTTATTGGTATTATTTAATAAATAACAATAAATTATGCATGCATAGCATTTTTTCTATAAATTAGCCACAGTGAGTCTGGCAGGTCAAAACATGGCAAATCAGATAAGCTGTTAAAATCTTAAATTCAAAAAAATATATTTAACAGATGAAAATATTAGTTTGTATCAGTAGTGTTCCGGATACTACAAGTAAAATTAATTTCACAGCGGATAAGTCTGCTTTTGACAAAAATGGAATTCAGTGGGTTATCAATCCCCTAGATGAATTTGCACTAACAAAAGCTATAAAATTACAGGAATCTCAAGGCGCAACTGTAACAGTTGTGAATGTAGGCGATGCAGGAACAGAACCGGTTATCAGAAAAGCATTAGCCATCGGAGCAAATGATGCGGTGAGAGTAAATACGGAGGCTAAAGACAGCTTTTCTGTAGCAAAAGAAATTGCAAGAATCGCTCAGGATGGTAACTATGATTTAATCCTCACAGGTAAAGAATCCATTGATTATAACGGAGGCGCAGTTCCGGGAATGGTAGCGCAACTATTGAATTATGCTTTCATTAATGCGGCTGTAGGTCTGGATGTTAGCGGGCCGGAAGCAACTGCTGTTAGAGAAATCGAAGGTGGAAAAGAAACCATTTCTGTAAAATTACCGGCTGTGGTGGCAGGTCAGAAAGGTTTGGTAGATGAAAAAGATCTGATCATCCCTAATATGAGAGGAATTATGTCTGCAAGAACAAAACCTCTTCAGGTTGTTGAACCATCTAACTCTGAGGTAAAAGTGGAAGCTGTTTCTTTTGACAGTGTAGCGCCAAGAGCAGCTGTAAAGTTGGTTTCTGCGGATAACTTGGACGAGTTGGTAAGATTACTCCATGAAGAAGCAAAAGTAATCTAAAGTTGGAAGTCGGAAGTTAAATGTCCGATGAGAATTTCAATTTTAACAAAACTATTATTTAATTAATCAAATCCATGATTTCAGAGTCAAGTTTGAAAACTTCTGACTTCCGACATCTGACATCTGACAAAAATTAAAAATTATGGCAGTATTCGTATACGCAGAAAATATAAACGGAGTTTACAAAAAAGCAGCATTTGAAGCTGTTTCTTATGCAAAAGCTATTGCAGAAAAAACAGGAGATTCTGTAACTGCAATTTCCATTAATCCTAAAGACTCTTCGGATTTGCTTTATAAATACGGAGCAGACAAGGTGATCAATGTCAAAGATGAAGGACTGAAAAATTTCAGCTCAAAAGCTTATGCTGAGGCGGTCAATCAACTTTTTGACGGAAACATTATCGTGTTCCCTCACACAACGGATGCTTCTTCCGTAGCTCCGATGTTGGCAATTCAGAAAAATTATTCTTTGATCACCAATGTGATCGATATACCGGAAAGTACTTCACCGTTCCAGGTAAAGAGAAGAGCTTTCTCCGGGAAAGGTTTTATGCACGCAAAAGCTGATGCGGCTGGAGTAATCGTAACGGTCTCCCAGAATGCTTTCGGAGTCAAAGACAATGTCGCTTCTGGTTCAGAAGAGGTTAAGGAATTGAGCATTGCCAATGAAGATACCAAAGTGATTAGTCACGAGCAATCATCAGGAAAATTGGATCTTAAAGAAGCAGAGATTGTAGTTTCTGCAGGAAGAGGTCTGAAAGGTCCGGAAAACTGGGGAATGATTGAAGATCTTGCTAATGTTTTGGGTGCAGCTACAGCCTGTTCAAAACCTGTTTCCGATATTGGCTGGAGAGGTCACAATGAGCACGTAGGACAGACCGGAAAAGCGATTTCCCCAAATCTCTATGTGGCAGTTGGGATTTCTGGTGCAATCCAACATTTAGCAGGCGTTAACAGTTCAAAAACGATTGTTGTTATTAACAACGATCCGGAAGCTCCTTTCTTCAAATCTGCGGATTATGGTGTGGTAGGCGATGCATTCCAGATCATCCCCGCGCTCACGGAAAAAATTAAAGCATTGAAAGGTTAAATTCAATTGCTATCAGCAAATAAAGAACCTGAGTTTGAACTCAGGTTTTTTTTATGTTTATCAGAAAAGTTTTGGTATAAATAGAGATAATATAGGCGTCAAGTTGCCGGATTTTAATGCCTAATTCTGAACTTTACAAATTCCAGAATCGGAAGGATCATTTTTTTAATGATTTTACCACGTAAACTCTGTAAAAATCTGCAATTCCTGAATGAAAATTAACAAAAAATTTTATATTTGCTAAATGGATTATAAGAAATTAATCATCAGAGGGATCTCATACAGCCAGACTCAATCCGGAGCTTATGCGCTGTTGTTGGAACATGAAGAAACATCGGTTAAACTGCCTGTTGTTATTGGGAATTTTGAAGCACAATCCATTTCCTTAGGATTGGAAAAGGATATCAATCCACCACGTCCTCTCACACACGATCTTTTTGCCCAGTTTGTAAAAAACACAGGTTACAAGCTGGATTCAGTAATTATCTACCAGATCAAGGATGGGGTTTTCTTTTCTAATATCAATTTCAAGAATCCTTTATCGGAAGAGGAACTTATCCTGGACGCCAGAACATCGGATGCTGTTGCGATGGCAGTCCGTTTTGATGCGCCCATTTTTACAACCTCCGAAGTGCTGAATGAAGCCGGAATCCTGCTGGAGCTGGAAGAGAATCCCAAAGCTGAAGTAATGGAAGAAGAAGCTGTTTCCGATTTCAATGATCTTTCCGGGATATCACTGGAAGAGCTGAATCAGTTGCTAAACGAAGCCGTGAAAGAAGAAGACTACGATACGGCTCTCAGACTGCAGGAGGAAATCAAACGCAGAAACAAAAAAATAGAATAAAAACGACTTATCATTTTAAACTCATGAATCTAAAATTACGATTAACGATACTCAGCTTTCTGCAGTTTTTCGTTTGGGGAGCCTGGCTCATCACGATGGCTAACTTTTGGTTTGGAACGAAACATTGGGACGGAACCCAGTTTGGTGCTGTATTCGGGACGATGGGAATCGCTTCCATTTTTATGCCTACAATCACGGGGATCATTGCAGACCGGTGGGTCAATGCGGAAAGAATCTATTCGGTATTACAGATTCTGTATGGTGTTGTCTTATTTATATTACCACATTCGGAAACGCCAGATTCATTTTTCTACATTATGTTACTGGCCATGTGTTTTTATATGCCTACAATTGCACTTACCAATTCCATTTCCTACACAATTCTGAAGAACAGTCATCTGGATGTGGTAAAGGATTTTCCACCTATCAGAGTGTGGGGTACAATTGGTTTTATAGTAGCGATGTGGATCACTAATCTTACAGGAAACAAGGCTACGGAAGGACAGTTTTATATTGCAGGAGCTGTTGCAGTTTTATTAGGAATCTATGCGCTTACACTTCCGAAATGCCCTCCTCAGAAACTAATTGATAAAGATGCGCCGCTTTCTGAACAGTTGGGTCTGAACGCATTCAAGCTGTTTGGGAATTACAAAATGGCTCTGTTCTTTGTCTTCTCGATGCTTCTGGGTGCTGCATTGCAGCTGACTAATGCCTATGGTGATGTTTTCCTGAGTGAATTTGCCCATTTTCCAAAATATGCCAATTCATTCGTGGTAGAAAAATCTACGATCATTATGTCTATTTCTCAGATTTCGGAGACTTTATTTATTTTAGCTATTCCATTCTTTCTGAAAAAATTCGGAATCAAAAAAGTGATGCTCATCAGCATGCTGGCTTGGGTTCTCAGATTCGGGCTGTTTGCTTATGGTGATCCTGTCCACGGGCTTTGGATGATCATTTTATCATGCATCGTGTACGGAATGGCATTTGATTTCTTCAATATTTCCGGTTCGCTATTCGTAGAAACTACCACTGATAAAAAAATCAGATCATCGGCTCAGGGTTTATTTATGATGATGACCAACGGCTTTGGAGCAGTTATTGGCAGCTACGTTGCAGGCTGGGCTATTGATAAATTTTTCACACTCAGGTTTACAACAGCAGCGGAGTTGTCTTCATACTTGCAGACGAGCCCGCAAGATTCTACATTTCTGGAAATTTTGAAAAATTCTTTCAATGCTGTGGTTAATCCTGATGGAACGCTTTCTAATATTGTATTGGTTAAGAACTGGCCGCACATCTGGCTTTACTTCGCAGTTTATGCATTGATAATTGCGATTCTTTTTGCAATATTTTTCAAGCATAAACATTCGGAAGCAGACATTAAAAATATAACGCATTAATTTTTGGCATATATTTGACTGTCAAAACATAAAAAATAATATGAAAAAGTTAATTGCAAATATATTTTTGGTGTCAGCATTGCTGGTTGGTGTTACATCTACTAACAGCTGTAGTAAGGTAGAAGATATTATCAATGATATCTCGATCCCGGTACCGTTCTCAATTCCTGTTAATTTCAATACCGGAAAAATTCCTTTTGTAATCACTACAGAATTTTTTAAAACACCCAATATTCCGTTGGGCTTGGATCTGGATCAAGAAATTGAAGACAATTTTGAAAATCTTTCTGTGAATAACGTGAAGTCTGCAAAACTTTCCAGTTTCAGTGTAGAATATCTTTCATCGGATGCTGGCGTCAAGTTAGATGCTGTGAAGGATGCCCGGTTGTGGATCAGCGCACCAGGTCAGACAGATAAAATCATTGCAAGCGTAGAGAATAATACCAGCGATTCTGCACTCAATTTTACACCGGATCCTAATGCGGAACTGATGGATTATCTGAAGTCTAACCAATGTTCCATCAGCCTGGAAATAAGAGGTTCGGAAAATAAGGTAGATCAAATGGATCTGCGAATCAATTCTTCCTTCAAGATTCAGGTTGGATTGTAACCAATGTATTAATAAACTAAAAGATGACTTACTACAGTCATCTTTTTTTGTTCCATTATTACTCAAAAACCAGATTATTTTGGATGGCCATAGATTTTAGCTCGGTTTCCTGCCATTCTTTCTGCGCATCACTTTTCAGCGTGATTCCGCCGCCTACAAAGAGGAAAGCATAGTTTTTGAAGAAACTCGCACATCTGAGATTGACGAAATAATAGATAAAGTCATCGGTTTCTATTTTGATATAACCGGCATAGAATTCCCGGTTAAAATGTTCGATACTTTTGATGCCCTGTGCACAAAGTTCTTTTGGAAAACCACAAACAGCAGGTGTAGGATGAAGTTCCGAAATAATCTTATCCAGACTTTCCGGACTTATTTCCGCATAGAAATCTGTTTTCAGATGTTTTATATTCCCAGAAATCATATCCCTGGTGGAGGAAATTTTCAGGGTAGATGAGAATTTTTTCAGAATAGACTGGATGTAATCTGTAACTGCTTTTTGTTCTTCAATTTCTTTATCTGTCCAGTTTTCTTCGGTTGGAAGCGTCCCAGCAACGCTCATCGTTTCGAAGGCATTGGTTCTTTTATCGAATTTTCCTAAGATCTCGGAAAATCCGCCCATCCAGATCTCGCCATTTTTTTCAAACAAATAACAGAATGCAGCAGGATAACTGTCACAGAATTTCAGAAAACTTTTGGCAAGGCATAGTTTTTTTTCCGGATCGATGTCCAGATACATCAGAAGTTTTCGTCTGGAAAGAACCAGTTTTTTCAGCTCATTTTTTTCAATAAAATCTTTTGCCTGAGAGATTTTCAATGCATAAGACTCCGAAGTTTCTTTGGCTGTTTCTATCAGCGGACTCTTGGTTTTCGGCGATATATTCTGATTTTCGACAGCATCTTTGGAGATTTCCCGGATGCTTCCCTTGAAGTCTAAAACCGTTTTGGTATCGAAGCTTACGAATGAAACTAATTTTTCCTGTGAAGTTTCCAGTGTATGAAATGTGTCCGAATCGGGTAGTCTGAAAATAAGCATTGTCTCTAAAATGAAATTAGACTTTCCCGACAGGGACGATATTATTCGTCATTGTGGTGTGATTGATAAGGTTGCCTTTTTCATCCCGTATTTCGATTTGAGAGACGTGCAGTGTATTGCCTTTCCGGATAAAGGTCGCAGTTCCGGTTACGATACCTTCCCGTTTTGCTCTCAGATGATTGCTATTGATGTTAGTCCCCACAGGAACCACTTTGGAAATATCAACATTAATAAGCGAAAGACAAGAACCCAACGTCTCTGCCAAAACACAGCTCGCACCACCGTGCAGAATGCCATAAGGCTGATGAACTCTGGAATTAACGGGCATTGTGGCAGAAAGGTGATTTTCAGAAACATCCGTGTATGTAATATCCAAAGTCTCTCCCAATGTATTTTTGTTGGCTTTATTCAGTCTTTCTAAAATTTCTTTTTGTTTAGCTATGTCCATTTCTTAAAATTTTGCGACTATCAATTAGTATATCTTCGGATTCCAGTTTTCCGGGATTTTCGGCGTGATGTCATACTTGATATAGAAATCCTGAATTTCCTCCATCACTTCTTCAAAAGATGAACTTTCTAACTTTTCGTAAGGAATTTTATAGCCTAAATTAATTGTTTTTCTTTTGTAATCACCACCTGCTAATACGATAGGAACTTTCGCAGCCAAAGCCATATTGTAAAATCCTTTTCTCCATTTTTCGACACGGCTTCTGGTGCCTTCTGGCGTGATTACCAGGCTGAAATCATCTTTTTTGAATTCATTCGCTACAAATTTGACCAAATCATTTTTCTGACTTCGGTCTATCCCGATGCCTCCGATGCTTTTCACAATCCAACCGTAAAAAGGGTTCTTGGTATGCGCATCTTTGATGATGATTTTCAGTTTTTTTCCAAGTGACCAGTACGCAAGATTTCCCAGTAGATATTCACTGTTATGCGTATGCGGCGCTACTACCAGAATACATCTGTCCAGGTTATTAACATCACCCTGAAGCACAACTTTCCAACCGATGATTTTGAGAATAGCTTTTGCCAATATTTTTTTCATAAGCGGCTTTTCATTGTTTTTATTTGCCTTATGAAATCGCTTTGTAAAAGTTGAATTTGACATTATTTATGACCTGCGATTTCATAAAAAAAAGTATAACCATACAGGCTATACTTTACAAATTTACAAAATATGTTTATTCTTAAGAAATATCTGGATATTCTTTACGTATCAAAACAGGTTGCTTATGAAATCTACGATTCTGATTGCGATTTCGATGACTAATTGAATCATTTTTTTAGTTTTTGTGATTTGGTAACATAATTCTTGAACAAATTTAATAATAATTCCTTTGCTTTCGTAATTAAAAGATTAAAATTATATCAAATTACTAATTCTGTACAGGATAGATTACGGCATTGGTAAGATCCAACGGATTGTAATTTTTTGCAATAAAATCCTGCATAACTTTCGCCATTTCCTTGAACTGGTCTTTGCTGGTAATTTTGGTTCCTCCCACCTGGAAAGTTCCGGGCGGCACATCATCGAATTTTTCTCTCAGTTCCTTCATCGGATCGTTGTAAAACTGAAGCATCATTTTATGCAGATCAGTTATTTTTAAATTAAGCGGTTTTTTACCCCCGAAACTTTCCAGGAAATCTGATGTGTCATAGGTTTTTTCAATTTTCTGACTTTTGATCAGTTTGAAGATGAAATTATCTCTGCTGTCATTCAGCTCAAAGATCAATCCTGGTAATCCCCGGAATTTATAAGGACCTTCGGAGATATTGATGTCTTTGCAAAACCACGCTGTCCAATGTCTTCCGCCAAAATCCGTAGTCGCTTTCTGTAGCGTATATTGTCCGGAAGTTTTGGTTTCGTTCCCGAGTTTCCAATCCATTTTGTCTTCTGTGCTGTAGGAGAAATAGTCCATCATCATTTCATAATTGATGTTCTGGAAAGAATTCTTATTTCTCTTCACAGCGGGTGTTCCGTTCCAGTTATAATTTCTGCCTCCTTTTTTGTTCAGGGAATCATTGATGATGTTTTCGTAATGGTAGAATTTTACATCCTTCGGATTGATGTCTAGTGCCATATTCACATTCCTGTAACTGGATGAAGTGGAATCCGGCTTGAATTTGTACTCGTAAATGAAACGGTGCGTTTGCGCTTTTGATAGCGTAGTTAGCATTATCAAAAGTAAGAAAGTATAGATTTTCATATTAATTTTCGTGATCTTGTTTTTAAGGGAATTAGGAGAAAAGCGGAAGCCCGAAGACTTTTTATCCGCTTTTCAACTAATCCACTCTCAATTTTTAGTTAGTTTTAATATGGATTTCTTTTTTGCCATCTTTGATATTGATGTTCATATCTTTGAAGCTCTTTTTCACCTGCTGGTCAATTTTCATCCTTTCCAGAACAATGTCTGCAGAATCTTTGGAGTAATTTTTTCCGTTGATTTTTACAGAATCACTATCTTCAGAACTGTATTCGATAGTTGTTCCATTGATGTTGATTTTATTTTTCTCAACAGTGATTCCATTATTATAGTTGTCATCGTCATGGTCGTCTTCATTTTCGCCATCATCGCCACGGGTGCTCACTTCATATTGTTTTTCGTTGATGACTTTCATTGTTGACGGAACTACCAATTCATAATCTAATCTGTAATCTCTGAATCTGTATTCATAAGGATACTGGAAATAGTTAGGAAGAAAAATTCTGTTACCTCTGATTTCCACAGGAACCTTCATCTTAAGAGGCTGGTTATAACCATCCGCTTCTTTTTTCACGATGAGATAAGGGGTTTTGATGTCATCTCTTCTTGTGATTTCTACACTTGGCCAGTCTTTTTTATAAATAGTGGCTTTATCAGAATAGATTCTTCCAAAATAGGCTTTGAAATTTTCTGGAATCGCTACTTTTTTGCTGTCAAGATAAATGGTATCATTCGGAGCAGAGATGGAGATGTTTTCATAATCTTCATTTTCCCCGCTGTATCGGAAGTTGAAGCTGGAGGCGCTCGCCGCCAAAACTCCGATTAAAATGATCCAGATAATTCCCAATGTCCCGAGAACTGGCCCAACATAGTTGAATTTAGTCTTTGGAGAGAATAATTTGATTGATAATAATAAAAATGCGACACCGAAGATAACTGTTGGCAAAGCTGCAATAGCTAGCAATAAGTAGCCGAGGTTATTTTCTTCCAGATAGAATCCAAGGTTATTATCCATCCCGAATTTGTCAGAGCCGTAAGCAAACATCATTGCAAACAATCCGATGAAACATCCAGCCGCCATCAATGCTAGCAAAATAGCAAGACAATATTTCAGAACTTTCAGGAAAGAATCTCCTGCAGAACCTATTTTCGGACGGTTCTCATTATAGATTTCTCCTGCTCTTGTCGTTGTCTCATTGGCAAACTGCACTATTTTGCTGGATTCTTCCTTTAAGTTGTCGAAGTTAAGAGGTTTTCCTTTCATCTTCAAAAAGTCAGAAGCGGATTCCGCTTTTGGTAAAACTGCCCAAAGGATGAAATACAAAATGACTACTAAGAATGATGAACCCGGAGCTACCCAAAGGAATAAGAATGCGCCAACCCAAATCAGCCTCATCCAGGTAATATCCATTCCAAAGTATGCTGCTAAACCTGCACAGACTCCTGCAATTTTTTGTCTTTCCGGATCACGGAACAGTTGTTTCTGAGAATTGCTCGTGTAGCTGCTGTAGCTTGTAGAGGATTTTGATTTATTTTGTTTTCCTTCGGAGTAGTAAGCTTCTTCCTGCTCATCAATCTGTTCGGGCGTTCCGATCTGAGCAATGACTTTTTCGACATCAGAAACATTGATTACTTCTCTTTTGGAAAGTGTTTCCTTGAAAATCTCGACCATTCGGATTTCAATATCGTGCATGACTTCGTCTGCTTCCTGAGCGTCCAGAGAGTTTCTCAAGGCATTCAGATAATCGCTGAGCTTGATATAAGCATGTTCATCTATCATAAAGGAGAACCCTGCGAGTGCTATTGATAATGTCTTGTTCATAGTATTAATTTTGAGAGTGAGAGTTTGTAGTAATTTGGTTTACAGAGTCCGTCAGTTCCTGCCAGGTAGTTTGTAATTCTGCAAGGAAGAGACTTCCTTTTTCAGTGATCTGATAATACTTTCTTGGCGGTCCGCTTGTAGATTCTTCCCATCTGTAAGCCAGAAATTCGCCGTTTTTCAATCTTGTGAGGAGAGGGTAAAGTGTTCCTTCCACCACGTCCAGTTTTCCTTTTTTGAGAGATTCTATCAGGTCGGAAACATACATTTCGCGTTGCTGAATCAGGCTCAAAATACAGAATTCCAGAATCCCTTTGCGCATCTGCGCCTTTGTGTTTTCCGTATTCATATTAATTGTTTGGTTTTAATCGGTTAATGTAAAGTCTGATAGTTTTAGTTTTTTAACTCGACTTAGATTCTTCTTCTCTAACTTTACATTGCAAAGATATATAAATAGAATGGTATTATGCAATACAAAGTAGTAAATATTTTTGATATTAATAGTTAATGTATTGATTTTCAGTTATAAAATTTTAAATAATAAAATTCACTAATAATAATTATTTTCAATATTATTTTAATTAGGACGTTTAAACAAAGTTGATTAGGACGTTTAAACAAAATTGATGAAGATATTGCTTTCTAATTTTGCTTCAATAAAAATATTTGAACAATGAATAATTATCAAGGAGCATTACAAAAGCCTGTCAATTCAGGTTTTAATGCAAAATCAACAACAGAAGATGTGATCAAAGGAATCGATCTCGAAGGAAAAATCGCAATTGTAACAGGTGGAAATACAGGAATTGGATTAGAAACAGTTAAGACCTTATCAAAAGCCGGTGCAACTGTAATTGTTCCTGCAAGAGACATCGAAAAAGCAAAGAGAAATCTGGCTGAAATTTCTAATGTAGAATTAGAAGAATTGGATTTAGCGAATCCTGACTCGATTGATGAATTTGCTGAAAAATTCTTAGAGTCGGGGAGACCACTTCATTTATTAATTAATAATGCAGGAATTATGTGGGTTCCACTTCGCAGAGATAGTCGCGGTTTCGAATCCCAATTGGCTGTCAATTATCTAGCTCATTTTCAATTAACAGCAAAATTGTGGCCTGCATTGAAACAAGCAAACGGTGCAAGAGTAGTAAATGTATCTTCTGGCGGACATCAGTTTTCAGATTTTAATTTTGAAGACCCGAATTTCCTCAATCGGGAATACGAAACATTGCTTGGTTATGGACAATCGAAAACTGCGGTCAATCTTTTCTCGATGGAATTGGATAATAAAGCAAAAGAATTTAATGTGAGAAGTTATACTTTATGTCCGGGCGCAGTCGGTGAAACCGAATTGTCACGAGAAGCACCTTTGGATTTATTTCAAAAGTTAGGTTATGTAGATTCTGAAGGGGAGTTGCTACCAGAAGTCAAAGCTTCTTTGAAAACCATTTCTCAAGGTGCAGCAACGACGATTTGGTGCGCGACAAGTCCTTTGCTTAATGATTTGGGAGGCGTTTACTGTGAAAATGTTGATGTCGCAGAATTGAGTTCTGATGTTAAAATTATTGGCGGAATCAAGGAATATTCTTTAGATAAAACCAATGCAGAAAGATTGTGGAAACTGAGTGAAGAAATGACGGGAATTCCATTTGACATCGATTGATATTTGTAACTTTGTTTATATGGATTATCAAGTCAATTATATCAATCCCGAAATTAAACTTTCCTGTTACGAAGGTAAGTTGTTTAAGACAGAAGCGGCTTTTTCAGACCATTTGTTGGTTTGGCTGATTTCGGGTGAGACAAAAATTATCCAGGCGGACGAAAGTTTTATTTTCAGCGCAGGAAGCACTTTTTTGATTCCGAGAAACCAGTTGGCGACAATTATCAACTATCCGAAAGACGGATTGCCGCATAAAGCCGTTGCAATGCATCTGTCATCGGAAAGACTCAGAAAGTTTTATGGGGAAAACCATATAAACTCAAAGGTGAAAACAGATAAAATCATCAGTTTCGAGAAACATCCACTGCTTGAAAGCTGTCTGACTTCATTGATTCCGTATTTCGAAATGCAGAATAATTTCCCGGAAAATATTGCCTCGCTGAAAATCAATGAAGCAGTTAATATTCTCAGAACGATTGACGAAAATATAGATGTTGTTCTTAATAATTTTGATGAACCCGGGAAAATCGATTTGGTAGCTTTTATGGAAAAGAATTTTATGTTCAATATGCCGTTGGAGAAATTTGGATATTTGACTGGTCGAAGTTTAACGACTTTCAAACGGGATTTTTACAACGCTTTCAATTCCACACCACAAAGATGGCTGACAAAAAAACGTCTGGAATTGGCACATTATGAACTTGCCGAGAAAAGTAAAAAACCGATTGATATTTATTACGAGACCGGATTTGAGAATCTTTCGCATTTTTCTTTTGCTTTCAAAAAACGATTTGGATATTCACCAAACAGTTTGATTAAATCGTAATTAATTTGAAATGAAATCAAGTTAATCAAAAAATAATTGAATAAAAATTTGCAAACGTAAAAAGTTTTCATACTTTCGTTAAGAATTACAAAATAATGAATTTCATTTTCACAACAACAACGTCTACATCAACAACTACAACATCTGTAAGTTGCAGGAGGGTGCGTTTGTGAATTTGAACAAAATAATAAGACAAAAGCCTTTCTGATTTCAGAAAGGCTTTTTTATTTTTTAAAAGATAACAAATGAAAATATTAAAATTTGGGGGAACTTCGGTCGGAAGTATAGAAGGATTGAGAAATGTAAAATCAATCATTGAAAAAGAATTTAACAAAAACGAACCTTTAGTTGTAGTTTGTTCTGCTTTGTCAGGAATTACTAACGCACTTTTGTCAGCATCAGTAGAAGCTCTGAAGCAAAACGATTTTTCTGAAATTCTGAAATCTGCAGAAGAAAAGCATTATCAGATTATTTCTGAATTATTGCCGAGAGCGGCTCAGAATCCATTATTGATGATGGTAAAAGTGAGTTTCAATGAGATTGAGGATATCTTGTTCAGTGTGAAAAATCTAGGAGAATTATCAGACAGAGTGAAAGACAGGCTACTTTCATACGGAGAACAGATGTCAAGCAAAATTGTCGCAGCTTTTCTTCAATCCGAAAATTTCCCTGCAGTTTTCCAGGATTCAAGAGAATTGATCACAACGGATTCTCACTTTGGGAATGCCAATGTCAATTCTAAAAACACTAATGAAAATCTCAAAAACTGGAAACTTGAAAATCAAATTTATGTCGTAACCGGTTTTATCGCTAAAGATAAAAACGACGATACAACAACTTTAGGTAGAGGTGGTTCTGATTACACCGCAGCGATTCTCGGTTCGGGCTTACAAGCTGACGAAATCCAGATTTGGACGGATGTTGACGGTTTTCTAACTGCCGACCCAAGATTGGTGAAAAATGCGTTTTCTCAGTCAGAATTGAGCTATCAGGAAGCGATGGAAATGTCGTATTTCGGCGCAAAGGTCATTTATCCGCCAACGATGATTCCTGCCATAGAAAGCCAGATTCCTATTTACATCAAAAATACTTTTAAGCCTGAGAATCCGGGAACTTTGATTCACAAAAAGTCGGATATTTCCAAAGGTTTGATCAAAGGGATTGTGTCCATCGAGAAAACTTGCCTCATCAATATTACCGGAAACGGAATGATCGGAATGAAAGGGTTTAGTGGAAGATTGTTCAATGCTTTGGCGAGATATGAGGTCAATGTTATTCTGATTACACAGGCGAGCTCAGAACACAGTATTTCGTTTGTGGTCTCTTTTGATGACGAGAAAAAAGCGAAGACAGCAATCTATGAAGAATTTGATTTTGAATTGAATTCCAACAAAATTGATGAGCCACAATTCGATAATGAACTGAGTATTATTTCTGTAGTCGGAGAAAATATGAAGAAAACGAGAGGAATTAGTGGTAAATTTTTCAGTGCTTTGGGTAAAAACGGAATCAATATTATTGCGATTGCACAAGGTTCTTCCGAGCTCAATATTTCTGCCGTCATTGAAAGAAATGAATTGTCAAAAGCACTGAATGTTGTTCACGATTCGCTGTTGCTCTCGCCTGTAAAAACCTTCAATGTGATGTTCGCGGGCACGGGAAATATCGGTAAAGAATTGTTCCGGCAATTGGAAAGAGAACGGAAAAATCTCGAAGAAAATCATCAGATAAAAATCAATGTTGTGGGGATTACCAACAGTCGGGAAATGAAAATTTTCGATGATCCTGAATCCAATTTTGATTTAAATGATAATTTTAATAATAAATTACAAAACTCAGATTTAAAAGAGTTTATAAATTCTATTTCAAACAAAAATTTGCCTAATTTGGTTTTCGTTGATAATACTTCCAGTGAAGATGTTGTGAAACATTATCCTGACTTATTCAGCAATAATATTTCAGTCGTTACTTGCAATAAAAAAGGAAATTCTTCGTCTTACGAGCAGTATAGCAAATTCAAAAGACTGGCGAAAAAGAACAATGTCAATTTCTTGTATGAGACCAATGTTGGCGCCGGACTCCCGATCATCAAAACGCTGAATGATCTTTGGATTTCCGGTGACGAAATCCTGAAAATCGAAGCCATCCTGTCAGGAACGATTTCTTACATTTTTAATAATTACGTTGGCGATAAAACTTTTGCTGAGGTTGTAAGAACTGCCCAGGAATTAGGTTATACAGAACCAGACCCGAGAGACGATTTGAACGGAATGGATTTCTCCAGAAAAATGCTGATTCTCGGAAGAGAAATTGGCTTGCCATTGGAAATGTCAGATGTCAGCATCAGAGATTTCCTTCCCGAAGCTTGTCTCAAAGCAGAATCCATTCCTGCATTCTATGACGAACTTGAAAAACACGAATCTTACTTTTCATCATTCAAAAATGAAGCTGAAAAGTCCGGCAGAAAATTGAGATTAATTGGTGTTTTGGAAGACGGGAAAATCAACATCGAGGTTCAGATTGTAGATGCTAATCATCCGTTTTTCGGATTGTCAGGAAGTGATAATATCATTTCTTTCACGACTTCAAGATATAAAAATACACCGTTGGTTGTGAAAGGCCCGGGCGCAGGTGCCGAAGTTACCGCCGCCGGTGTTTTTGCAGATCTGGTAAGAGTCACAGCCCAATAATAGTTGTTAATGATTAATTATCAATGATTAATTTTTAACAGCAATCAATTAACAATTTACCATTAACAATTAATAATTAAAAATGGATTCTATAAAAGTTTTTGCTCCGGCAACCGTTGCTAATGTTGTTTGTGGATATGATGTTCTCGGTTTTGCAATAGAAGAACCTGGCGATGAAATTATCTTGAAAAAGAACGATTCCAATCAAATCATCATTACAAAAATTGAAGGCGATAACGGAAAACTCCCGAAAGACCCGAATAAAAATGTGGTGTCACACGTCATCAGATTGTTCCTCGAAAAAATCAACTCCAGCCAAGGAATCGATATTGAACTATATAAAAAAATGCCTCTCAACAGCGGAATGGGTTCCAGCGCAGCAAGCAGTGTTGCCGCTTTGGTTGCGATCAATGAACTGATGGAAAAACCTTTTTCGAAAGAAGAGTTGTTGCCACTCGCAATGGAAGGCGAGAGGGTCGCTTGCGGAAATGCTCACGCCGATAACGTTGCGCCTGCACTTCTGGGAGGTTTGGTTCTTGTAAGAAGTTATGAACCTTTGGATGCGTTAAAACTGCCATATCCAAAAGATCTGTCGGTAGTTTCTGTTCATCCGCACGTGGATGTTCCGACTGGTGAGGCCAGGAAGATCATCAAGGAAAGAGTCGGTCTCAAATCGGCGGTTCAGCAATGGGGAAATGTCGCAGGTTTGGTTGCCGGATTTTGTACCAACGATCTGGATCTGGTCAGCCGAAGTATGGAAGATGTCATCATAGAGCCTGTTCGCGCAATGTTGATCCCATATTTTTATGATATGAAGCAGCTGGCTTTGGACAACGCTGCGGTAGGTTTCGGGATTTCCGGTTCCGGCCCATCGGTTTTTGCATTGTGCGAGAAGAAAGAAGCCGCAGAAGAAATTTCACGCAAGATCAAAGAGTTGCTCAATCAAAAAAACATAGAAAGCGAAGCATTCGTAACGAAAATTAATGACGAAGGAGCAAAGGTTATTAATTAAAATAATTGGGGCAGCTTAATCCGCCTTCCGCTCCCAATCTTTTTACTCCACTTCGTTGCGTAAAAAGGATTTCCACTCAAGTCGGGCTGCAGATTCAGGATAAAAATGAAAATCGTCATAAATAATATTAGTTTGTGATTCCGTATGGATCTAGATTGTAATGATTCCTTCGGAATTACAAAAGAGCGTTAAGTTTAATTTCTTAGATGAGCGTAAGCGCCTTTGCGAGCCTTAAAATATTTTAAATGTGATTCAAAAAATCTTTGCGGACTTTGCGTTAAAATTAAAATATTAATAGAAACAATAATGAAATACATATCAACAAGACAACAAGAAGAAACCAATATAAAAACAGCTATTCTAAAAGGTTTGGCAGATGATGGAGGCCTTTTTATGCCGGAATATATTCCTCAATTAGACTCAGAATTTTTTGAAGATCTACCCAATCTTAGTTTGCAGCAAATCGGTTTTCGAGTGGCAAAAGAATTTCTTGGAGAATCCATTTCTGATGAGAACTTAAAACATATCATTGATGAAGTTTTGAACTTCGAAATTCCAGCTGTGAAAATCTCTGAGAATATTTATTCCTTAGAGTTATTTCACGGACCAACAATGGCTTTCAAAGATGTCGGGGCGAGATTTATGGCAAGAATGATGGCTTATTTCTCCGGAGGAAAACCGATGAAAGTAATCGCAGCAACTTCCGGCGATACGGGAAGTGCTGTTGCATCTGGATTTTTCGGAGTTCCGGGAATTGAGGTTTACATTCTTTATCCAAAAGGAAAAGTAAGTCCATTACAAGAAAAACAACTCACAACTTGGGGTGGAAATATCAAAGCTTTGGAAATCGACGGCACTTTTGACGATTGCCAGACTTTGGCAAAACAAATTTTGTCAGACGAAGAATTGAATCAAAAATTCACTTTGACATCTGCAAACAGCATCAATATTGCGAGATTGATTCCGCAGTCATTTTATTATTTCTGGGCATTTGCTCAATTAGAAAAATTAGGGAAACCAATTGTTTTTTCAGTTCCGAGTGGGAATTTTGGAAATTTGACAGCCGGACTTTTTGCGAAAAAAATGGGATTGCCGGTTCATCAATTCATTGCATCAACCAATGAAAATGATGTGGTCCCGAAGTTTTTAGAAACAGGCAATTATGAATCAAAACCATCAAAACAAACGATTAGCAATGCTATGGACGTTGGAAATCCAAGTAATTTTGAAAGAATGAAAAGCTTGTTCAATAATGATGTTTCAGAATTTAGAAAAGAGATTGAATCATATTCATTTTCAGATGAAGAAACAAAATCCACGATGATTAATGTGAAAAATGAATTTGGTTATATTCTCGACCCGCACGGTGCTGTTGCTTATCTTGGACTTGAGACTCTTCGACAGGCTCAGACTGATAAGAAAAATGAGGATTTTGTTGGCGTTTTACTGGAAACAGCTCATCCTGCGAAGTTTGTAGAAGTGGTGGAAGATGTTCTGAAAGAGAAATTTATCATTCCTGAAAAATTGGAAACATTTAACAAAAAAGAAAAACAATCTGTGGAGTTTTCTGTTGATTTTGAAGCTGTGAAAAATTATCTAATAGATGATAAATGATAATTTTTTGATTTACAGTTTATAATCCGGAAATAAATCCTATCTTTGCACCCGAATTACATAATAATTATTAAACAATATTGGAATGTATCTAACAACAGAAAAAAAAGCAGAAATTTTCGCAAAGCACGGTAAATCTGCACAAGACACAGGAACTGCTGAAGGCCAGGTTGCTCTATTCACTTTTAGAATCAACCACTTAACCCAGCACCTGAAAGCTAACCACAAAGATTACAACACAGAAAGATCTCTTGTAAAGTTAGTAGGTAAAAGAAAAGCTCTTTTAGATTATTTGAAGAAAAAAGATATCAACAGATATAGAGCAATTATCGCTGAATTAGGAATCAGAAAATAATTCCACGCTCACGCAAAAAATTAAAGCAACTCAATTGAGTTGCTTTTTTATTGAAATCAGAATTTATATTTTTGACATTATGAACTTAGGCGAAAAGGATATTTTCGATCTGCTGAATGAAAAAGCAGAATTCTACAATTCTCCAGACTTTATTATCGACGATCCAATCCAGATTCCGCATCGTTTTTCTTTGAAACAGGATATCGAGATTGCCGGATTCCTATCTGCAAGTATCGCTTGGGGAAATCGAAAATCGATTGTTAATGATGCCAATAAAATGATGGAGCTGATGGGAAATTCGCCGTATGATTTTATAATGAATTTCACTGATTCTGATTTAAATAAAATTCCACAGAAAGCCATTCACAGGACTTTCAATCACGAAGATTTTATATTCTTTTTAAAGAATTTTCGACGAATTTACACTCAGTTCGAAAGTCTGGAAGATGCATTTCTAATCAATGAAAATGAAATTAATTTCTCTCATTCCATTGAACGTTTCAGAAATCATTTCATCTCAGAAAAACATCGTGGACAAAAACACGTGAGTTCGCCATATAAAAATTCGGCATCCAAACGATTGATTATGTTCCTACGCTGGATGGTTCGTAAAGATAAAAAGGGCGTTGATTTTGGAATTTGGGAAAAGATCGACCAAAAGTTTTTATCAGTTCCTTTAGATGTTCACACAGCCAACATTTCCAGAAAACTTGGAATCTTAACAAGAAAACAAAACGATTGGAAAGCGGTGGAAGAATTGGATTTGATTCTTCGAAAATATAATTCTGATGATCCGGCGGTTTATGATTTTGCATTGTTTGGATTGGGTGTTTCTAAGGAATTTGAATAGGCTAAAATGTTTCAAAAAAGTCTTCGACTCCGCTCAGACTGACATCGCTAAAATCTTAACAGTATTACTTGTCACACTGAGCGGAGTCGAAGTGTTTTGTGGTTTTAAAAACTAATTCAAAATATCATTAATTTTAGGATAATCGGATATTTTTCTAAACTCGAAGCGGTTGGTTTTCTGCAATCCGGAAATAAACAAATCCAGTTCCCGCACCGAATCATCATCCTGAAGATATTGGTCATGCGTAAGGAAAACCAAATGACGGGAAGTTTTCTCCAAATCATTGAAAAAGATACTGTCAATTCGTTTTGCCATATCTCTGTGTGAACCTTTTAGTTTCATTTTGTTATCAGGTTTCCATTCCAAATCCCATCCCACTAAAACATAACCCGCTCTTTGAATTTCATCTGCAGTTGCTTTTGACGTTTTGATATCCGTATTTGTGATATTGGAAGTTCTCCAGATATTACGTCCTGGCGTTCTTGCATATTTATTCTTGAATTTCAAGCTGTCTTTTGCTCTGTCAAAATCGTGAACGACTTTTTCCGGATTTTTATAAAATTCAGAATATCGGTTGGAGGCGTGAGAATAGCTGTGATTGGCTAATTCCACAAGTTTGTTTTCTTCCAGATTTTTCAATCCGTTTGCTTGAGTTTTGCTGTCGTAAGCGTGTTTACCTACGATGAAAGATGTTATTGGAATCTGATATTTGTTGATGATTTTAAGAAGATTTTCTGTTCCTTTATTTGGTCCGTCATCAAAAGTGAGATAGATATAGCGTTTATTTGGGTCGTCGGGAATATCTGGTTTTGCTGAGATTACTTTTGCAGGATTGGTGACGACTGTTTCTTGATTTTGTTTTGAATTTGCAACCAGCTCATCTGATTTTTTGTTACAGGAATTCAAAAAAAATACTGCGTTAACGATTAATGCAGCAGTCCCAAGAAAAACCAAATGATTTGATTTTTCAGCAAAAGTTTTTTTCATTGGAAATAAAGATTTTAAATTGTTAAAAAATGTTAATTAAGTTAAAATTTAGAATCAAATTTAATGCCGGATATTGTGAATTTTTAAATTTTTATAAAATATTTTTATATTGATAATCAGTTAATTATGATAGTGTTTTAATTTTGTGATGTCCGAAAATGATTATGTTAAATTTAAACGGTGAATTACTCGCAGCCCGACTTGAGCGGAAATCCTTTTTTGCTTGTACTTAATTGCTATTGATGACTAAATTTCTGCAAAAAAGATTGGGAGCGGAAGGCGGATAAAGCTGCCTAAAAAATTAGACTGCTTGATTTTATTGATGTACATCAATGCGATGACAAGATTGAAGGTCTTATTTTTGCTGCAAGAAAAACAATATTAATTTAAAATATTACCTATGAAAAAATTAACGGTATTAGCATTTGCAGGCGCTGCATTGATGTTCACAGCTTGTAACGACAAAAAGGAAACAGTGAAAGATGCACAGGAAGTGGCAGCAAAAGCTGGTGAAGCGTACAACGTAGACTTGGCAACATCAAAAGTAGATTGGAAAGCTTTCCACAAAGGTGGATTTGCGCCAAGATGGGGAACCCTTAATTTGAAATCCGGAGAAATCACTGTTGAAAATGATGTGGTAACATCTGGAGATTTCGTAATTGATATGACAACTTTGAAAGTTGACCCTGCGTCTGTAACTGAAGCTGATAAAAAACCAGCTGACCTAGAAGCTCACCTTAAAAATGCTGACTTCTTTGATGTTGAAAAACAACCAACTTCTGATTTCAAAATCACTGCTGTAGCGGATTTGGCTGGAGAACTTCCAAAAGATGCGGTTGCTGGAGCCAACAAAACTGTGAGCGGAAACTTGACATTGTTAGGAAAAACGCTTAACGTTTCTTTCCCTGCGAAAGTAACTGTTGCTGAAGGTAAAGCTAGTGTTGAAGCTAAATTTACTGTGAACAGAGCAGATTGGGGAATCAAATTCGGGACTGATGAAACTGACCCAGCTGAATGGATGATTAGCAAAGACATCGAAATTGGTATCAATGTGAATGCTGCTAAATAATAAAATCTGAAAATGAAAAGAAGGACTGTTTCGAAAGGTACAGTCTTTTTTTTGTATAATGATTGATTTGAATATTTTAATTCTCGCAGATTGTTCAGATTTTGCAGATTGAAAATGCTGAAAATAAATCTGCTCAATTAACAAAATCTGCGAGAAAATTATTTTAATAAAGTTTAAAGAGTCTGCCAATAAAAGAACCGACTCTTTAGAAGCCGGTTCAGTAGATAAAAACATCTCATTTTTTTAGTTAGACAACAACAAAAAAGGACAGCCGACAATGCTATCCTTTAAATTTTTATATCAAATTTAATTGGAGTAATTCCGATTGGGTCAAAAGCAAATTTTGTGTTCATTTCCTAAATCTCTATTGTAAATTTAGAAAGAAAAACAATACGAAATGTAAACTGAATGTTAAAATTTCATACTTATCCACATTTTTTTGTGGATAACTTAGTATGGTTGAATTAAGACTTCTGAAGGTATATGTAATTTTTCGCTCAATTTCCTTATCATTTCCAGTGAAAGTTTTCTTTTTTTATTAAGAATTTCGCTCGCTCTGCTTTTTAAACCAATGACTTCTGCAAGGTCATTTTGAGAATAATTCAATTGTTCCATTCGGAACTTAATGGCCTCGATTGGGTCTGGAAGTTCGATTGGAAAATTTTCATTTTCATATTTTTCAATAAGGATTCCTAGGATTTCTAATTCGTCACCTTCCTTTGTATTTGGTTCTGCATCGAAAATTTGTTCAAGTCTTTCTAAAACCTGATTGTAATCTTTTTCTGTTTTTATTGGTTTCAATATCATTGTGTTAAATTTTGTTTGCGTCAATTTTATCATATTCGGCGTGCGTTCCAATGAAACGAATCCATATCATCTGATAATGATAATTGATTCTCACAATCAGCCTGTAATTATTCCCTTTGATATTGAAACAAATTCTATTATCATTTAAAATGCTGGCACTTGGAAAATCAACTTTGAGTTCATTTGGGTTTTTCCAAATCGCCTTATCGGCTTCTTGATACCAAGATTTCAGCTGTTGTTCACAATCTTTGTGAATTTCCCAAAAATCTCTCAATATCTTTTTTGCTATAACTCTCACATTTATCTTTTCACAAATATAATAAAAAATTCCCAATTTGGGAATTTTTTATTAATATTAACTCAACTTCTCCTTAATATACTTCGCTGTAAAAGATTTTTTCTCTTTAACCAAATCTTCCGGTGTTCCGGTGAAAACTATCTCACCTCCGTATTTTCCCGCATTGGGACCAACGTCTATGATGTGGTCGGCACATTTGATGATATCCGGCTGATGTTCAATTACTACAACTGAATGCCCTAATTCTATCAATGCCTGAAGAGATTTTAATAATTTCTTGATATCGTGGAAATGCAGACCGGTTGAAGGTTCATCAAAGACAAACAAAGTTTTTTCCGTTGTTACACCTTTTACAAGGAATGATGCGAGCTTCACTCTCTGCGCTTCACCACCAGAAAGGGTAGAAGAGGATTGACCTAATTGCAGGTAACTCAAACCAACATCTTGCAAAGGTTTTAGCTTGGTTGCGATTTTCTCTTCGTGATTTTCCTTGAAGAATTCCAACGCTTCGTCAACTGTCATATGAAGGATATCGGAAATGTTTTTCTCGTCGTATTTGATTTCGAGGATTTCTTTTTTGAAACGAGTTCCGTGGCAATGTTCACATTCCAGCTCGATGTCTGCCATAAACTGCATCGAAACGGTGATAACGCCATCGCCTTTACATTCGTCACATCTTCCGCCGTCTACATTGAAAGAGAAATGTTTTGGTTTCAAGCCTTGAACTTTCGCTGATTTTTGTTTAGCAAAAAGGTCTCGGATATCGTCGTAAGCTTTCAGGTAAGTTACAGGATTGGAACGGGACGATTTTCCAATTGGGTTTTGGTCAATCAATTCGATGTTCTGAATCAGTTTTTTAGGAAATTCCACCGAATCATAATCCGCTTTTTTTCCACCCATTCCCAACTGAATCTGAATTGCATTCGTCATTACTTCTTTCATCAAAGTCGATTTTCCACTTCCGGAAACCCCCGTGATAACCGTCAGACATTCCAACGGAACTTTGACATCCACATTCTTCAAATTATTTTGACGAGCGCCTTTGATCTCGATAAATTCTTTTGTTTTTCTACGTTTTTTCGGGACTTCGATTTCCAAATCGCCATTAAGATATTTTGCAGTCAAAGTATCTGCTTTCATCATCTCTTTATAATCACCACTGAAAACCAGATCACCACCAAGATAACCCGCTTCCGGACCGATATCGATAATGTAATCAGCTTCCCGCATCACATCTTCGTCGTGTTCAACTACAATGACTGTGTTACCTAAATCACGGAGTTGTTTCAAAACGCCAATCAGATTTTCGGTATCTCGGGAATGCAGACCGATACTCGGCTCATCCAAAATATAAATGGAACCTACCAAAGAACTTCCCAAACTTGTTGCCAGATTGATTCTCTGACTTTCTCCACCGGAAAGTGTGTTAGACGTTCTGTTTAATGTCAAATAACCAAGACCAACCTTAGTCAAAAACTCTAATCTTGTTTCGATTTCGTAAGTCAGGCGTTTAGCGATTTCTCTGTCGTGGTCGTTGAGTTTTAAAGATTTGATTAATGGAAGCAATTCGTCTAAAGGTAATTCAATCAAAGACTGAATATTGTGTCCATCAATTTTTACCCAGCTTGTTTCTTCTCGTAATCTAAGACCTTCGCACTCGTGACAAAGTGTTTTTCCACGATAGCGCGAAAGCATCACTCTGTACTGAATTTTGTATAAATTTTCCTCCAGCATTTTGAAAAAATTATCAATGCTTGGGAAATTTCTGGTTTTGTCACCTTTCCAAAGATATTGTTTCTGTTCTTTGGTTAATTGATGATAAGGCTTATGAATAGGAAAATCTTTGGCTTTTTTGATGAAATCCTTTTTCCACTCACTCATACTTTCACCTTTCCAGGAAGCGACTGCATCTTCGTGAAGCGACAAATTTTTATTCGGAATCACTAAATCTTCATCAATCCCAATCACTTTTCCATAACCTTCGCAAGTCGGACAAGCGCCATAAGGATTGTTGAAGCTGAAATAATGAACATTCGGTTCGTTGAAAACGATGCCGTCCAGTTCAAATTTATTGGAGAATTCACGGATTTTTCCCGTGTCAGTATTTTTAAGTGAACAATAGCCGTGACCCTCGTAGAAAGCCATTTGGATAGAATCTGCCAAACGTTGCAGAAAATTTTCATCTTCCTCATAACTGAATCTATCAATGACCAAATTAATCGTCATATCTTTTTCTGGCGTGAATCCGAAACTTTCCAAATCCTCAATTCCAGCAAGATTTCCATTCACTTCCAACCTTGTGAATCCCGAAACTTTAAGTGTTTTAAGTAATTCAGCAAATGTTTCTTTTTCAAATGCTAAAGGCGTTAACAATAAAAATGTAGAATCTTTTTTGGAAGCCTTGATGAAATCAATCACATCCGTCACACTGTCCTTTTTTACTTCTTCTCCCGAAACCGGCGAATAAGTTCTTCCAACTCTTGCGAAAAGCAATTTCATATAATCGTAAATCTCCGTAGAAGTCCCCACCGTAGAACGCGGATTGGACGAAATTACTTTTTGCTGAATCGCAATTGATGGCGCCAAACCTTTGATATCATCAATTTTTGGTTTTTCTAATTTACCCAAAAACTGACGCGCATAAGAACTCAAACTTTCCACATAACGCCTTTGTCCTTCGGCATAAATGGTGTCGAAAGCCAGAGAGGATTTACCACTTCCAGAGACACCCGTAATCACGATCAGTTTGTTCTTTGGAATCAGAACATCGATGTTTTTCAGGTTGTTAAGGTGTGCGTTTTTTACAAAAATATATTTTTTGATATCGATTTCAGAAGCTGTAGCCATAGTAAAAATAAGACCAACAAATTTACGTGAAAAAAATGAAAAACCTGCCAAGTTTTGGTTATCTGGCAGGTCTTTGTAATAGCTAGTGAGTGAATGTGATGATAAATGTAATATTCTCACATCAAAATTAGGAGTTTCATCATCTTGGAAAAATACCTAATTCTCGTTATTTTTTTGTAAATCTATCCTGATACTGATGCAGGTTCCGGATGAGCTGGAAGTTAGATCTAAAATTCCTCCAAGGCTTTCTATCCGGGATTTCATAGAGGATAATCCGTAGCCGGAAGAAGGTTCGGAAATATTAAATCCTTTTCCATTATCCCTAATCATAACCAATAGTGTTTGATGATTTTGATTGATCTCCAATTTTGCACTTTTGGCAGAGCTGTGTTTTATGATGTTATGAGCAGCTTCTTTTATAACCATAAGGATATTTCTGCGGATCTCGGAAGTAATAGGGAGATGACTGTCCACAATGGTTTTACTGAAAACAAAATCAATATTGGTCTTGCTGAAATAATTTTCCAGATGATTTTTGCAATAATCCGAAAAGCTGTCGATGCGATCATTGGCAGTATTGAGCGACCAAAGCATCTCACGCATCGAGAGATTCATGTTTTCTGAAATATGAATGAGTTCATCAATCTCACTGATGTTGATGCTGGTATTTCGGATCTGCTGTTTCAGGATTTCGGATTGAAGTTTAATGGCGGAGATGCCGGCTCCGATTTCATCGTGCATGTCTCTTGAGATCCGGGTTCTTTCATTTTGTATGGATTTTTGTTTTTCCAGCTCTTTTTCCAGGATCTGATTTCTGAATTCTGCGTCTTGGAGCTGTTTTTCTTTGATATAAAGGATTTGTTTCCGGTTGTAAATCAGAATTACAAAAATTATGAATATCACAAAAAATACCATTACAAAAATTGCAATGATATAAGTTAGTTTTATTTCATAAGGTAGATTTTTCATTCTTTTTTGCAGAGTAATCCAATTAAGAATAGTATATAAGAAAGGATGGTGGTGTACTGAAATATTTTTTCGATTATTGATGCAAATAGTAAATCAGTTTCTAAAAAAAAATAGACAGGAATTATATAAAAAGTAAAAACAATACTCCATAATGTTAACGATATACTAATCCAAAATTTTTGTTTTTTATATAGATGAATTTCATTTGGTGTCTTTATTTCGGAAAACAGGAAATTCAATGAAACGGTTTGGTATAGTATAATTAGGTAAATACTAGGAATAGAATCAAAGTATCTTTTTGTTAAAAACAAATCAAATAAAAAAGTTAATACTGATAATAATGAAAAAAAATATAAAAGAAAATTTGTTGAGTTTTTTCTGTATAAAAAGTAGTAACACCAATATAAACAATAAATTAAAATCGAATATTTGTAAATTTTTAATGGGTATGTTTTTTCAAAAAAAAATGCGTAAATCTCTGCAATGAAAACTGTAATAAAATATATCCACAGCTTTTTTTGTCTTGATAAGGGATTCAGGACAGAAGCTGTGGCACATAATGTTATTACCAATAAATATATTTTATCAATTATAGGCATAGTTATATAATTCCGCCTCCCGTTCCGGAACAATATGGTTTGCAAGTTTTGTAGACGTCTTCAAGTGCGATTTTTATATCTTTTGCTACAGGTTTTGTGAGGTCAGCACTTGAAACTACAATAGTAAAATTATATAGATGGGTAATTGAGTGAAAAATATTCTCTAGATTTATATCACTTAGAGCAGTGTGAATATAAATATCACCTGTATACTTTTTCAAACTGTCAGAAGTAACATATACAGTGCTTGTATTCTCGGTTTTTATTCCCTTTGTTAAATTATTAATATACTTATCCATTTCAGGTTTTATATTGTTTGCAAATAACTTTTTATACTTTGGAAAATCATGTGTTATATCTATAGGTTTTGGAACATCGCAAATTAAAAAATATTCTGATTCATTATCAAAGCTTACTGCAAATTGAAATTCATTATTTTTTATATTATCAATATTGTTTTCTACCAGAAATGCAGTATCATCGATTTGAATAAAATGAAAAGATAATGTCTTTATATCTTTTTTCATTATTTCATCCAAACAAGTCTTGTAAAGCTTGTAATAGTCCTTAATGTTGCCTGTGTTTTTGTTTTTTAAATCCTTGACCAATTCAATCATTCTCAATGCAAGTTCTTCAGGTATAGGGTGGTCTAAAGGATTGATGTTAATTAATCTATTTAAATAAAGATCATAGAGTTTTTGAAAATTTTCTTCATTAATAATCCAATTTGTAACTTTTGTACTCATAGTTTTAAAATTATTTTTGGTTAAACTTGTTGACGGCTTCTATTTTATTGTTCACGCCTAGTTTTTTATAAATGTTGGCGATGTGTTTTTTAACGGTTTCTGTAGAGATGCTTTTGATATCAGCAATTTCTTTGTACATATAGCCTTTGGAAATCTGTGACAGGATCTCTGTTTCGGATTTTGTCAGCGTTTGCAACATCTGTTTTTCTTCGTTTTGGTTCTGGAAATACTTCAGCACCTTTCTACCGATGGAATTGCTCATTGGAGATGCACCGTTGTACGCATCCAGAATAGAATCTACAATTTTCTCCAGGCTTTCCCCTTTGATAAGATAGCCGATTGCACCGGCTTTAAGGGAATCAAATATTTTATCTTCCTCCTCATGGTTGGAACAGACAATGAAATTGGTTCTCGGCAGTTTTGGAAGCAATTTCGAGATCACATCGCTTCCCAAAGAATCTCTCAGTTGAAGATCCATCAAAACCACATCAGGACGAAGATCCGGAATATTATCCAAAGCACTTTTACCTGTATAGAACTGACCGGAACAATGCAGATCCGGATGATAATCCAGAACTTTTTTCAGCGTATCGTTATAGAATTTGTCATCTTCTACTATGGCTACGGAAATTCCCATCATTAATTTTTTTTACAAATTTTATTTTTTTGCTAACACCGGACAATAACGAATTTGGGGTATTTCTGAGTATCGGTTGATTATTAAATCTGTTTTCGTATAAAATTAATAAATTTTCATTAATGCTAATGTATTGTTGTTGAAAATATAATAAATTCCCTTAATTATCTGCTTATATTATCATAATAAAGAAACAGTTTCTAAATTTGCCGCCAATTATCTGGAATTAAACTATGAAAAGAATTACGATGACTTTGTCAAGTTTGTTTTTTTGTGCTAATGTGCTGGCTCAGAATCAGGAAAATAAAATTGATGAAGTCTATTTACAGGGACGTTTTTTGTCAGTTCCTTATAATGATGTTAATGAAAATGTGACGGTTATCACAAAAGAACAAGTCGAAAATAGCCCGGCGACAAGTATCGATGAATTGCTGCAGTTTTATTCCGGATTAGATATCAGGAGACGTGGATCAAACGGTGTTCAGAGCGATATAGGAATCCGGGGGAGTTCCTTTGAGCAGGTTCTGATTTTGATTAATGGGATCAGGATGAATGATTCGCAGACCGGTCATAATACGTTCAATATTCCCTTTGATATTTCGGCTGTCGAGCGCATCGAGATCATTAAAGGTTCATCTGCAAAACTTTATGGACAAAATGTTTTCGCAGGTGTCATTAATATTGTAACGAAATCTTCTGCTGATGAAAAAGTGACCATCAAAGCTCAGGGCGGGGATTTCAAAACCTATGATTTATCTGCATCCGGAACATTTGGCTCGGAGAGATTTACCAATCTTTTACAGGTCAGCAACGCTGCTTCGGATGGTTACCGATATAATACGGATTATCAGATCAGAAATGTTTTTTATCAGAATAAATTAAAGCTGAATGAAGGAATCATAAGCCTTCAGACAGGTTTTTCTGAGAAAAAATTCGGAGCCAATGGCTTTTATGCATCACCGGCTTATACTAATCAATATGAAGAGACCCAGGCTTCTGTAGTAAGTTTACAATACCAGCAAAAGTTTAATCATCTTTCGGTTAATTCCAGTTTATACTGGAGGAGGGGACAGGATATGTACCTGCTGAAGCGTGATAATCCGTCATTTTACAGGAACATGCATATCGGGAATAATGTGGGCGGAACAGTGAATGTTAGCTACGAATCAACATTAGGAATTACAAGTGTTGGTATCGATTACAGGAAAGAATTTTTAACCAGCAGTAATCTCGGCGAAAGAAAAAGAGATGTAACGCAGGTGTTTTTCGATCACCAATTCAGATTTTTTAATCGGAAATTAGAGATCAATCCGGGAGCAAGCTGGGCCAATTATTCGGGAGATAATTTTATTTATCCCGGCGTTGATATCGGCTATATTATTAACCCTAATCACAAAGTTTTCGGAGCTGTTTCAAAAGGTTTCAGGATTCCGACTTTTACGGATCTGTATTATACAAGTCCTACAGAAAACGGCAATCCAACTCTGGTTCCGGAAAATGCTGTTTCTTCGGAGTTGGGTTATCTTTTTCAGAATCACAAAGTATTGGCGAAAATCAGTGGTTTTATGAGAAATACTACCAACGGAATAGACTGGAAGAAAGATTCTTTTTCTGATCCTTGGAAAGCTGTGAATATTGCAAAAATTGATCTAAAAGGCATTGAGGCCGAATTCAGGCATCGGTTATTTTCATTTATGAATTACCGATTGGCTTACACTTATCTGGATAATCAATACAAAGATGAGGTAATATATTCCAGATTTTCTTTGCAGAATCTGAGACATCAGTTTGTTGCACAGTTAGATTTGAAATTCCTGAAATTTTTCAGCAATCAGCTGATTTATAAATATTCGGAACGTATAAATCTCGGAAGTTATAATATTTTGGATGAGCAGATCAACTTTCTATATAAAGACCTTGATTTTTATGTTCTCATCAATAACCTTACGAATACAAAATACAACGAAACCAATCTGATTCCGATGCCCGGACGATGGTTCCACCTTGGATTGAAGTATCATATTAAAATGAATTGATTTTTTTACCACAAAAGTCACAAAAGAAAGGGCGAAAAATAAAGAACAAAAAAGTTGAATGAGTGAATCAATTATCTTTTTCACCTTTGGGAAACTTTAAAGAATAGAAAGCTTTTGTGACTTTTGCGGTTTTTTTAAATAACCTAAATTTGCAAAAAATCAAAAATGGCAGCTTACTTAGAATTCAATTTCAAAATAAAACCTCTACAGCCTTGGAATGAAATCCTGATGGCGGAACTGATAGAGATCGGTTTTGACAGCTTTACGGAAGAATATGACGGCGTTCTGGGCTACATTCAGAAAGATATTTTTAACGAAGACGAATTGAAAAATGTCCCATTGTTACAGAATAACGAAGTGGAAATCAACTATTCTTACGAAGAAATGCCGAATATCAATTGGAACGAGGAATGGGAAAAGAATTTCTCACCTATTAATGTTGAAGATAAGGTCTTGATCCGTGCAGAATTTCACGAGCCAAATCCAAATATGCACGAGATTGTAATTCAGCCAAAAATGTCTTTCGGGACCGGTCATCATCCAACCACGCATTTGATGATTCAGCAGATGTTGGATATGGATTTGGAGAACAAAAAAGTGCTTGATATGGGATGCGGAACTTCGGTTTTAGCCATTTTCGCGAAACAAAAAGGTGCTGGAAGAACCGTTGCAATAGACATTGACGAATGGTCTGTAGAAAACTCAAAAGAAAACGCAGAACGTAACAATGTAGAATTGGACATCGAATTGGGAACGGCGGACAATCTTGGTAAAGAAAAATTCGAAATCATTTTAGCCAACATCAACCGAAATATTTTGATTTCTGATATTCCGACTTATGTTTCCGTTTTGGAAGATGGCGGGAAATTATTGCTGTCCGGACTTTGTTTCTTTGATGTGGATGATATTCTGGAAGTTTGCACTGAGCAGAATCTAAAACTTGAAAAGAAAATACAGAGAGAAGAGTGGGTTTCTTTGTTGTTGAGTAAATAGGGTTCATTAATAAGAGAAAGCCTCGAAAATTATTTTTCGAGGCTTTTTTGTTTTTTGAATTTTATTCAACCTTGGTAAGAGTTAAAGTTTGCTCAAGGTTTTCATTATTTATTTTTTCTGGTCTCTTTCCATCAAAACTTAAAACCATCAAAAATTTATTTTCATCCATAGGTTTTATTATTCCTAGGATTCTTCCTTTTTCTTTTTCATCTTTTATGGCAACTAAATCTATGTTAATTGGGTTTAATTTATAATTTATTTCGTATTTAAGTTCTGCTTTTTGTCCATCATTGAGACCTCCTCGTATTATAAAACTTTTACCATCTATTTCTTCTCCATTAACTGTCATAGAAACATATCCATCTTTTGTGAAAGTTGTCTTACTTTTGTTCTTCGAAATATCTATAGAATTCCAAACTCCTACAATATCAAATTTTGTTTCTTGTGAATATAGATTTGAATTAATTAAAGTTAAAAATATGATTGAGAAAGCAAGTTGTAATTTCTGTGTTTTCATTTTATTAAATTAATAATTTACTTCTGCGGATATTTCTGAATCAAAGCCTGCAAAATCGCCCAGGTTTCTGCATCCAAAATTCCACTGTAATTACTCGGACGGAAATGAAATTGAAACGCCTCGATCGTCTGTTTTGTAGGCTTGTCCCAAATGCCGTTCACAGAAAGCGAATAACCAAACTGAGCCAACTGCTGCTGAACTTTGGAAACAAATTCCGGATTGTTATATTGTAAGGCAATATCGTTCGTGGTTAATATTTGATTGAGATAAGTCTGTTTTGCAGTTTCATCATACCACATCCCGATTTGATACTCATCATAAAGTCTTTTCCACGGAAAAAGCGGACCTGGATCCTGTTTTCTGGTCGGCGCAATGTCAGAATGTCCCAGGATATTAGTAGGTGGGATGTTATATCTCGTCACAATATCCTTTACCAATGCAGCGACTTTTTTAAACTGTTCTTCCGGATAAGGATAGAAAACACGATTGTTCAGAGAGTCTGTAACGTAGCCGAGATTAACAATTTCGATCCCGATCGAGGTGTCATTAATCTGTTGATCTTTCCTCCAAAAACTCACGCCTGAGTGATAGGCTCTTTTATTTTCATCAACGATCTGGTAGATTTCTTTATCAGGAAGCGTGTTTACAAGATAATGGGCACTAACAGATTTCTGGGTTAGAGTAGTAATAGACTTTTCATCATCCAGAACTGTGTAGTGGAGAATTACATACCTCTGGCGAAAATTCTGCCCAATCGCCGGGAAATAATTTTTAGTGATTTTATAACCTGCCGGATTTGCACTTACGATGGAGCCGTAACTGATAGTATTATCATTCTTGGTAATGTCCGCAATATTGACTTTGTAATATTCGCCTTCGTCTTCCTTTATTTCCGGTTTTTTAACCGCAACTACAGGTTTTGGCGCATTAGGAATTACCGGGGTTTTAGATTTTACAGTTTTTTGTTGTGAGCCGCAGGAAATAATAAAGATTCCTAAGGCTGTGAGATATAATGAATTACGCATATTAGTCAGTGTTTACAGTTTATTTTGATTCAAAAATATGAAAAAAAATGAATAAAAAAATTTGGGAGATAACGAAAACTGTTCTATATTTGCACTCGCAATTGAGCAGATAACGATCATCAAAATATTTCTAAAAAGGAGGGTTGCCAGAGTGGTTAATGGAGCAGTTTGCTAAACTGTCGACCCGAAAGGGTCGCAAGGGTTCGAATCCCTTACCCTCCGCATTAGAAAATCTTCGGGGCGTAGCGTAGTCCGGTCATCGCGCCTGGTTTGGGACCAGGAGGTCGCAGGTTCGAATCCTGCCGCCCCGACATTAATTAAAGAATTCCTTCGGGAATTTTTTATTTTACGACTCTAGGGTGCGTAGCTCAGCTGGATAGAGCATCTGCCTTCTAAGCAGACGGTCACAGGTTCGAATCCTGTCGCGCTCACAGAACTCACAATCATTTTTGGTTGTGAGTTTTTTTATAATGTGTCAAGTTTATATTCTTTTTTCTGCAACACTTAATAAATTCTACATCG
>PJUE01000127.1_pt1 | contig 100551 bp, 97 predicted proteins | sample 1512171 | NCBI WGS metagenome assembly PJUE01 (sample SAMN08177674, study PRJNA422409) | Feces metagenome, whole genome shotgun sequencing project. | isolation source: Chicken feces (3) enriched on wood chips: alkali lignin treatment | host: Gallus gallus | place: USA: Madison | collected 2015-01-15
GCAGGCGCGATAACCGGGCTACGCTACACCCCGAATGGCGGAGAGACAGGGACTCGAACCCTGGCGACGGTTACCCGTCGACAGATTAGCAATCTGCTCCGTTACCACTCCGGCACCTCTCCTGTTCAATACGGTATTTTGTACCATTTTGAGGTTGCAAATGTAACACGAGTTTTTATTCTTAGCAAATGTTTTGAAGATATTTTTTAATATTTATCCCTTTAAAATCCTAAACTTTCTTATTATCAAACATCTAAATCTTTGAATATTTTAGATTTCATCCTTCTTTTTACCGATGAAACTTTCTGTGCAGCTATTGATATGTAAGCATTTTTTAGTAAATTCGCAGTATTAAAACAAATTCTATAAAATTTCGAGAAATGAATAAAAAAGTTGTAATTGTATCAGCAGCCAGAACTCCGATTGGAAGCTTTATGGGAGCATTATCTACTGTTCCTGCTACTAAATTAGGAGCAACGGCTATAAAAGGTGCTCTTGATAAAATCAATCTGAAACCTGAATTGGTGGACGAGGTTCTGATGGGTAACGTTGTTCAGGCTGGTGAAGGTCAGGCACCTGCAAGACAAGCGGCTTTATTTGCTGGTTTACCAAATGAAGTAGCGGCAACTACTGTAAATAAAGTATGTGCTTCAGGAATGAAAGCGATTATGCAGGGAGCTCAGGCAATTATGGCAGGTGATGCTGAAGTTGTAGTAGCTGGTGGAATGGAAAACATGAGTTTAATTCCTCATTATGCCAACCTGCGTGTAGGAGCTAAATTTGGTCCTGCTACTTTTGTTGACGGTATGCAAAAAGACGGTTTATCAGATGCATATGACAACAACGCTATGGGAGTTTTTGCTGACTTATGTGCCAGCGAATACAAAATTTCTCGTGAAGATCAGGATAACTTCGCTATTCAATCGTACCAAAAATCAGCAGACGCCTGGAATGCAGGAAAATTTGATAACGAGATTGTACCGGTAGCAGTACCTCAAAGAAAAGGAGATCCGATCATTGTTTCAAAAGACGAAGAATACAGCAATGTAAAATTAGATAAAATACCTTCATTAAATGCGGTATTTACCAAAGAAGGAACAGTAACTGCTGCCAATGCTTCTACCATTAATGACGGTGCAGCAGCTGTGGTATTAATGAGTGAAGAAAAAGCAAATGAACTGGGATTAAAACCATTGGCATACATCAAAGGGTATGCAGATGCAGCTCAGGAGCCTAAATGGTTTACTACAGCTCCTTCTAAAGCATTGCCAAAAGCACTTGACAAAGCAGGTGTTGCAATTGGTGATGTTGATTTCTTCGAATTTAACGAAGCTTTCTCTGTAGTCGGAATCGCAAATGCCAATATCTTAAAAATTGACAACAGCAAAATCAATGTAAACGGTGGTGCCGTTTCATTAGGGCATCCTCTGGGTTGTTCGGGTGCACGTATCGTAGTTACTTTATTAAACGTATTAGAACAAAACAATGGTAAAATCGGAGCTGCTGCAATCTGTAATGGTGGTGGTGGTGCTTCTGCTATTGTGATTGAACGCGCTTAATTTATATACAAAAAATTCTACAGATGAGTTTTGCATCGTCAAAACTCATCTTCCTTTTTCAAATTGATATTGAATGTTTGCTATTTGTAATCTTGCTATCGTACCCTTAAGATCGGAGCCATCTGACCGTAGTGAATTAGTAACTCAGGTGCTTTTTGGAGAACCTTTCACGATTCTGGAACAACAAAAAAATTGGTCTAAAATAGAACTCGCTTTTGATAATTATCAAGGGTGGATTGACAATAAGCAATATCAGACAATCAGCGCTTCTGATTTTTTACAGCTCAAAAATGCTCCGCGCAAAGTTGCCGGAGATCTTATTGAATACATTACAGACAAAAAAAATAACTTGCTTCCAATCACATTGGGTAGCGATCTTTCTTTTCTTACTTTTCCTTCAATCAATATCGACGGATTTGTATTTGAAGGCAATCTGAACAGCGGAATACAGGCTAAAGTCAACTTACTGAAAACGGCTTTTCTTTACCTTAATGCGCCTTATCTGTGGGGCGGTAAAACACCTTTCGGAATAGACTGTTCCGGTTTTTCTCAAATGGTATACCGATTAAACGGCTATATGATTCCGCGTGACGCTTCTCAACAGGCACTTATTGGCGAACCTCTGAGCTTTATTGAAGAAAGCGAAGTCGGTGATCTGGCCTTTTTTGACAATGAAGAAGGCAATATCATTCATGTAGGAATGATTATGGAAAACAACTACATCATCCATGCGCATGGAAAAGTGCGTATAGACCGTCTTGATCATTTGGGAATACTCAATATTGACTCGGGCAGACATACCCACAAACTTCGGGTGATTCGCAAAATCATCTGAAACTAATCTTTTCACAAAACGCTAAATAACGTATCTTTGCCAAAAAATATTTTTCATGGCAACATTCGAGCAATTCAATTTACCCAAATCCTTAGACAAAGCACTTAATGAATTAGGGATAACTACCCCTACTCCTATTCAGGAAAAAACATTCAATGTGATCATGTCCGGGAGAGATATCATGGGAATTGCTCAGACAGGTACCGGAAAAACATTTGCGTATTTATTACCTATTTTAAAACAGTGGAAATTTTCACATTCGTATAATCCTAAAGTAACCATTCTCGTTCCTACAAGAGAATTAGTTGTTCAGGTAGTAAACGAAATTGAAAAACTGACAAAATACATGTCTGTACGCACCGTTGGAGTGTATGGCGGGGTAAACATAAATACACAAAGAAACAATCTTGAATTGGGTGTAGACATCCTTGTAGGAACACCGGGTAGAATGTTGGATCTGGCACTCGACAGCGACTTAAGATTTGATGATATGCAGAAATTAATCATCGATGAATTTGATGAAATCCTCAACATGGGATTCCGTCATCAGCTCACTTCTATCTTATCAATGATGAAAAAGAAACGTCAGAACATCTTATTTTCTGCTACCATGACAGAAGAAGTAGATGCCCTGCTCGAAGACTTTTTCGACTATCCGGAAGAAATATCTCTGGCTCCATCAGGAACACCGCTTGAAAAGATACAACAATACGGCTATCACGTACCTAATTTTCTGACCAAAATCAATGTCCTGAAAGACTTGCTTTCAAAAGATGAAAGCATGTCACGTATCCTGATTTTCGTAAACAACAAGCGCATTGCCGACTATGTACTCGAAGCTCTTGAAGCTGACTTTCCGGAACAATTCGGAGTCATCCATTCCAATAAAACACAGAATTACCGTTTAAACACCATGGAATCTTTCCGTAACAATGAACTGAGAGGTATTGTTACAACCGATATTATGGCGCGTGGATTGGATATATCTGATATTACACATGTAGTAAACCTGCAATTTTCAGAAATAGCAGAACAGTATATCCACAGAATCGGAAGAACAGGAAGAGCCGACAAAGAAGGAATTGCCATCAGTTTAATTGATCCTAAAGAAGAAGAAAAACAATTTGCTGTTGAAGTACTCATGGAAAAGGAAATAGAAATTCTTCCGATACCATCAGCAGTAAAAACAGAAGAACAACTTTTGGAATTTGAAAAAGACCAGTCAAAATTAAGAACGGGTAATAAGATCAAAAAAATTGTTCGTGGTGAAGCATTTCATGAGAAAAAAGATAAAAATAAGAAAGTGAATCTCGGAGGTCCCGGAAAAAGAAATCCAAGAAAGACAGAGTCCAGAAACCGCGGTGTAGAAAGAAAAAGAGATGAAAAACGCAAAAAGAAATAGCCTACCAGAAGATAGGCTCTTTTCCATTTGCTGATAAATATTGATTGGCCTGGCTAAAGTGTTTGTTTCCAAACCATTTTCCCTGATTGGCACTCATAGGTGATGGATGTCCGGAGTTTAATACCAGATGTTTATTGCGATCTACTATCTTACCCTTCTTTTGCGCATAATTGCCCCAAAGCATAAAAACAACACCTTCTTTTTCCGAAGATATTTTTTCAATCGCAGCCTCAGTAAAAATTTCCCAACCTTGTTTTTGGTGACTTCCCGGTGATGCCTGACGTACGGTGAGTACATCATTCAGCAATAACACACCTTGTTTAGCCCAGCGCTCAAGATTTCCGGAAGGAGGAATTGGTGCTCCCACATCATTTGATACTTCTGAAAATATATTTCTAAGAGAAGGCGGAAAAGGAATACCATCATTCACAGAAAAACTGAGTCCGTTTGCCTGACCATACCCATGATACGGATCCTGACCTAAAATAACTACCTTGACATCATCCAGTTTACACCAGCGAAAGGCATTAAAAATCAATTCTTTTGTAGGAAAAACAGTTTGTGTAGCATATTCATGTTCTACAAATCTTTTTAACTGCTGATAATATTCTTTTTGTTGTTCGGCTTCAATAAATTGTTTCCACGTCATAATAATCGTTTTGTTTTCCAAAAATAAGCATTAATATTTATTTGATATATCTTCGTAAATTTGCAACAAATAAAATTTCTATGAAATCCATTCATAAAAAAACCTTACAAGATTTAGAGTTTCTTACCGTTTTAGAATCCATTGCACATTACTGTACGACGGAACCCGGAAAAGAAGCGGCTCTTGAAATACATCCCTTTACAGACAAAGAAACGCTTTTAAGCAATTTAAAGCAAACTTCTGAATATACTTCTTCTTTTACAAACAATAACGTCATTCCTAATCATTATTTTGATCCTATTGATCATGAATTGAAATATTTAAAGATTGAAGGCAGCTATCTTGAAGTAAGCGGTTTTAAAAAAATTGCCATACTTACTCATACTACAAACGAACTGCTTCTCTTTTTTAAAAAATTTGAAGAATACTATCCGGAATTATCTGCTGCAAGTAGTGAACTTGATATAAACAAAGTAATTCTTCAGAAAATTGATCAGGTAATTGATAAGTACGGGGAAATTAAAGACAATGCTTCTGTAGATCTGACGAGCATCCGGCAACAGATAAACATGGTACGGGGCAAAATCAATCAAAGTTTCGGAGTAGCCCTCACCCAATACAACAGTGCGGGTTATCTGGACGATATCAAAGAGACTATTGTAGACAACCGCCGTGTACTGGCTGTATTGGCAATGTACCGCAGAAAAGTAAAAGGTACAGCGTTAGGACAATCAAAAACGGGAAGCATTGTGTATATGGAACCTGAAAGTACCTACCGCTTTTCACAGGAGCTTACCAATCTTGAATTTGAAGAACGCGAAGAAATCATGCGCATTCTGAAACAGCTCACCAATGAAATTCGCCCTTTTACAGCTGATCTTGAAGAATATCAGCACTATTTATCGAGAATAGATGTCATTTCCGGAAAAGCAAAATACGCTGTAAAAATTCAGGGTATTCTGCCTCATATTACAGAGGAAAAAAGACTGTATTTCAGAGAAGCATTCCACCCTATTCTTTATTTATCCAATAAAGAAAAAGGAAAAATAACGCATCCGCAAACCATTGAGCTTTCCAAAGAAGGAAGGATTATTGTGATTTCAGGACCCAATGCAGGAGGTAAAAGTATTACACTGAAAACCATTGGTCTCTTGCAGTTAATGTTACAGAGCGGCATTCTCATACCCGTACATGAAAGAAGTGAAACATTTCTTTTTGATTATATACTTACGGATATAGGAGACAATCAATCTATAGAAAATCATTTGAGTACCTATAGCTATCGCTTAAAAAACATGAATTATTTTCTAAAAAAATGCAATAAAAAAACCTTATTTCTGATTGATGAGTTCGGTACCGGATCTGATCCGGAATTGGGAGGAGCTCTTGCTGAAGTATTTTTAGAAGAATTTTATGATCGGGAAGCTTTTGGAATCATCACTACCCACTACTCCAATCTGAAAATGCTTGCCAACGAACTGCCTTATGCTACCAATGCCAACATGATGTTTGATGAGAAATCTTTAGAACCCTTATACAAACTAAGCCTTGGTCAGGCAGGAAGCTCTTTTACATTTGAAGTGGCTCAAAAAAACGGTATTCCGTACAGTCTCATCAACCGCGCAAAAAAGAAAATCGAAACCGACAAAGTCCGTTTTGACAAAACCATTGCCAACCTTCAGAAAGAACGATCTAAACTTGAAAAGACATCTCAAACGCTCAGAGAAGAAGAAAATAAAGCAAGGGAAGAAAGTAAGAAGATGGAATCCATCAATTCAAAAATTCAGGATAAACTGGAGCGCTATCAGGAACTGTATGATGCCAACCAGCGCTTTATCTATCTCGGACAACGTATAGATGATCTTTCTGAAAAATATTTCAACAATAAAGACAAGAAAACGTTGATTGGTGAATTGTTAAAGACGGTTGAAATAGAAAACTCAAAGCGCAAAAAGGTTACCTTGAAAGAAAAGAAAGCCAAAGAGACAGAACAGAAAAAAATAGTACAGGAAGTTGAACAGAAGGTAGAAGAAATCCGAAAAGAAAAGAAAGAAAAAAAAGCTGCAAATTTGGCAGAAAATAAACCAAATAAAACTAACTTTATACTGAAAATAGGAGATAAAGTGAGAATGACTGACGGAAAGGCTGTCGGCACGATTGATGCTATAGAAAAAAATAAAGCCACTGTAAATTATGGCTTTTTTACCTCAAAGGTAGATTTAGAACAATTAGAAATGGTTGAAAGAAAAAAATGATGGAAATAGTAGATTTACCAAAAAATAAAAAAATTATCCTTTTTGACGGGGTTTGTAATTTTTGCAACGATGTTATCAATAAGATAATCGCAAAGGACACCAAAAACGTTTTTGTATTTGCTTCGCTACAATCAGAAATCGGACAAAAAATATTGAAACATATCGGTTTAAGCAATGATCTGGACACTATCGTTTTATACGAACCGGGTATTGCTTATTACGTTAAAAGTGATGCTGCAATCGAAATCGCTAAACAAATCGGAGGTATATATTCGCTGTTGAGAATAGGAAATCTTTTACCGCGGCGACTGCGCAATCTTACCTACGATTACATTGCCAGAAACCGATATAAATGGTATGGAAAAAAAGATGCCTGTATGATTCCGACACCAGAAATGAAAGCGAAATTTCTGTAAGAAAAGCGTATTAAATATCAATCAAAAATAATTTTTCATCCGAGAGGCAATGCGTATATTTGCCGTTAAAAACAAAAACTAATGCACATTTCATATAACTGGTTAAAGCAATTCATAAAATTAGAAACCACACCCGAAGAAACTGCTAAAATACTAACAGATTTAGGTCTCGAAGTAGAAGGTATCGAGACTTTTGAAAGTTTGAAAGGAGGACTTAAAGGAGTGGTTGTTGGTCATGTTATTTCTTGCGAACAGCATCCGAATGCGGATAAGCTTAAAATTACTAAAGTAGATTTAGGAAACGGAGAAGCACCGGTACAGATTGTTTGTGGAGCGTCTAATGTGGCAGCAGGTCAAAAAGTAGCAGTAGCTACTATTGGCACCTTATTATATGATAAAGACGGGAATGAATTTCAGATTAAAAAAGGTAAAATCAGAGGAGAAGACAGCTTTGGGATGATCTGTGCTGAAGATGAACTCGGTTTGGGAGACAGTCATGAAGGCATCATGGTTCTGGATCAGGATATTAAACCCGGAACTTCTGCTGCAGAATTATTTGAAATTTCTACCGATAGTGTATTTGAAATCGGATTGACACCCAACCGCGCAGATGCTATGAGCCACTGGGGAGTAGCACGTGATTTACGCGCAGGATTAACACAAAACCATCCGAATACCAATCATTCAGAATTAATCACTCCGTCAGTAAGCAAATTCAAGGTTGAGAAGCGTACCTTAAAATATGATGTTGTCGTTGAAGATACAAAACAAACGCCTCGCTATTGTGGTGTGACCATATCGGGTATTGAAGTAAAACCTTCACCTTCCTGGTTGCAAAACAGATTGAAAGCAATTGGGATAAATCCGAAAAACAATATTGTAGATGTTACTAATTATGTTTTACATGAATTAGGTCAGCCTTTACATGCCTTTGATTCTGCACGCATCAAAGGAAACAAAATTTATGCGAAAAACCTGCCAACGGGTACTAAATTTACTACTCTTGACGGTGTTGAACGTACATTACATGAAGAAGATATCATGATTTGTGATGACCACGGACCATTATGTATTGCCGGGGTTTTAGGAGGTCTGAATTCAGGCGTTTCTGAAACAACTACAGCAATCTTTTTAGAAAGTGCTTATTTCAATTCTGTTGCAATCCGTAAAACAGCAAAAAGACATAGTATAAGTTCTGATGCTTCATTCCGTTTTGAAAGAGGAATTGATCCTAATATTACAGATTATGCCTTAAAGCATGCTGCCTTATTGATTCAGGAAGTTGCCGGTGGAGAGATTACTTCAGATATCATTGATATTTTCCCTAAAAAGATTGATGACTTTTCTGTCTTTTTAAACTTCAATAACGTAAATAAAATATTAGGAGAAGATATATCCAAAGAAACCATTAAAAAAATATTGGTATCCTTAGACATCAAAGTAAACAGCATCTCGGATCTTGGGTTGGGACTTACAGTACCTTCCTATCGTGTAGATGTACAACGTGAAATTGATGTTATTGAAGAAATATTGCGCGTATATGGTTTCAACAACATAAAAACCGGATCTAAACTCAATGCTACTATAAGTAACAGTTCGCGTACTGATGACCATATGGTACAAAATATCGTAGCCAACCAGTTAGTGAGTCAGGGATTCTACGAAATTATGGCAAACTCTCTTACAACACCTGTGTATAGTGAGCTTGCAGAGTCTTTAGATGCAAACAAACAAGTACATATTTTAAATCCGCTGAGCAATGATTTATCCATCATGAGACAAACATTACTTTTTGGAGGTTTAGAATCTATTTCCTATAACATCAACCGAAAAAATTCTGATTTAAAGTATTTTGAATTCGGGAATACATATGAAAAGAACATCGGTAACAGCTATGATGAATATAAGCATCTTGCCTTATTTATTACAGGAAACACAACAGCCGGCAATTGGAATACGACAGCAGTGCCTGTAGACTTTTTCCTTTTCAAAGGTTATATAGACACTTTGTTGAGCCGTTTAGGAATAAACAAACTAAACACCCAGCCTCTGACAAATGATATTTTCTCTGAAGGAATATCATATCACTTAGGAAATCGTAAAATTGTTGAATTTGGTGTGGTTAAGAAAACTATAGCAAAGCATTTTGACATCAAACAGGAAGTGTTTTTTGCAGATATCAATTGGAATAACATTCTTAATGTAGTTTCTGCTAAAATAAAATTTACCGATATTCCTAAATTTCCTGTTGTAAAAAGAGATTTAGCTTTATTGATAGATGCAGAAATGCCTTTTAATAAAATCTATGAAGTTGTAAAATTAGTTGATAAAAATACCATCAAGGATATTTCTCTATTTGATGTATATCAGGGAGATAAACTCCCGGAAGGTAAAAAATCATACGCAATCAGTCTGAAACTACAGGATGAAAACAAAACCCTTACTGATGCTCAGATTGAAAAAATAATGAGTAAGGTACAGAAAGAACTGGAAACAGAGGTACAGGCTCAATTAAGATAAAAAATGAAAAACGGTTAATAATAACCGTTTTTTTTTATTTCAGGATATAAAAAAAACAGCTTATGAATAAGCTGTTTTTTTATTATGATACGTAAAAAGGATTAACCTAATACTTCTTTTACTTTTTTACCGATTTCAGCAGGAGAGTCAACTACATGGATTCCATTTTCTCTCATGATACGTTTTTTAGCTTCTGCAGTATCATCTGCTCCACCAACGATAGCTCCGGCATGTCCCATTGTACGTCCTTTAGGTGCAGTTTCACCTGCAATGAATCCGATAACTGGTTTTTTGTTACCATTTTCTTTAATCCAACGAGCAGCATCTGCTTCCAACTGACCTCCGATCTCACCAATCATAATGATCGCTTCTGTCTCCTCATCATTCATCAGCAATTCTACCGCCTCTTTAGTAGTAGTTCCGATAATTGGATCTCCACCGATACCGATCGCAGTCGTAATACCTAAACCTTGTTTTACAACCTGATCTGCAGCCTCATATGTTAATGTTCCTGATTTTGAAACAATTCCTACTGTTCCTTTTTTGAAAACAAAACCAGGCATAATTCCTACTTTTGCTTCACCCGGAGTAATTACACCCGGACAGTTTGGACCAACTAAACGGCATTCCTTACCTTTAATATAATCATAAGCTTTAACCATATCAGCAACAGGAATACCTTCTGTGATACAGATGATTACTTTGATACCCGCATCAGCAGCTTCCATTATTGCATCAGCAGCAAATGCCGGCGGTACAAAAATAATTGAGGTATCTGCCTGAGCTTTTTCTACAGCATCTCTCACTGTATTGAAAACAGGACGCTCTAAATGTGTACTTCCTCCTTTTCCAGGAGTCACCCCACCTACAACGTTTGTACCGTATTCAATCATTTGAGAAGCATGGAAAGTACCTTCGCTTCCTGTAAATCCTTGTACAATTATTCTTGAATTTTTATTTACTAAAACGCTCATAATTATCTTATAGTTTTTTTTATATTATTTAACAAAAATAGCCTTTTGAATTCGAATTTAAAATTTTTTAATCTTAAAAAATTTAATTTAATAGCTGACTCATCTGATAGCCTTTATAGAGCTTACCGTCTTTTACTTCCCAAACCGTAAAAAAGACTGCAAGGATAAGTTCTTCCTCAGGATTTTCAAAAGTTCTTACATAAAATGAGTAGCGTATGGTAACGGTATCACCTTCTGCAAGTACCTGATCAATTTGTGTAGTTAAAGAAAAATAGGAATGTTTTAAATCTTTGGATAAAGCTAAAATATCATTAAAATCAAGCGTAAGAAGCCCTTTAGAACTATACCATTCCAAAATAACATCTTCATGCAGAATTTCCAAACAATACGATTTACTTAATATTCCTGCCGATTTGTAAAAATTCTCTACTATTTCTTTTGCACTCATATCTATTTCAATTTTGCAAGTACATTTTTTATTGCTGCACGTTGTTTATATTCCTCACGAGCAACTTCAGCCGGTGAACCAAAATAGACATTATCACCGGGAAGATTTTTTGAAACTCCTGATTGTCCCAGTACCACTGCTTTTTTTCCGATAGTCACACCGCTGGTTATTCCTACCTGTCCCCAAAGCGTTACTTCGTCTTCAATAATGACACATCCTGCAATTCCCACATGAGATGCGATGAGACACATTTTACCGATTTGACTGTCATGTCCGACATGCACATGATTATCGAGCTTAGAACCGGCACCGATGGTGGTTTCACCCGTTACTCCTCTGTCAATCGTTGTCATGGCGCCCATACTCACATTATCTTCAATAACAACTTTACCTGAAGAAATGAGCTGATCAAAATGATCCGGTCTTTTCTTATAGTAAAAAGCATCAGCTCCCAAAACAGAACCGCTGTGAATAATTACATTATCTCCGATAATGGTATCATCATAAATGGAAACATTGCTGTGAATCAGACAATTTTTTCCAATTTTTACATTGTTTCCAATGAAAGTGTTTGGCTGTATAACAGTTCCTTCACCAATCTCTGCGGTATCTGCAATGCTTTTTTCTGCAGGCTGAAACGGTTTGAAATATACTGCTAATTTATTGAAATCTCTGAATGGATCATCTGAAATTAACAATGCCTTTCCTTCTGGACAATCGACCTTTTTATTAATGAGTACAACAGAAGCATTAGACTGTAATGCTTTGTCATAGTATTTAGGGTGATCTACAAACACAATCTCCCCTGTTTTAATCACATGAATTTCATTCATTCCCACTATAGGAAAATCAGCCGCACCAACATAGTCACACCCCAGTATCTGAGCTATGGTATCCAAACGATATGTTTTGGGAAATCGCATATTACAGAATAATTATTCTTTAATTCTTTCGCTATAGTTTCCTGTAGCTGTATCTATTTTAATTTTATCTCCTTCATTGATAAATAAAGGAACATTTACCGTAGCTCCTGTTTCTACCGTAGCAGGTTTTGTAGCGTTAGTAGCCGTATTTCCTTTTACTCCCGGTTCTGTATAAGTAACTTCTAAGATAACAGATGCCGGCATGTCTACTGATAATGGCATCTCAGTCTCAGCATTGATCTGAATCATTACATTTTCACCTTCTTTCAACAAATCCGGAGCATCTAATACATCTCTGTTTAACGTAATTTGTTCATAGCTTTCTGTATTCATGAAATGAAATTCAGTTCCTTCTGCGTACAGGTATTGAAATTTATGTGTTTCTACACGAACCACATCAATTTTATGTCCGGCAGAAAACGTATTATCCAACATTTTTCCATTCGTTACACTTTTCATTTTTGTACGTACAAATGCAGGTCCTTTTCCTGGTTTCACGTGTAAGAATTCTACTATTTTATAAATATCATGATTAAACTTAATACATAATCCATTTCTGATATCTGATGTTGTTGCCATATTTATTAGTGTATATTTATTGATTAATAAGCTCCTGTATATCCTTTCATTACTCCACGGGATGAATTTCTGATGAATAAGATTATTTCATCGCGTTCCGGAGTAGCTTCCAAATCTGCTTCTATAAGACTTAAAGCCTGAGTAGTATTGTAGTTTTTCTGATATAATAGGCGATAAATGTTTTGAATTTCTCTGATTTTCTCTGTAGAAAAACCTCTTCTTCTGAGACCAACTGAATTAATACCAACATACGAAAGAGGTTCTTTTGCTGCTTTTGTATAAGGTGGTACATCCTTTCTGACTAATGAACCTCCGGAAATCATCGCATGTTCTCCAATAGTAATAAACTGATGAATTGCTGTAAGGCCTCCGATTATTGCATAATTTCCTACAGTTACGTGACCTGCCAATGCACATGCATTAGCAATTACTACATGATGCCCCACTTCACAGTCATGTGCTATATGTGCATATGCCATGATTAGACAGTCACTCCCGACAACAGTTTTACCTGAAGCCACTGTTCCTCTGTTTACAGTAACACACTCTCTGATAGTAGTATTATCTCCAATAATCGCCAAAGTTTCTTCTCCACTAAATTTTAAATCCTGTGGTATCGCTGAAATAACCGCACCGGGAAATATGGTACAATTCTTACCGATACGGGCTCCCTCCATAATGGTTACATTAGATCCTATCCAAGTGCCTTCTCCAATTTCAACATTATTATGTATCGTAGTAAATGGCTCTATTACTACATTTTTAGCTATTTTAGCTCCTGGATGAACATACGCTAAAGGTTGATTCATTTTATTATAATATGTAATTACTATTATTTTGCTTTTACTATTTGTGCCATTAACTCAGCCTCAGTAGCTATCTTACCATTTGCGTATGCGTATGCCTGCATATGACATATTCCTCTACGAATCGGACTAATCAGGTCTAATTTAAAGATCAAGGTATCACCGGGTAATACCTGTTGTTTGAATCGTACATTATCAATTTTCATAAAATACGTCAGATAATTTTCCGGATCAGGAACGGTACTCAAAGCCAGAATCCCTCCTGCCTGTGCCATTGCTTCTATCTGCAATACACCCGGCATAACCGGTGCTCCGGGAAAATGCCCCACAAAAAAGGGTTCATTCATTGTCACATTTTTCAAACCAACTACATGGGTGTCTGATAATTCCAAAATTTTATCAACCAGCAAAAATGGTGGTCTGTGTGGCAAGATATTCATAATTCCTTTAATATCAATCAAAGGTTCTTTATTTATATCATAAGAAGGTACCTGATTTCTCTTTTCTGTCTTGATGATTTTAGAAAGCTTCTTTGCAAATTGAGTATTAACATAATGTCCCGGTTTGTTGGCTATCACTTTACCTCTGATACGGGTACCTACTAATGCTAAATCCCCAATTACATCTAACAATTTATGTCGTGCTGCTTCGTTCGGATAATGCAACGTCAGATTATCGAGAATACCATTTGGTTTAATCGTAAATTTTTCTTTGTTAAATGCTACCTTAAGCTGTTCCATTGTTTCAGGAGAGATTTCTTTATCAACATAAACAATAGCATTATTTAAATCCCCTCCTTTGATCAATCCATGTTGTAACAATGCTTCTAACTCATGTAAGAAACTAAACGTACGCGCCTGAGAAATTTCAGTTTTAAACTCTGATAGATTCTTAATCGAAGCATTTTGTGTGCCCAAAACCTTAGTACCAAAGTCAACCATAGTAGTAACCTGATATTCATCTGCCGGCATTAAAATAATTTCACTTCCTGTTTTTTCATCAACATACGAAATGACTTCTTTTACAATATATTCTTCTCTTTCGGCTTCTTGCTCACAAGTTCCAACACTCTCGATTGCTTCAACAAAAAATTTAGACGATCCATCCATTATCGGAGGTTCTGAAGCATTTATTTCAATAATTACGTTATCTAAATCGCAACCAACCAGAGCAGCTAAAACATGCTCCGTTGTCTGTAATTTAACGCCTTTATGTTCAAGATTGGTCCCTCTTTCTGTAGAAACCACATAATTTGCATCTGCTTGAATAACAGGTGATCCCTCTAAATCAACTCTTGTAAAAGAAAAACCGTTATTTATCGGCGCTGGTTTAAATACCATTTTCACACTTTGTCCGGTGTGTAAACCTACCCCCTCAATGGTTACTTCTTTAGCAATGGTTTTTTGTTTAACCATAATATCCAAAATTTAATATCTTTTTATTGTGTAATTCTTAATTATTCTTAAGCTTTTCAATATCCTTTACTATTTTAGGAAGGTTCTTGAAATGTATATATGATTTTGAAAAATCATTGTATGCCATTGCAGGAGAACCCTGTATTTTTTCATTGTCTCCGATATTTTTACCAACACCGGTCTGTGCCTGTATGCGCACATTGTTTCCGATAGTAATATGACCTACAATTCCTACCTGACCGCCAATCTGACAATGATGACCAATTTTGGTAGAACCAGCAACTCCGGTTTGAGAAGCAATTACTGTATGTTCGCCTATTTCAACATTATGTGCGATCTGTATCTGATTGTCAAGCTTTACTCCCTTACGGATAATAGTAGATCCCATAGTAGCTCTGTCTATAGTAGTACAGGCGCCTATCTCTACATCATCTTCAATAACAACATTACCTATCTGTGGAACTTTCATATAAGATCCGTCTTCAGACGGAGCAAAGCCAAATCCGTCAGAACCTACAATTGTTCCTGAATGGATGACACAGTTTTTACCGATAACCGTTTCTGAATAAACTCTGGCTCCGGCAAATAAAATTGTATTATCCCCTATTTCAACATTGTCTCCAATGAACGAATTCGGATAGATTTTTACGTTGTTTCCTATTTTGGTATTTTTTCCGATATAACAAAAACTACCTAAATAAAGATTTTCTCCGTACGTAACTCCTTCAGATATAACACTTGGCTGCTCTATTCCTGACTTCATCAGTTTTACCTGATTGGCATACTCCAAAAGTTTTGAAAATGTTTTATAAGCATCTTCCACCCGGATCAAAGTAGCTTTTATTGAACCTTCCGGCTTAAATGTTTTATTTACAATGACAACGGATGCATTTGTAGAGTATATATAGTGATTGTATTTAGGATTGGCTAAAAATGAAATAGATCCGGGTGTACCCTCCTCGATTTTAGACAATTTAGATACGATCACAGATGAATCCCCTGTAATTTCTCCTTCTAAATATTCTGCTATCTGTGCTGCTGTTATTTCCATTCGTACAAAAATATAAATTTTTATGACGTCTTTTGCTTTATCCGCTTAGGATAACATACAAAATATTTCATAACCGGTTCAGAGAGTGCTCTTAGATTATACTGATCAGATGCATCCAATACATCCATAATCTTTTTGTTTTTAGTTTGTATACGAATAGGTTCAGCTTTAAGATCATAAGCCTGATTCTTTAAATTCCCACCAAAAACCAAATAAGATAAAGCATCTTCATCTATATTGAGCTCTGTACCGAATTGTTTTTTATAGTGTTTTATTTTATGTTGTTGTTCGTCTTTTTCAACTGTTTTTATATGAAATAATTTTCGGTTGATGATACTGTCACTCAATGTAGATAAAATATAATCATCGTGGAATTGCCACATCTTTATAGCTCCTATGATATCTGAATCGTCTAATAATGAAAAATTGAACAAAGCATTTTCATTAAAATCGTCTAATGTAACACTGTTGTTCAAAAAGAAGGATAAAGGCTGGCTACATGGCAATTGTATCCCCTTTTGTGACAGCTCCTTCGCTCTCTTCAATATCTTTGATAATATCAGTTCAGCTACAACACTCGTTTTATGTAAATAACATTGCCAGTACATCAGTCTGCGGGCTACTAAAAATTTCTCAACAGAATATATTCCTTTTTCTTCCACTACAAGAATATCATCCTGAACATTGATCATTTGAATCAAACGTTCTGAATTGATGTTTCCTTCTGCCACACCACTGTAAAAACTATCGCGTTTAAGATAGTCCATACGGTCCATATCCATTTGACTGGATATGAGTTGCAATAAAAACTTTCGGTGATAATTTCCTTTAAAAATTTCAATTGCCAGAGACAGCTTACCATCAAACTCTGCATTGAGAGCCTTCATAAACAGCAAAGATAATTCTTCGTGATGAACGTTTTCAACAATACTTTGTTCCATAGCATGCGAAAAAGGTCCATGTCCGATATCATGTAATAAAATGGCGATATACAAAGCATTTTCTTCTTCTGCAGAAATTTCTACATTTTTACTTTTAAGAACCTGAACTGCTTTCTGCATCATATGCATACAGCCCAGCGCATGATGAAATCGGGTATGGTGTGCTCCGGGATAAACTAAATAAGATAATCCCATTTGATTTATTCTCCTTAACCTTTGAAAATAAGGATGCTCAATCAAATCATATAACAATGAATTGGGGATGGAAATAAATCCGTAAATCGGATCATTCAAAATCTTTAGTTTATTGTAAGTAATCAAATTTATTTTTGAAAAAAATTAGCCAACAAATATAGGAATAATAAAAAAAAACTGTGCATTTTTTTCTTCAAATACACAGTTTTAATTTCATAATATCTTAATCTAACTGAAACGAATGAAAAAATCGCAATGTTTTTTCAATGTCATAATGTAAAATTCTATCTTCTGTTACCACTGGTACTTCTTCCCGATATGTTTTCACAAAACTTTCGATAAACGGGCTTGACTTTAATGGCCTTCTGAATTCCAAAGCCTGTGTAGCATTGAGAAGTTCAATGGCAAGAATACGTTCAAGATTATCTGCTACACGCAATACTTTCGTTGCCGCATTGGCTCCCATACTTACATGATCTTCCTGTCCGTTACTGGATACAATACTATCCGTACTTGCAGGAACCGTTAATTGCTTGTTTTGACTTACAATACTTGCAGCGGTATACTGAGGAATCATAAAACCGGAATTCAATCCCGGATTGCTCACTAAAAAAGGTGGTAAACCTCGTAATCCGGATATGAGCTGATACGTTCTTCTTTCAGATATATTACCAATCTCTGCCAAAGCCATTGCCAGAAAATCCAACGCTAATGCCAATGGCTGACCATGAAAATTGCCTCCGGAGATGATCAGATCATCATCATAAAATACGTTCGGATTATCTGTCACCGAGTTAATTTCCGTTTTAAAAACTTTGTTTACATAATCGATCGCATCTTTAGAGGCTCCATGAACCTGAGGAATACAGCGGAAAGAATACGGATCCTGAACGTGCTGTTTAGGTTGTTTGATAAGTTCGCTGCCTTCCAGTAAATCTCTATAGAATTCTGCTGTAACAACCTGCCCTTTATGAGGTCTTACCAAATGAATCAATTCATTGAATGGTTCAATTCTTCCATCAAAACCTTCTAAAGAAATGGCACCGATAACATCTGCAAGATAGACAAGCTTACGACTTTTTAACAATACATAGCATCCGTATGCGCTCATGAACTGTGTACCGTTTAGCAAAGCTAATCCTTCTTTTGACTGAAGCTCAATTGGTTCCCAGCCATTTGCTTCCAAAACTTTTCTGGCAGGCTGGCGAAATCCCTGATAATATACTTCTCCTTCTCCGATTAAAGGTAAAGACAAATGAGCCAGAGGAGCCAAATCTCCTGAAGCACCCAGCGAACCTTGTTCATATACTACAGGAAGTATATCATTATTATAAAAGTCAATAAGACGCTCGACCGTTTTTAGCTGAACTCCTGAATTTCCATAACTCAAAGATTGGATTTTCAACAAAAGCATAATTTTCACAATTTCCTGAGGAATTTCCGGTCCTGTTCCACAGGCATGAGATTTCATCAGGTTTTCCTGTAGCTTTGATAAGTTTTCATCCGATATTTTTACGTTATACAGTGAGCCAAAACCTGTGTTAATACCATATATCGGATCTTTATGCTCTTTCATCTTTTCATCTAAATAGTTTCTGCATTTTTCAATTTTTGCAGTTGCTTCTTCAGACAAAGCGAGTTTTTTATCTTCAATTAATAATGTATTTATTTCTTCTATAGAAAAAATATCAGAACTTATATAATGAATGTTATCCATGATTTTTATTTTTTTGTCAAAATTCCGCAAAGATTACCTCAAAAGCAAATAAAAATCGCTGCTGCAAAATAATTTTACGAAATAGTCAGTAAATTAATACTATTATCTTCTTATCGGGTAAATACCCATTTGTTTTCAGTGCTTAGTGCACTGTCAAATCGATAACCTTCTATATTAAATGATTTGATATCTTCTGCTTTGTCAATTAAATGATCAATGATATACCGAACCATTAAACCTCTTGCCTTTTTTGCAAAAAAACTGATGATCTTTAGCTTACCGTCTTTATATTCCATAAATTCAGGTGTAATCACGTTATGTTTTAAAAGTTTTGTATCTACGGCAGAAAAATATTCTTTACTGGCGAGGTTTATGAGATCCTCACCTCTTTTCATTTGTGCATTTAATTCTTTTACAAGAACTGGTTTCCAGAAATCATACAGGTTTTTTGATGTACCAACCGGTAATTTAGTACCCATTTCTAACCGATAGGGCTCTATAAGATCTAGAGGTTTTAGTAAGCCGTACAATCCCGATAAAATACGAATATTTTCCTGCAAAAATCCTATTTTATTAAGTGGTAATGTATACGCATCCAATCCGGTATACACATCACCGTTAAACGCATAAACGGCTTGTCTTACCGTAGCTCCGGTTTGCGTAAAACGATACTTTCTCTGCTGATTGCGCTGCCAGTTCAGCTCGCCCAACTTATCTGAAATAGCCATGAGATCGCTGAGTTCTTTAGGTGTTTTCTCTTTTAGTGCAGCATGTATCGTTTTAGAATCCTTGATGAACTTGATTTTCGTAAATTCCTGAGTGGGTAATGTACTTTCAAAATCCAGTGATTTTGCAGGTGAAATAATTATTTTCATTGATTAATTTCCTTTTATTCTACTGATTATTTTTTTTATCAACTGTACGCCGTCTCTACGCTTTTTCGCTACTTCATGTATTTCAACGCCCGTTTGTTTCTTTATTATTTTATAAGAGAACGCAAACTGTATGTCATCCGGATCGTCTTTTAATAAACCGAAACGCAAATCATTGAAATACAATACGCCTGCACTATCCTGTGTTATGGTATATTGATTTTCTGAAATACGAATTAATCGCTGTACAGAAGCATCTTTTTCTATATCTTTTATCAATACTTTCTTTTTAGGATATTTTTTGAATTGTATAGGCTGAGTATCCAAAAAGGAATAATCCGATAAATAGAAAAAATCATCGTCCTCTGCAATAATATTCCATAAAACAGCAGTAAAAGCTGCGGGTTTTGCCTGTATTTTTATATAAGCTGTCTTTTCATTTTTCAATTGATCGGCAGCTTTACTGGAAACAACAGCCTGCAACACTAATGTCACTAAAAGATAAGATGTGCTCAAGATTAAACCTGCTGTATTTCTACGATATCTCTTCCTGGAATATTTCGGTAAACGCGCAGACAAATATAAAAAAAACAAAAGGGGTAATGTATATAAAGGATCTATTACAAAAATAGATTTTAAAGCTATTTTCTCTTTCCAGGGCCAAAAGATCTGAGTTCCCCACGTCGTAAATATATCCAATAACGAATGAGTAAACAGTATGAGAAATACCGCTGTAAAAACCCTTCTGTAAGAAATTTTTACTCTTTTTTCAGCAAATTGAATTGCTTTTGCTAACAGCAAGGACAGCAAAATAAAAAAAACAATCGAATGGGAAAATCCTCTGTGAATTTCAATGGCACTGAGAGGATCGCTGAGAAACTTTCCTGCAATAATATCCAAATCGGGAATGGTCCCGATTACAGCTCCATACAGCAAACTTCTGTTTCCCATCTTTTTCCCTAATACGGCATTGGAAACAGCTGCACCTAATACTATTTGTGTAAAAGAATCCATTTACAAGGTTAGAAATACAGTATTCAATTAATAAAGTATAAAAATACGGATTAAAAATGGCTTACACGGTTTAAAAGCAGGAGTTTCTGCATTAACTAAAGAGAATATTCCAAAAAAATTGCCTTTTCATTTACAAATGAAAAGGCAACCTTTATTTTAGAAATAAATATTATCGGGTAAATAACAATTCTCTGTATTTTGTCAAAGTCCACACTTCATTATCAACTTCCAATTCAAGCTTGTCGGCATGATGGCGAATGATATCAAAAAATGGTTTTACTTTAAAACAATATTCGTAAGCGGTATCTTCAATACTATCCATAGCATTTGCTGCTTTACGCGCATCTATCATAGCATGTACGTTTTCATTAATAGCTGCTATATGACCTGAAATCTTTTTTATAATAATGATTTGTTCTTTCGCCACAGACTCAAAATCTGCTCCAAAAATCTCTTTAAGGCCTTTTACATTTTCAATAAGCGTATTCTGATATTTAATAGCTGTAGGAATCACGTGGTTACGGGCAATATCTCCCAAAACGCGCCCCTCTATCTGAATTTTTTTCACATACTCTTCAAGTTCAATTTCATAACGTGCATGTACTTCCGTATTGCTCATTACATTCAACTGTTCAAAAAGATCTAATGATTTTTGTGAAATTTTTGCTTTTAAAGCCTCCGGAGTTGTCTTATGATTAGATAATCCGCGTTTTGCCGCTTCTTCTTCCCATGCATCACTATATCCGTCTCCTTCAAACAGAATAGCTTTAGTTTCTTTAATATATTCTCTTAATACGTTAAAAATTGCCTCATCTTTTTTAAGATTTTCTTTTTCAATTAAAGCATCTACCTGTGCTTTAAAATCGATCAGCTGCTTTGCAACAATCGAATTTAAGGTTGTCATTGAGGTAGCACAGTTGGCAGTTGATCCAACGGCTCTGAATTCAAATTTATTTCCTGTAAAGGCAAAAGGCGATGTTCTGTTGCGATCTGTATTATCTAATAATACATCCGGAATTTTACCAACCACATTTAATTTTAAGTCCGTTTTCTCTTCCGGAGATAATTTTCCGCTTGATACCCCTTCCAACTCTTCGAGTACTCTGGTCAGTTGCTGTCCAATGAATACAGAAATAATCGCAGGCGGAGCTTCATTTGCTCCAAGACGGTGATCATTGGATGCTGACGCAATAGATGCTCTCAAAAGCTCTTCATATTCAGAAACTGCTTTGATCGTATTGATAAAAAAGGTAAGAAACTGTAAATTACTCATCGGAGTTTTTCCCGGAGATAAAAGATTAATACCTGTATCTGTTGCCAATGACCAGTTATTATGTTTTCCTGAACCGTTTACACCTTTAAATGGTTTTTCATGAAACAATACTTTGAAATAATGGCGTTCTGCTACTTTTTGCATTACATCCATCAATAATGAATTATGATCTACAGCCAAATTAGTTTCTTCAAAGATCGGTGCCAGCTCAAATTGATTAGGAGCTACTTCATTATGACGGGTTTTTACCGGAATTCCTAACAGCATACATTCATTTTCCAGATCACGCATATAGTTTAATACGCGAGATGGAATAGATCCGAAGTAATGATCTTCCAATTGCTGTCCTTTAGCAGAAACATGCCCTAATAAAGTTCTTCCTGTCTGCAAAATATCAGGTCGGGAAGCTGCCAGTGAACTGTCGATTAAAAAGTATTCCTGTTCCCATCCTAAAGTTGGGGTTACCTTTTTAACGTTTTTATCAAAATATTTAGCCACATCTGTTGCAGCATTGTCAATAGCCGTAAGAGCTCTTAACAAAGGTGCTTTATTATCAAGGGCTTCACCTGTATAAGATACAAATACTGTAGGAATACAAAGCGTTGTGCCAAAAATAAATGCTGGCGATGTAGGATCCCATGCAGTATATCCTCTTGCTTCAAAAGTATTTCTGATTCCTCCGTTTGGAAATGAAGAAGCATCCGGTTCCTGTTGTACCAACTGACTTCCTCCGAATTTTTCTACTGGGTCAGAACCATCAAAAGAGGTTTCAAAAAACGCATCATGTTTTTCTGCAGTAGTACCCGTTAATGGCTGAAACCAATGGGTATAATGTGTTACACCTTTAGAAATAGCCCATTCTTTCATCCCTAAAGCAATAAAATCTGCCAGTTTGCGATCAATCTTTGTTCCATGATCTATTGCGGACCTTACGGCTTTATATGCTTCAGATGTCAAATGCTGACGCATTGATTTATCATTAAAGACATTACTTCCGAAAATTTCTGATTTACGGGGTAACTCTTCTACCATTACTGTTGTTCGATTACTTGCTGCTTTCAGCGCTTCGAAACGGATTGATGCCATATACTACTTTTTTTAGGTGTTGTTTTGATAAAATCACTGTACAAAATTAATTATTTTTTAAAACAAAAAACAAATCACCCCCTATTTTTTTAGGGGTCAAATCAAAAAAAAGCAATTAAAATAAAACACACCCCGTTACTTACACCACAACACAACTTATAACAAACAAAAAAGAGCACTAAATAGTGCTCTTTTTTAAAATCTTATTATCTGTTACTTCAACTTTTTAATGGTTGCGTTTTGCAATCCTAAAGCGTTGATCGTAGCATTATAATCTGAGTAATCTATAGTAGAAACTCCTTTACCTTGTAATAATTTACCAGGAACAACTACAGCTCTGAACGTTTGATTTACGGCATAATTCTGATATTCCTCATTTGTTAATTGAGATAAATTGAAATTCCCCTGTAAAAACACTCTGAAATCATTACGAGTATAATCAAAATTGTAAGAGATCTGATCTGTGCCAGTCAGATAAACCGTTTGCGGTACCAGTCTCCATACATCTGTTCCGTTTGACTGTTCCCATAAAATGTACATTAAAACAGTATCCCCTTCATAACTTGGTTTACTGAAATTAAAGGTGCTTGCATAATTATTTCCTGGAGTGAATGTTGTTGTTACTTCAAAAACCTCAGCTAAAAAAATATCCTGTTGTACAATTTCATCATTGAACTCACAGCTTTGTAACGAAGCTAATCCAACCATTGCCGAAAAAAGTAAAGCTATCTTTTTCATAATCTATATTTTTAAAATTTATTATAACTGTTGAAATGCATTAAGCATTTATTGTGCCAAAAAAAATTTTTTTTATTTTTTTTGCTTGTAAACCACTAAAATACTCAATAATTCATCAGAAAATTATTCAATTCTTTTATGTTTGACTGAATCATTTCATTCTTAGGATCAACACTTTCTGCTTTTTTCAGATACGATAATGCAGCATCATAAATTTCTTTTTTCTTTTGCTTTAATTCGTCAAATTTTTTCTGATTGGATCTGGTATTTGTTAAACTGTTCATTTGTCCTGTAATTTCTGCATCAGACTTTAATACAATATTCGCCAGATTGATATACGCATTAATGTTCTTAGGATTTACAGCTATCGTGCGTTCGAAGTATTCTTTTGCAGATGCATCTTCATTTTTATTAAGATGCACTACTCCCATATTATATAATAACACATCATTTTCCGGATTTTTTTGCAAAGCTTTTAAAGCAACTTCTTCAAACTTATCCCGTCGGTTTGTTTCCAGATATAAATTCATCATACTGATCAATACATCTGTATCATCCGGATTTTCTTTATAAGCCTGAATTATATAGGCTTCAGCTTCTGAATAATTTTCCTTACCCATGAGTATAAAAGCCAGGTTTTTCAGGATCATTCCTTTTTTAGATTCTTCGAATACTTCTCCGGGATTGACATAAGTATTATGTCTCAGCAAAACATCTCTCATCTTTTTATCACCGCCAAAAGATTGAATTTTACCTGTGGCTTTATTAACAGCTGTATATATTTTTGTTTTTCCTGTATAATTCAACCTTAAAAGTTCTTTGTATTTACTTTCTGCAAAATCATAATCTTTCGCATTTACAGCTGCATTCGCTGAATAAAAAAGATAAGATGTATCTTTTTTACTAAGTGTGTAGGCCTGTTCAAATTTTTTGGAAGCGCTCTTAAAGTTTCCGGAATTATTATCATTGATGGCATTATTGACAATATCAGATAAAAGGTGATTCATCAACGGATCTGCCTGAACAGAATATTTTTTGCTTTTAGTAGCATTCTCTATTTCCTGTACCTTGTTAAAGTAATCGATAGCATCCGTAATATTCTTTTCTGTATCGGTTCCGCTGTCCGCCTGGGCCAATTCATTTTTTGCTTTCAAAAAGTAATACTGTGCCTGCTGATCTTCGGTTGCAGATGCCAAAACCGCTTCTGCTTTTTTTAACGCTGCTGCGGTTTCCTGCAAATTATTTCTCTTAAGTTGACGTTCAGCTTCTCTAAGCTCGTCTTTCTGTGAAAAAACTGGGAATGATAAAAATATCATTCCCAGCGTTAAAAATCGTATATTCATTTTTTATTCTATTATATCTGTCGATTCATCCGTAGAAGCGTCTTCCGGAGAAACTTCGGGAATTTGCGGACTGATGATATTTCCTTCTGCATCCAAAAGTATTTCTTCTTCATCTTCTTCTCTCATTACTTTAGCAACTGCAGCGATGGAATCATTACCTTTAATGTTAATCAGACGAACACCTTGTGTAGCACGTCCCATAACACGTAAATCTGAAATACGCATGCGTATGGTCAATCCGGATTTATTGATGATCATCAAATCATCATTATCCGTTACAGCATTAATAGAGACAAGCTCACCCGTTTTATCGGTGATGTTCATTGTTTTAACTCCTTTTCCTCCGCGATTGGTTTCACGATATTCATCTAAAGAAGAACGTTTTCCATATCCTTTTTCAGAAACTACGAGTATTTCGCTGTTCAGGTCGCTTACAGAAACCATCCCGATTACTTCGTCTTTTTCGTTGGCAAGGGTAATACCTCTTACACCTGAAGCAGTTCTTCCCATCGGACGTGTTTTCGCTTCATCGAAACGAACTAATTTACCGGATCTGCCCGCGATTAATACCTTAGAGTTTCCGTCTGTAAGTTTTACTTCTAAAAGCTCATCATCTTCTTTGATCGTAATTGCGTTGATACCATTCTGGCGTGGTCTTGAATACTGCTCTAATGGCGTTTTCTTTACCTGCCCCTGTTTGGTACACATAATAACAAAGTGATTATTGATGTATTCTTCGTCTCTTAAATCCTGCGTACAGATAAATGCTTTTACTTTATCGTCATTTTCTATGTTGATAAGATTCTGTATAGCACGACCTTTGCTCGTTTTACTTCCTTCCGGAATTTCATAAACACGCATCCAGTAACATTTCCCTTTCTGAGTAAAGAATAACATATACTGGTGATTCGTAGCAACATACATATGTTCAAGGAAATCCTGATCACGGGTTCCCGCAGATTTTTGTCCTACCCCACCTCTGTTTTGCGTTTTATATTCTGATAGCGGAGTTCGTTTGATATATCCTGCATGCGAAATAGTGATTACTACCTGTTCATCAGCGATAAGATCTTCAATATTCATCTCTCCGCCTGCATACTCTATCTGCGAACGACGTTCATCACCATATTTATTTTTAATCTCTGTTAATTCTTCTTTGATCAGATTCATTCGCAATTCTTTGCTTGCCAATAATTCTTTCAAATGATTAATCAGTTTCATGATTTCATCGTATTCAGCTCTCAGTTTTTCTTGTTCAAGACCTGTTAGCTGACGTAATCTCATTTCAACAATAGCTCTTGCCTGTATCTCTGATAAAGCAAAACGCTCAATCAAACGTTCTCTTGCCTCATCAGCATTTTTAGATCCGCGAATGATAGAAATTACTTCATCAATATTATCAGAAGCAATAATAAGTCCTTCTAAAATATGAGCTCTTTCTTCTGCTTTTCGTAATTCGTATTCAGCACGTCTGGTAACCACTTCATGACGGTGTTCTACAAAGTAATGAATCAGGTCTTTTAGATTCAATAATTGAGGGCGACCATCTACTAAAGCAATATTGTTGATACTGAAAGATGATTGCAACTGTGTATATTTAAACAGCATATTCAATACGATGTTTGGCACCGCATCACGTTTTAAAACATAGACAATTCGCATCCCTTTACGGTCAGATTCATCTCTGATAGTAGAAATACCTTCTATTTTATGCTCATTTACCAGATCAGCAGTTTTTTTGATCATGTCTGCTTTATTTACCTGATAAGGAATTTCTGAAACTACAATACACTCTCGTCCGTCAACTTCTTCAAAATTGGTTTTTGCACGCATTACAACACGTCCTCTACCCGTTTTAAAAGCCTCGCGAACTCCTTCATAACCATAAATAATACCACCAGTAGGGAAGTCAGGAGCTTTAATATGCTGAATCAGTTCATCGATTTCAATATCATTGTTATCGATATAAGCCAGAGTACCGTCAATTACTTCATTTAAATTATGTGGCGCCATATTCGTCGCCATCCCTACTGCAATACCGGAAGCTCCGTTCAGCAAAAGTGTAGGTATTTTAGTAGGCATTACTTTTGGTTCTTCTAACGTATCATCAAAGTTCAGCTGAAAATCAACTGTTTCTTTGTCAATATCAGCTAAAATTTCTTCCGCAATTTTTTTCATTCTTGCTTCCGTATAACGCATTGCTGCCGGGCTGTCACCATCTACAGAACCAAAGTTCCCCTGTCCGTCAACTAAAAGATATCTTAAACTCCAGTCTTGAGCCATACGTACCATTGCATCATATACAGAAGAATCTCCGTGTGGGTGGTATTTACCCAATACTTCTCCTACAATTCTGGCTGATTTTTTATGTGGTCGATTGGCTGCAACACCCAATTCGTACATACCAAATAAAACTCTACGGTGTACCGGCTTCAATCCATCCCTAACATCAGGAAGTGCACGAGAAACAATCACAGACATCGAATAATCGATGTAGGCTGATTTCATCTCATCTTCTATGTTAATAGGAATTAATTTTTCTCCTTCAGACATATTATATTTTAATTAAATTGAATCAAATTTTTTTAAACGTGCTAATATACGCTATTTGGGACGATTTCCCTAATCCGCTATAAATTAGTTTTCAACAGTATTTTAAGGTATGTTTACGATGAGATTACATCTCTACAAAATAAACATCAGAGGTGTTTCTGTGGATATTGCGCATTTCGAATCCGCCGGGTTCGGGAATCATTTCCAACAAATCAAATCGTTTACAGCGTTGCGGCAATCCTTTAAAAATTAAAGTAAAATGGAGCGGACGGTTTTTAGGTATAATCGTCCACTCAGGCGCTATTGAAATCCCTTCCGCGAACAACATCGGATAACGAATTCCTGTAACGGCATCTATCAAAAAAGTAGATTTCCATATTCTGGCAGCATCTTCTTCATCTGTTGCCAAAACAGAAAAATGAATAATAACCTGCCGCTCTTCACTCACTCTTTCCTGCAGTTCAAACTGCAACTCTTCACACACTTCAAAGTGATATTCATTTATCTCTTTAACCAAAGTATTCATTTCTTTTTTTATATAATATGATTTCTTTAAACGTGTTTCAGCTACATATCTTTTGAGACAGCAATAGTAAAAATCCATCTCTTTTACATGGAATTTGCTTATGCTAAATAATGCTTTATCTCCTATTCAATAGAAATCAACTGCAAAGATACTCATTTCAGATGAGTTATTAAATCAATAATTTTATCGTGATTACTATCAAATAAAAAGCCTCTCCTTAGGAAGAGGCTTTAAACCATCAGATTATTGAGTAGTTTACTCAACAAAATAGTGTTGTATCTTTTCAGAAAAGGCAGTGCGGTCTTTAATTGAGAAATAATAATCCATTTCCGAAGTACGTATCGAAAGAAAGTCAGCATCATTAAAAATATACGCTTTTTTACCTTTTCTTTTTCTTACTCCCCAACCCCCAAACGTTCCAATAAAATCAAAATCAATTATTTCAATGCTGGTGATATCGTTTTTAGAAATATACTGTTTTTTACCGAATGGTGTTATCTGATAAGAAATTCCTGAACTGTTTATTTCAATTATAAAACGAGCTGTAAAAACGTAGAGTAATGATAAAGCTAATACCAATACAATCGATCCTAAAAATAATTGAAACCAAACATCTACTGAAAAAACGAAAAGCACCAGAACGATTAATAAGGGCACGATCAGGATATAGGAACTTCCTGGATATTTCTGTATTTCTTTGAATGCTTTTTCCATACAATTTCTTTAATATTTTCGTTAAATGTTTTATTGTGGTCAAACAGATAGAGGATTAATCCTGCGATTATTGCAATAGAAAAACTGGGTAATCCATGAATAATAATAATCATAAAATGAAAAAGAAAGCCTAACCTGAAAGCCATGTATTTATATTTCTGATTTAAGAATATAGACACACACAAGAAAAATTCCAATACAATAACACTCCATGTCATTAATGAAACTGTATATATATTGGTAATTAAATCAAAAACAGGCTTAATCGTTCTGTTTAATCCAAAAACATTGCTGTTGAACCAATAATACACTGCGGTGCCATTGCTCCAGTCTTCTACAGGTACTTTCAATATTGTAGCTTCAAAATACAGATAACACATCTGTATCTGTATGATCAATAAGGCACCTTTGACGATCTGTTCCTGATAGCTTTTTAAATTATTATATTCAAATTTCCAACCCAGAATCTTGTTGTTTAATAAACATAGGGGAATGATAAGAAGGCAAAGAATGAGATTTATCTGATCACCGCCTTCCTGCACAAGTGTTGAATGGAAAAAAGAATAGGATACATAAAAATGTAGGAATGAAAAAACTCTCGGGTATATCCCCAATATAACCAAACATAAAATGACAATAGAGATGGCTTTACATAGTATCAGGTCATTTTCTAAAATCAAGAACAGATTGTATTTGATAAAATCATAACTTTCGTATTTTAATCTATCCAGATGATATTTAGGAAATAAGTCTTCTGTCTTGTTAAATAATAGAGTTAACAAAGTAGACAAAGCAAGCATACTTCTTGATATCATTAAAGTTTTATTAAAATTCATTTTATTTCTTTTCTTCAATTAAAAATATGGCCTTGTTACTCGGAATATATTGCTCTTGATTTTGGCCTAACCATTCAATAGGAACTATTTCTTTAGTTTCAATTATGTATTTTCCAGCAGGTAAGGCATTGATACTATCATTTTTAATGAATTGAAGTGGTTGAAACTGAAGCAAGCTATCAAAAGATATATTTTTATACCAGTTTCTAAAACTTATTTTGTTAGCAATTAATGCAATTTCTGTAGAAATTATTCTCGGTTCCCTTGAAAATCCAAAATAGTATTTAGGACTAAAATTCATTAGATTAACTTCCGAAACTTTATCTTCAACTTTGTATAAATAAAAATTTGGTTCTTTAGGATCTTTAGTAAAAAACCCCCAACCTTGGGGGAATATATTCTTTATTAAAGATAAAGCATAAGTATTTGTAAAAATATACTGGTCTTTTTTCGAAATAATACTCAAAATGAACACCATACAGAATACACAAACTACAGTTGACTTATTCATAACTATCTTTTCATTACTCGACTAATTTCCTTAACAACCTTAGAGTTTTTAAAATCTCTAATAAATTCTTCTCTTGACTTATACCAATATGCTTCTACAGCCCATACATTCATGTAAGCAGCAGCAGTATAGAGAGCAACACCGTAAGAAACAGCAACGCCAGCCACTTTATAGACACACCATGCATAGTATGGCGTACATCCTAATATAGCAGTAGTTTGATTTTCTATTTCATACTTTCTATTAATTAATTCTGCCAACTCTTCGGTATTTTCAGGTAATGACATATCATGCTCATTGATAAAGTTTTGAATTTCAATGTCATTAAATGATTGTTCTGAGATTTTTATTAAAGCCCCGTATTTTTCCGTTTTCTTTGCCGTTTCTGTTACAGTATCTATAGCTTCAGATAATGTTTCCTCTATCTCATAGAAATTATCACTTTTTAATTTTTCTTCAAATTCATCAAAGTAAGCCGGGTTTTCTCTTTCAATTTCTCCAATTATATCATCTCCGAATTCGTTTAATAACGTTAATATATTTTCACCATGCTCTGTTTTATAGAAATCATTTCTAAGTTCTAAAAGTTCAGGAATTTCATTGACAACTTGCCCCTGTAAAAAGAAAACGGCTCTAAACATTTCCTTTCCCTTTACTTGTGAAGTTCTCGCACTTTGTGTAGGCGTGTAATTTTTGTTTTCGTCAGCTTCCGAACAAGCATTTAATAAAAAGCTTAATGCCAATAAGGAACAAATAATTTTTTTCATTTTTCTTGGGTTAAAATTTAAATTAACCGCGAATATAACAAATATTTACATAACATATGTGAGATAAAAAAATTTAGATTTATTTTGTATAATAAATTAATAATCTATACTTCATTATATTCATTATAATAACTTATCTCCTTAGAATAAAAAGGATTTTAAGAAAAAATCTACAATCAAAGCTATAGATGATGAAGCATACATAATATTACGATAAAGAAGATTCCGAATTACAAAGCATTAAACTGTAAAATTAGTAGACCAGCACATTTGATTTCAAAAGAAAGTATACAATACAATCTTTAGAGATAATGTACTAAATACAGCAACAGAAGTATCATTCCTTTAGCAATTTTATAAACTGTAAAGCATTAATAATACCTGCCGTAGAGGCAGTATTGTTGAAATAAACATATACTTCGTCATAACCTTTTGTAAGGATATGATCATAAAGTTTTTCTATTTCTGTTAATGAATATTCGGAGTAAAATAATTTTGGTACGCCATGTTGCCGAAAGTATCCACAGTTGTTATTTTTAATAGTTTGTTCGGACAGTCCGGGTAAACTTGGATTACAGAATACTGCATTTTTACTTTTCAATTTTTCTATTACTAAATGATTCCACCAGCTCTTATGCCTAAATTCTACTACATTCTTAAACCGATTATGTAAAGCATTGACAACCTTGTTCAAATTATCTTCGCTGTAAACAAAACCAGGTGGAAACTGCCAAAGCACACATCCCAGTTTATCAGATAATCCTTCAGAAATTATGGTAAAAAAATCATCTATTTCTTGTTCACAAGCTACTAACTTTTTTATATGTGTTATTATTTTTGGAACTTTAATGCTGAAAGTAAAATCAGCTGGTGTTTTGTCATACCATTTTTGTAAATCGGAAACAGCAGGAAACCGGTAAAAGGAACCGTTGAACTCATAAGTATTAAAATAATTGCAATAGTATGCAAACCAATCTTTCTTGGGAAGATCATCCGGATAAAACACCGATTTCCAAGATGATGTAGCAAAACTTGAACATCCTACGTAAAATTTTGTCATACTCATTTATATAGTTTTTGGCAAGTTTTACAAAAGAAACTTCTGCGTTTTTTCTTTCCTGTATACTCCTTAATTAACGGCTGACCACATTGCAAGCATTCTTTTTTTGTATGTACCAGCCAATGTTTTTTAAGTTCATTTTTTTTCTTCCATCTCAAAAAATCAAAACTATATATTTTTGCCTGTTTTATAGTTTCTTTCAGCTTTTCTAATGGCATTTTTCCAACTAATGACTTTGGATGTACGTTTACCCTATACAAAACTTCATTTTTGATGATATTACCTACACCCGAAAATATATCCTGATCAAGTAATGCATCACATATGAGCTCTTCTTTATTATCTGTAAGTTTTCTGAGAGCTGCAGTAGAATTCCATTTATCACTCATAACATCAGCAGACCAATCATACAGAGCATCTGCACTATCATCCAATACCTTTACCGAAGCTGCATAAAAATTAATGTGTCCGTTTCTGAAAAGAAGTCCAAGGCGCACTGCTGCAGATTTTGTTTCATTTATGAGGTAACTGCCAAAAAGCAAAAAATGAATGCGGACTGTAACATCATTAAAACAAAGTAGCAGATGCTTACCCCATGATTTAACATCTGTCAGCATCTTTCCTTGTATTCTGTCCATGTCAATTTTAGCATTACCGGTTGCTTCGACAACTTTATTACCGATAAAAACAGTCATTTCTTCTTTTGCGATAACAATACTTGGTCCTTCTGGCATGAGTTCAGTTGTTTAGTTTTGTGATTATTGAAAATTAAGTCCAGAGATCTAAAACAACTGAACACAATCTTCTTTATTTTTTTAAAATGTCATAAGCATCTGATAATAACTTATTTTTCAGAGTTATCCTTTCTTTTTGCGTTCTCCTTTTTTGTATTCTGATTATCGACTTTATCAGTATCTTCCGGCAGTAAATTACTTCCTTCTTTTATTGGAGAACCACCTGCACCTGAGTTGGTCTGGTTAGCTTCATTACTATCTTTTCCTTTGATATCGGTTGGACTTGTATTTTTATTTTTGTCATTTCCCGGAATTTTTTTTCGATCCTTATTCATAGCTCTAAATTTTAAATTGATATAATTTTAATACAATCTTTATTCCTTCTTTTAATCTGTTTTTTTCACGAAAGTTTTTTTATGGCTTTGAGCATATCAATGCCTTTTCCTAAAGTGGGTTTAAAAATATCTCCTTTTTCTTTTATCCGATCCAATGCATTATAAATATTGAAATCGGTTGGCTTAAGCCCATTTTTAATTTCGCTCCATTCCAACGGCATTGAAACCGGAGCACCGTCTTTCGGACGCAGGCTGTAAACACTTGCCAACGTCTGCCCAGATCTGTTTTGCAGATAATCGAGATATATTTTGTTTTTATCTCTTTTTTGAAGGCTCCGTTCTAATGTTGTTAAATCTGGTAGTTTCTGCTGAACCATCTGCATAAGTAAATGCCCGAAATCTTTCACCTGCTCATAAGAATATTTAGCATTCATCGGGATATAAATATGAATACCGGAACTTCCCGATGTCTTCGGATATCCTTCTACACCTGCCAAATCCAATACTTCTTTTACGGTCTGTGCGGTTTCTATCACGTCTTCAAATGAATTTTTCTCTGACGGATCCAGATCTAAAACCAGATAATCCGGATGGTCTGCCTTCTGGATTTTGCTAGTCCATACATTTAACTCAATACAGCCTAAATTGTTGAGATAGGCTAAAGTTGCCTTATCATTACAGATAATGTAATTGATATATTTGTCGGAACTTTCAGAAAAAACCTTTTGTGTCTCTATCCATTCAGGTGTTTCTTCGGGAGCATCTTTCTGAAAAAAACTAAGCCCTTCAATTCCGTTCGGATAACGGTTCATCGATTGAGGTCGTGCTCTAAGATGCGGAAGAATATATTGTGAAATACTCTGATAAAACGTAATAACATCTCCCTTAGTTATATCATCATGAGGAAAATAGATTTTATTTTGATTGGTAAGTTTAAGTTCCTGCTTACCTATTTTCTTTACAACATCATCCTTTCCGCTTCTTTTCTCAGGTTCTGCTTTTTTCATAGTTTCTTTTTTTGATTGTTTTTGCCTACCGAAGGCTACATCATCAGATTCGATATCATCACGAAGCCTCAGAAAAATGGGATGTCGGTAAATATGATCTTTGGTTAGTTCGGTATATTTAACTTCAGCGACCAATTCCGGTTTTACCCAGGTGGGTTTCGTATTGGTTTTGGGCGTGACTTTAAATACAGATTTTTTAGTAATCAATGGCTTTAGTTTTTCATATATTTCTGAAAGTGATGTATCGTTAAATCCTCCCCCGGTATGACCACAGAAAACCATTTCTCCTTTGAAGTATTTTCCAAGTATCAGAGCTCCGAATTTCTTTCTGGAACCTTTTGGTTCGGTAAAGCCGCAGATAATGGCTTCGTCGCTTTTATGGATTTTTATTTTAAGCCATTCAGAACTCCGCACATTTTCCTTATAAGTACTGTCTGTCTTTTTGGCTATGATTCCCTCTAATCCCATATCTTTTGCAGCTTGAAAGAATGATCTTCCGTTTTCGAGTATATGATCGCTGAATTTTATAATTTCATTTTCCAATAAAGCATCTTTGAGTAATTCTTTGCGTTGCAGATAAGATAAATTTTCTGTTGAGTGACCGTTCAGCCACAGTATATCGAAAACCTGATAGATGAGTACCAGATTTGGATTATCCCCAATTCTCTGTAGCCATTGAAAATTTGGCTTACCAGTATCATCATAAGCGACAATCTCTCCGTCGAGTACCATTTGGTGTTCCTGCAGTTTCAACGAATTGACTATTTTTTTAAATTTTTCTGAAAAATCGATGCCGTTTCTGGAGTACAGACGGATAGCATCTTTGCTTAAATCAGCAATTGCTCTGTAGCCATCCCATTTTATTTCGAATGCCCATTCTCTGTCATCAAAAGGTTTATCTGCCACTTTACACAACATGGGTTCAATAAATTCGGTATGCTTTTTAGCACCAGATAACGCAGTAGCATAATTTTTAAAGTGTTTTATTCCGTTGGTGGAATCATTTTTTTTTTACTGCCTTTCTCTTTGAGATAAGCGGTTACTTTAGAATTTTTAGGCGTATGCTCTTCAGCGTCATAATCTTTATCAACGGCAAACTGATCTTTGTGCTTTATCAACAGCCATGCATTATCGTCTTTAGGATTCTTGATTTTAACCAATGCAAACTCTCCTTTTAACTTTTTACCGTGAAGCATGAATTTTAATGATTGTTTATGCAAGTTTGCCCGCATGACCAGATCATCCGTTTTTCCTTTGATTTTCTCAATGGGTTCATATGTTCCTTCATCCCATATTTCAACTTCACCAGCTCCATAATTTCCTTTAGGTATAGTGCCTTCAAAGGTTTTGTATGAATAGGGATGGTCTTCTACCATCATTGCCAGTCTTTTGTCTGCCGGATTTAGTGACGGACCTTTCGGAACTGCCCAGCTTTTTAATACTCCATCCATTTCTAACCGAAAGTCATAGTGTAACCTCGTGGCTGCATGTCGCTGTACAACAAACCGCAATTTATTTCCACTGGTTTTTTCTTTTCCTTCCGGTTCGGAGGTTTTTTTAAAATTTCGTTTTTTATTATAATCTTCTAATGGCATAACTATACATTTTAGAGAAATACATGACCCGATCACACAACAAGCTGTACCTACTGACAGAAGTCAGAGCTACCCTGCCTTCTTCTTTCCTGTTTTGAGACTTTCTTTAAGCATTGCCATTAGATCAGTTGCCTTGCCTTCCGGTTCTTTTACTGCTGTTAACTTTACCTTTTTTCCTTTAGCCTTCTGCCTGATGATTTTAAGCAGATCGGCATTGTATGTATCTTTAAAATCTTCCGGATTGAAGTCTGCTGAAAGTGATTTTATAAGCTGTTCCGCCATTTTTAATTCAGCAGCTTTAGGTGCTTTGGCAGGAAGATTTAAATCGTCAAAATCTCTTAATTCCTCCGGATAACGCATACGGTTTACCATAAGAATTTTATCAGCGTACGGGCGTATTAAACACAGAATTTCCCTTTCGCGTAAAACGAATGAGCCAATACCTGCCATTTTGGTTTTCATCAATGCCTTAAGCAGTAGATTATAGGCACCTTCACCGTTTTTTTGAGGTTCCAGAAAATAAGGCGTTTCAAAATATGCTGAATCGATATCAGCTTCTTTTACAAATTGTGAAATTGCCAGTATTTTAGATTTTTCAGGACTTGCTGCTTCAAAATCCTGATCTTCTAATACGATATATTTATCTTTGAGTTTATATCCTTTGACAATATCTTCCCAAAGTACTTCCTTTCCTGTATTCTCGTTAATCCTTTTAAATCTTATATTGCTTAAATCTTTACTGTCAAGCATATCAAGATCCAACGTACTTGAATCTGTAGCGCTGTAAAGTTTAATAGGAATATTTACTAAACCGAATCCTAATGCTCCATTCCAAATTGCTCTCATAGTTTCTTTTTTAATTATACCACAATTATCTTTCCAATAATCCTAATACATCGCATTACATACTATAACATTATACAATCTGATCATTTTAAAAAATGATATCAAAACAATCTTTATTTTTCAGTATTTTTCTTTTGATCTTCTTTTGGCAGTTTGCCGTGTTGATTTTTCTGATATTCATCTTCCTGCATTACCTCGGTTCCCATAGGATCAATTTCCTCAGAAGTTTTAGAATCATCATCCACATTCTTCTGCTGCTTTTTTACTATCTCGTCGATGCTTTTGTTATTATCAACTGTTTCCCTTTTCTTTTTCATAATGGTTATTGTTTAATGTTAATTTCCAATGATTAAATTCCTCTTTGTTTATCATTACCAACAGAATAATAACAAATGTTGATCCACTGATCAATAGAGAAATTAAAGATGACATGTGCTGTTTTAATTTTAAACAGCTACCATCAGTTCAAAAACTGTACTGATAAAGGATGTATATAATTTAACATTTATGAGCAGTCTGTATTTTACGTTAACCCTACAGATAAATTATAAAAAAATTAAATTTTAATCATGAATAGTCTAAATATTTTACATTAATGTTTTGAAACACACTTTTTTTAGAAGGAATAAAAATACAACTGTTAAAAATTGATTTTCTAATCAAAATAGTTAATATCTTAAATATTAATTCTTTATTTGTTTTAAAATAAACAACATTATTCTATAATTTCACAAAACGTATATTTTTTCCCCAATATACGCAGTACCATATACCTTAAAGTATTAGCTATAAACTTGCAGACAGTATACGTTTACAAATAATACCTAAAAGATGGCATTGTGTTTGACTTTACATTAATATCTTTCTTATTACCAAAAAATTACAATTCCTCTTTCGTAATTTATTATCACTATTAGCATTTTGATTATTTAACCGAGGCAATGCCTCATAAACTATAAATTATGAAAAACCTTTTATTAAAAAGCAGTGGAATCTTAGCTATAGGTTTCCTTGCCGTAATCTTTATGGGATGTAAGGATCAGCGAAAAAACAATGATGAGAACCGTGAAACTTATCCTCCGGCAGATGACACAGACTATCAAAACAATGATGCATACAGTAATGATACATTGCATCATGATGAAGGTATGAATAAGAGCCATAACTCCCAGCAAAATAACCAATCGGGAAGCCAGAATTCAGGTTCGCCTGATGATACTACAAGAACAAATCAGTCCAGTTCAAACAAAAGACCTAACGGAAACTAACCTATCATTAACACAAATCTATTGAATTATGAAAAAGTTGATTTTAATCGCAGCATTAATGTTGGCAACAACGACTGTATTCGCACAAAAAACAGTCACTCAAAAAGCTAAGACTGAACAAACGGGAACGGAGCAGGATATACAATTTGTGATGAAAGCATTGGAAGGAGGAAATGCAGAGGTTAAAAAAGGTGCGTTAGCCCGGTCAAAAAGTAAGAACCCTGAAATTGTAAAATACGGGGAGATGATGGAAAATGACCATCATTCTGTAAATGGAAAACTTAAACAGGTTGCGCAGCAAAAAGGGTATAAAGTTTCAGACATTCTTAGCACAGAAGCACAGCAAATGTACAATAGTTTAAACAAGATGGATGGTGATGCTTTTGATAGAGAATTTGTAAATCAGATGATTGCTGACCACCTTCAGGCAATAGAACTTTTTAAACAGCAGGTTGCCAATGGTACCGATCAGGAATTAAAAGATCTGGCTTCATCTGCCCTACCGGTTCTTGAAACACATCTTAAGGAAATTGAACGTTTACAAAACAATATGAATCGTAAAAAACCTAATTAATACATATTGTATTAAAATATCAGAACTTACTCTCCTTTTTTTCCGGTAATGCTTATCAGAATGATAAGCATTACTTATATTTTTTAATTTTATCTCTTTATTACAATAAATCAAAAATACGCATGAATCGAATTCTCAATAAAGTACAGCAATTTGCTGACCTTGCCCATGGTGAACAAAAACGCAAATACAGCAACGAGCGTTACATTGTTCATCCTGTAAGAGTTCTTGAAATCTGTGCAGCATATACAAACAAGACAGCTGTATTGGCTGCTGCCCTACTCCATGATGTTCTGGAAGATACTCCGGTTACTGAACTAGAATTATTATCCTTTTTAAAAACAGTAATGAACAGAGACGATGCAGAACAAACCCTGAAACTGGTCTTGGAACTTACTGATGTTTACACCAAAGAAGCATATCCGCATCTAAACCGTAAACAGCGTAAAGAAAAAGAAACCATACGGATTGAACAAACCAGTAAAGATGCACAGACTATTAAATATGCAGATATTTTTGACAACTGTAAAGAGATAACAGCATCAGACCCCAATTTCGCCCCTCGGTTTCTGAATGAATGTATGACCATTTTAAAAATAGCAACTAAAGGTAATAAAGAATTATACACAACAGTTTATGATGTAGTACAGAGCAAATTACATAACTTAAGAAAATAATAGTACCTTAAAGATTGGTTGTATTATCTTGTATAATTAAAGTACTTTTAAAACCAATATTTTAAAAAATATAGTATATTTGTATACTATATTTTTTTATATATGCAGTATAATCTTATTAAAAAAACGGTAGATCTTGTAGAAGAATTCGAATTGTCTAACACGGACAACCGATATACTGATACTATTGCCGGATTTAAAAAATGGGTTGCAGATAATTATCAACCATCACTTCTCCAAGCTCCTGACTGGGAAGGTAAAAAAAATGGACGAAGTGCAGAAAGTGTTATCAGCACTCTTCTCGTTCACATGAACAGATTTGGTAAAAATTATTCGAGAGCGGCGATTTCAGGCTCGGATTTTTCTACTCAGGAAGATTTCATCTATCTGATCAATCTGAAGGCATCCGGCGAAATGACAAAGATGGATCTTATTAAAAAAAATGTACACGAAAAACCTGCAGGTATTTTAATCATCAACAGATTGATGCATAAAGGCTGGATTGTACAAAAAGATTCGAAAACAGACAAACGCAGTAAAATCATAAGTATTACTGAAAAAGGATTAGAGGTCCTTGAGCAGCAAATGGAAAAAATTCGTGCGGCCACAACACTTGTATGTGGTAATCTCACAGAATCTGAAAAATTAGAACTTATAAAACTGCTTACCAAACTCAACGAATTCCACGTTCCGATTTATAAAAACAATACCGATGTAGAAAAGCTTTTGGAAGAAGCCGATCAGTACAAAAAACAAATCGTATAATGAAAAAGAAAATAGCTGTTATTGGTTGTGGTTTCTCAGGATTGTCGGCTGCTGCTTATGCCGCAAAAGAAGGCAATGAAGTTCACGTATTTGAAAAACACGATCAGCCTGGAGGAAGAGCAAGACAATTTACAACCAAAAACGGTTATGTTTTCGATATGGGACCAAGTTGGTATTGGATGCCTGATATCATTGAGAATTTCTTTGCTGATTTCGGCTTTCATTCATCAGATTTTTATGAGCTTATTTCACTGAATCCTCAGTTCGAAATGATCTTTTCTGATGCTAAAATTGCTGTTCCCGAAAATTATGAAGAACTAAAAAAAACAGTGGAGAGTATTGAAACCGGAGCAGCCCTTCAACTTGATCGTTTTATGAAATCGGCAAAGTACAAGTATCAGGTGGGAATGCAGGAATTCGTGAATAAACCATGTTACAGCTGGTTAGAATTTGCATCGCCAAAAATTGCCACGAGTGCATTAAAACTTGATTTGCTTACCAATTTCAGAAAGTATGTTTCAAAATACTTCAAAAATCGCAAATTAAGGGCACTTATGGAATTCCCAGTTATTTTTCTTGGTGCATCACCTAAAAATATTCCGGCTTTATACAGCCTTATGAATTATGGTGGCTATGTATTGGGCACTAAATATCCAACCGGTGGCTTTTACAGTCTGATATTGGCAATGAAAAAGGTCGCAGAAAAACAGGGTGTACAATTTCATTTTAATCATTCAGTTGAAAAGATCCATATAAAAAATAACCGTGCAGTTTCTCTTCTCATAAACGGAAAATTACTGGAGTTTGACAGCATCATTGCTTCATCTGACTATCATCATACCGAAAGTCTTTTGGATACAAAATATAAAAATTACGATGATGACTACTGGAAAAATAAAACGTTTGCTCCATCAAGCCTTATTTTTTATTTAGGAATTAACGAGCGTATTCCTAACCTTACGCATCACACTTTATTTTTTGAAAATGATTTAGATGAACATATCGACTGTATTTATGGTGAAAAAAAATGGCCCGAAAAGCCCTTATTCTACGCCTGTTGCCCTTCTAAAACCGATGCCGGAACAGCCCCTGAAAATTGTGAGAACCTATTTCTGTTAATGCCTGTTGCTACCGGAATTCATGATGATGAATCAGTCAGGGAACATTATTTGAAGGAGATGCTGGAAAGAATTGAAAAACATACCGGAATAAAAAATCTATACGAGAAAATTGAATATAAAAAAAGTTACTGTGTATCGGATTTTACAGCAGATTATAATGCATACGGCGGAAATGCATACGGGTTGGCAAATACGCTGAATCAAACGGCAGTACTGAAACCAAAAATACGCAACAAAAAAGTACAAAACCTATTTTACACCGGACAGCTGACTGTACCCGGTCCTGGTGTTCCTCCCGCTATTATTTCCGGAAAAATAGCAGCTAACGAAGTCAACAAACTAAAAATATAAGCTATGAAAAAATTGTTTGATGAACTGGCTTACGAAGTAAGCAAGAAAACCACCGAAAAATACAGTACCAGTTTTTCCTTAGGTATTCTGGCACTAAAACCTGGAATACGCAAAAGTATTTATGCCATCTACGGCTACGTGCGTCTTGCCGATGAAATCGTTGACAGTTTTCATGGTTACGATAAAGAAAAACTGCTGAACAGGCTGACAATTGAAACTGAAACTGCTCTTAAGGAAAACATCTCGCTGAACCCTATTATACAATCATTTCAGGAAACTGTACACCAATACGATATTGACCGTTCGCTTATTGCGCAATTTCTGCACAGTATGTCTATGGATCTGCATGAGGTAGATTATAATTCTGAGCTTTATAATGAGTATATTTACGGATCTGCGGAGGTAGTTGGTTTAATGTGTCTGCAGGTATTTACCGAAGGAAACAAAAAACAGTTTGAAGAACTGAAACCTTATGCCATGAAACTGGGGTCGGCTTTTCAGAAAATAAATTTTTTGAGAGATATCAAAGAAGATTATCAGACATTAGGTCGTAGTTACTTTCCGAATGTAGATATGGAACTTTTTGACCGCGATATCAAGTATCAAATCGAAAAAGAAATTGAGAAAGAATTTGCAGAAGCTCTCATCGGAATAAAAAAACTGCCAAACTCATCAAAATTTGGAGTGTATCTGGCATATAAATATTATCTGCTGCTTTTTTCTAAAATAAAGAAGAAATCACCTGTTGAAATAATGGCAAACAGAACCCGTGTTCCCAATGCACAAAAAGCATACGTAGCCTTTAAAAGCTATCTGCGTTATAAAGTTGCTGTTTTGTAAGATTTCAAATAAATCATTAAAAAGAGAACTGTTATGAATTTTTTAATTGTGATGATCACATTTATTTTGATGGAAGGAGCAACGTGGCTGATTCACAAATATATTATGCATGGTTTTCTGTGGAATTTACACAAAGATCATCATGACCATAGTAATGGAGACGGTTTTGAAAGAAACGACTATTTTTTCGTGATATTTGCAGTACCTACCATTGCTTTAATGTATTACGGTTCACTTGCCCATTTTAATTACGTTTTTTATATAGGGTTGGGTATTATGCTATATGGCATGACTTATTTTTTTGTGCACGATATATTCATACACCAACGTTTTAAATTTCTTACCCGAACAAAAAACCCTTATTTTTTAGCATTGCGTCGCGCACACAAACAGCATCACAAACATATTGGTAAAGAACATGGCGAATGTTTCGGCTTTTTATACGTACCCCTCAAGTATTTTAAAATGTATCTCAAAACTTCTGACAAATGATTTCATATACCTACTCCGCCATTTTATTTTTTACCGTAATTATATGCTTTATTGCTTCATTTGATCACAGAATTAAATTTAACCGCTATTTTATCCCGTTTTTAAAAGCAGCAATTCTGGTAGCGATACCTTTTATTGCATGGGATGTATGGTTTACCTCAAAAGGTGTTTGGTGGTTCAATACTGACTATACGCTTGGATTAATAATAGCGGGGCTTCCGCTTGAAGAATGGCTTTTTTTTATTTGCATTCCGTTTTCTTGTGTGTTTACGTATTTTTGCTTTGATCTGTTTTTTAAGTGGAATAAACTCGGCAGTTTGAATAACATTATTGTATTTGTAAGCATTGTAGGCTGCTCATTGGTTGCGCTGCTTCATCACGATAAAATTTACACACTCGTAACCTGTATAGCTACCGTTTTATCCCTTATTTATCTGCATTTCGTGGCACGTGTAGCATGGATTGCGAAAGCATCTGTGGTATATACCATACTGATGTTGGGTTTTTTTCCCGTAAACGGAATTTTAACCGGAACCGGATTAGAATCTCCTATTGTAAATTACAATCCCGGTGATTTTCTGGGGATAAGAATGCTTACTATACCAGTGGAAGATGCTGTATACGGATATACACAGTTTCTGCTTGTAATTTACTTTTTTCAACGTTTTAAGAGGAACACTAATGAAGATTAGTTTAGTCTTTGTTTGGCTTGATACGTTCAGCTATCACTAACAAAAAAGCGATTCAAAATTGAATCGCTCTGAAATTTATCTGGTTCGTTACCTTGCCCAGGTGTTTTATTCATCATCAATCGGATATTGATACACGTTTATCTACTTTATATTTTTTACTTACAATTTATTAAACGTATCTGTAAAAGTCCCGGTTATGGTTACATTATTCGATTTACTTACCGTACCGTGAATTGTAATCGTAGAATTATTACCTATAAATTCTAATTTAGCTCCACTGTTTAATACAAGATTACCATATATCACCACATTTCCTTCAACACGCATCACTGCATTATTATTAATATTCAAAGACAACCATGGATTACTTTGTTGTCCTTGCGCAAGCGACCCCTTCATGTAAAATACCCCGCCACTGTTAATATTAAGGGATTGAGAGACCGACAAAGAGCCACAAAAGGTAAGATTGGCATTTACGTTCAGACCCATTAAAGATGCAGAACCCTGATATTCCTTAGTTTCGTTAGAATTAATATTTAACCATGCTGAACCGTTGTATGTAGGAAATTGTGAGCAATTAAGCGTTTGGGTATTCGTGACCATTTTTGCAATTTTAAGTCCGCCGTTACCCATTGCTGCAAAAATATAGTCTCCCTTACTCATGGTATAATTACAAGAACCATTCATTGCAATTGAGCCTATAAGGCTTAAAGATTGGTTTTCATTTTTATAAATGTAAAGCCCTGCACCACCATTTGCTAAAAATAAATTTTGATTATTTACAGAAACGGCATTGGTTGTTATGTCTGAGTTATCTACACCGGTAACATTGGTAGGTACTGCTATGGTCTGTAATTTACTGCCTGTAGCAGAATTATAAACTCCCAAACCGGCATATCCTTCTGATACCAGCAAATTATTTCCAAGAAAATCTATTGTTCTTTTTGCACCCGGAACATCAACAGAAGTAGAAAATGAATTCTGAAGCGCCATAGTTGCGGCATCATATACCTTAACGCCGTTTGTTCCACTAAGTACTACAATCTTATTGCTATTCTGACCTACTGCACGTAAATCAGCTACGGGAATAGTTGCCTGAATCTGATTGGTATTTTTGTCGAATGCCACCAAATCACCAGCACCACCGGATACCGCATAATATTTATTGCCTGCAGAGGTAACAGAAGTTCCTACATTACCTCTCAACTGTGTCTGCACATAATTGGTAGTTAGCAGCCCGTTATTCAGCGTCATTGCAGAAACAAATCCCGGAGAGCTTAAAGTTGGAAACGCATCAACACTGGCAGCACCTGCAATATATAGTTTTCCGTTCTCATAACTCACAGCGCTTATATCAGTATTGGGAAAAATTGCCTGAACAACCAATTGAGGAGTATTTGGATTAGAAATATTGATAACATCAACCGCACCACCATAAGCTTCTCCCTCTGTATTATAAGAAACGTAAGCATAGTCACCATTAATTGCCACATGAGTTGCTTTCAGCGTTCTTCCTGCATACACAGGCGGATTTACTTCAGCAACCAATACTAACGGCATACTGGTTGCCTGTGCTGGTGTATTTTTTCCAGCCAAAGGCGTAATAATATCTAAAACACCTGAATTATTATATTTAATTCTTTTATTTAATGACTGTACATCATTATTGATAATGATTTTTCCATTCTCATTTTCCACACTAACATTATCGTCACTGCTACAAGAAGTTAAGATAAGCATGGCTACTAAAGTACAGCCTAATAAAGATTTCATTTTCATGATTAATAATTTAAATATACGACAAATGTATAGTAAATATATAATCTATACCAAGTTGTGCATAACTATTTTTTATCTTATTAATTTTAAGCTTAGGTAGTATAAATAGTAGTATAAATAGTAGTATAAAATCTAATATCTGTCGGTACATGAATCCTTATAATTCTTTTTTCTTTTACTTTTAAATCGAAAATTTCACCCTGCATAAATATTTTTTATACACTTTAATTTTTTATACCTTCGGTATAGTGAAGAAGAGTGTTAACCCAAATAAACTGAAATGAGATATTTTTCTTTAATTCTCGCATTTTTAATCCCTATGGCTTTTTACAGTCAGGAGTCTTTAACTACAGACGAACTATATGTAAAAGCAAGAAATACTGCTTTTGAAGAGAAAGATTATTCTAAAGCTATAGAATTGGCAAAAGAAGCATTAGAAAAGGCACCGGACTATACCGAAATATCCATTTTTTTGGGAAGGCTTTATACATGGAGTGACGATATCCATTCTGCACGGTTAGTGTTTGATGGCTTAGAAAAAAAAGGAATAGAGGATGAGGATTTTTTTCTTGCGTATGGTTATTTAGAGTTTTGGAACAATAATAATGAAAAAGGATTAAGCATCGCTGACAAGGGACTTGAGTATCATCCAAAATCGGAAGATCTATTATTACTAAAAGCCAAAATATATTCAACAAATGAACCTGCTAAAGCCGAAGAAGTTATCCTGCATGTATTGGAACTCAATCCTAAAAATGCTGAAGCCAGAGCGATGTACAATAGAATTAAAGAACTTAATGCTAAAAATGCATTAAGTGTGGTTTACAATCTTACACACTTTGATAAGCAATTTGATGATGACTGGCATATTGTAGGCATAAGTTATAAACGGGTAACCCGTTTTGGTTCGCTAATTTTAAGAGGTAATTATGCGAATAAATTTGGTGAGGACGGAAAGCAGATTGAATTGGAAGCTTATCCGCGTATTTCGAAAACTTTTTATCTATATATAGGTGCAGGCTATTCTGGTGATGTTGGTATTTTTCCAAAATACAGAACCGGTGTTTCGTTGTTTGCCAACCTGCCAAAAAGTTTTGAGGGAGAATTAGGATACCGCCAGCTTTATTTCAGTAGTAACATCTGGATGTATACTGCCTCAATCGGAAAATATTATAAAAATTACTGGTTCAACCTGCGAACCTATCTTACACCAAACCATAAGAATATATCGCATTCCTATACCGGTACTGTACGTTATTACACCAAAGGTGCCAATGATTATATCGGTATACAGATAGGATCAGGAATAAGTCCTGAACAAAGTACAAACAACCTTTTAGCTAACGAAAATTTTAAACTAAAAACCTTTAAAGCAGGTTGTGAATATACGTTCTCGGTACAAAAACTAAATATTTTTACTGTCTCATTTCTCTACTCCAATCAAGAATATCGCATCAACCAAACCGGTAATCAGTTCGATTTCAGTGTAGGATATACCAGAAACTTTTAAGAGCAGCGATAAGGTACATACAAAAAGATGGAGCACAAAAATGTACTCCATCTTTTTTTTGAGTTTTAACTAATCTTGTGAACTTGATGCTATTCAGCAGTCTTTAAAAAATCTATGACCAAAGAATCCGGAATCAATTTTTGAGATGAATAGAACGTATTGTTCTTCTGCTTAAAATAGTTGAACTGTCTTTTTACATTCTTATTCACAGCTTCATTGTCAATCAACGCTTCATTCTTGTTTTTAAGTAAATATAAATTGTCTTGATTTAAATGATAACTATCAGATATGAAGTCAGTAATCAGATCCTTACTTTGCATCATAGGAAAACTTTTATTGATGACTTCTGTAGTTCCCTTCAAACCATTACCGATCCACGCTATCTTTGACGGCGTTTTTAAATTATAATTTTTTCGATAATAAGCCAGCAGAGATGGAGCTATATCAAAATGGCTCACGATATTGTCAAACCGGTGGGGTTCTTTCAGCAGTGGAGAATAAATGATTAAAGGGACATGATACCTGTCAATTTTCTCCTGAAGAGGAATTTCCGGCATACTGTGATCTCCGGTAATTATAAAAATTGTATTCACAAAATCAGTCCTCTTTTTATATGTCTTAAAAAATTGCTCAAGCGCATCATCCAGATTCATGACCGTAACCAATTGCTTTTTATATTGTAATGCCCAGGTTTTTTGACTGTTGGATATACGATCCGATTGTATCTGTTTATCAAATCTTTTCTCATAGTAATCCGTATTATTGATTAAAAACGGATTGTGGGTTGACAAGGTAAGAATCATGTTAAAGTAAGGTTTGTTTGCCTCCTTTTGTACTTCAAGCATCTTTGTAAACACTGCCTGATCTTCATAACCCCAGCTTTCTCCATTATTTTGCGGAAGTTTCTGATATTTATCTCCAAAAGAAGCCTGATCTATAATATGATCTACTTTGCTATATTCCAAAAATTTGTCCATTCGGTCAAAGGAAATATTACCACCATAAAAGAAACCTGTTTCAAAACCATTTTTCTTTAAAACATTAAAGAGGTTAAAATGCTGGGGTATCTTTTCAATTTCCAGAAAACCGTTTTTTCCGAAAGGAAGTGATCCTGTAAGGGTTGGCAATGCTGCAAAAGTTCGTCCTGAAGAACTTAAATTAAAATCCCAATACAAACTTTTACTGCTCAAAGAATCTATAAACGGCGTGAAATTACCTACATAACCATTTGGAGAGCTGTATGCATGTCCCAGTCCTTCAACAATAATAACAACTACATTGGGTATCTTCTCAGACGTATGAAAATAGCTTCCCAGAAAGTCTTGGGTATCCTCTTCTTTTAAAAATGGATATTGATTATCGAAATTCTCTTTACCCATCTGGGATTCAGCAGTAGGATAAAGCCATTTAAACATTTCTGTATGCCCGCTTATATAATCTTCAGCATTTGATGCTATAAAATAAGAAACTTTACTTTTAGCCGCATTCTGTTGGAATTCATTACTTTTAAAACGATTTGCAATTTTATCCATCGGAACAACCATCAGAATACAACCGAAAACAATGAGTACTCCTCCAACATACCATGATTTAAGGGAAGATTTTGTCACTATGAATAATGGAATTGCCGTAACCGCAGCCAATAATAAAAGTAAAGCAACATTCTTTACATTCAGCATGCCGCTCGATTTTAAGATCTGTGTTATCTCTTCAGAGGTGTAATAGAGTAAATCTGCGCCAAGAATATTCTTTGTTTCTGCGAAATAGAGAAACAAGCCATACTGACTCACTATTATGATTGTGGACGCCACTATAATAAAGAAGTTTGCTATTTTTTCCTTTACCAATCGAAGAATTAAATATAAAACTCCTAAAACAGATAATAATTTGAATAAAAATATAGTATTGGATATAAAAAGATATTGTAAAAGAGCAGTTGTGTCAATATCATTAAAACTTTTATAATACCATATCCATTCTACAAAAACGCCTAAAAGGTAGAGTACTGAAAAAGTAATTGCAACCAGTGCCCATTTTCGCAGACCTGAAGTAATAAATTGAACGGCTTTCTCTTTTGGAGACTGCTTTTTTGCAGACTCACTAAATCCCTGTCTGGTCATCTCTCCCCAACTGTGAGATTTTTTAAAATAATCTATGAAGCCGCTCACGGCAGCCCTGACTGTAAGAGGGTGAAAATAAAACGGTTCTGCAACAGCGGTTGCAATCAATGTAAGAAAATCTTTTCTTTTAGTGTACACCTGTCGTCCAACCAAATCAACCAAAACGGCATAAACCGAATACAAAATACCGGTAGAAATTACTAAGGCAAACAAAACGAAAAAGAAAGGCCAGTTAACGATACCCAACAATAAAAATATCAGGAAAATAACATATCCGGAAAATTCTACCAAAGGACCAAGAAATTCAAATAGAAACCAATACGGCAAACTTATCATCCCCAACTTACCGTATTTTGGATTGAACATCAGTTTACGGTGCTTCCAAAGCGTTTCCATAGTTCCGCGCATCCATCGGTTTCTTTGCCTGGACAGTATGTCTTTGCTTTCAGGAACCTCAGTCCAGCAAAGAGGCTCCGGAATATTTACTACTTCATAGGGTTCCTTTGCTTCTTCCATAAAGCGACGCATGCGTACTACCAGCTCCATATCTTCTCCTACGGTAGAGGTATCATATCCGCCACACTTCAACACCACTTCTCTGTCAAAAGCACCAAAGGCTCCCGATATCAAAATTAGACCGGACGCCCTTGACCATGCCATACGTCCCAGTACAAACGCTCTTATATATTCCAATGCCTGTGCCCTGCCCAACCTTGATTTAGGAAGGTTGACACCTACTACTTTTCCATTTTCTACTTTACAGTTATTGGCCAGACGTATTACTCCGCCACAAGCAATAACCTTTTTTTCAGTTTGTTCCAAGAAAGGTTTGGCCAGTTTTAGAATGGCATCCTGTTCCAAAATACAGTCCACATCAATACAGACTATATAGTCACCTGATGAAACATTTATACCCACATTTAATGCATCTGCCTTTCCACCGTTTTCTTTATCTACTACCAACAATTTTTTAAAAGCAGGATTTTTACTTTTATAGATGGCTTTTATCGGTTTTGTTTCAATAGACCCCTGTACAAAAAAAGACACACGTTCCAGACTATAGGCATCAATAAGCTTAGCAATAGAATCGTCTTTACTTCCGTCGTTAACGATAATAATTTCCAGATTGTGATAATAAAGGGAAAGTAACGAACGAACATTGTCAACAATAGTCAACCCTTCATTATATGCGGGTGCTATAACGCTGAATGCAGGTGCATTGGGATTTGATGCTATAATACCGTAATCAGTGAATGTATTTTCTTTTTTGTAGCGCCTTACGGCTCCAAACGCATAAATACCTATCCATACATAAACAAGAAAAACGGCAGCGGAATATACTACAAACAGCCAGATAACAATTACATATATAGTGTGTGCAAAGTCAATCATATTTTATCCTGTAATACGTGTTTTACAATTTCCCGTATGTGTTCCGGTACGGTGTTATTTTGAGCTATTTCATTTAAAGTTTCACAAAATCCCAAAGCAAACAATGCCTGAGCCGCTTCCATCTTTAAAGCAATCACAGGCTGATCGTTTAATTGCAACTTAAAAAAGTCATGATAACGCTTATCATTGGAATGTTTCATAGCTCTGAGTATCGCAAGTTGTACCTTTACAGGCTGTAAAGAATAGACATCCATAAAATCATCCATTGTGCTGTTATTTTCAAGCACTTGCAGAGTTTGTACTGCATTGATACGTACTTTTTCGGATGTGTGATACAGCAAATCTTTAACCTGATCATAAAAGGTAAGTAACTGAAATTTTTTAATAAGCTTCAATGTAAACACTACGACAGATAAATTACTGCTTTTTAGCCATAATTCTACGGGCACAACACGATCATCAGGAACTTTTTGCAGTGATCCCAAAAGGCGTAATTGTTGCCAATCAGAAAGTGGCGTATCAAGCGTATCCAAAAAATCCAAACCATTAAAGCCTTTAAATACAACCATGGCATATTGAGCCTCATTATACACTTGGGAAGCCGGATGCTGAAGGTATTTTTGTACTTTATCCAGACTGTCTGTCATTTTCATTGCCGTTACCTCTTGTATCCCACCTGCAATTACATAAGGTTTAGTACTATTTAAATTCTGAACAGCCTCTTTATACAAACCATAATTAATAAAGAGTCTTTGAATTTCTTCCTGAGCCATTCCAGAGAATTTTTTCTTTGATGAAACGAGTCTTTCCAACAGCAAATTTCTGAAAGAGCCTTCCTGAGAGTGAGTGTGAAAGAATTCACTTTCCGGTACTTCTTCAGAAAATACTATAGCATCACTAACTCTTGAATCAATCAGAGATTCCCATTCCCTTTTATTTTTCAGTGCCCTGTACTGATAAAAACCATAAAATAGGACCGCCCCGGTCATCAGCAGGATCATGATAAGCACTGATAAGAAAATCAGTAACAGGTCATGGATCACAACATTCAAATGAAATGTTCCCATAGTTTACTTTTGTGCGGTTAAACGCTTAATACGCAGTATCAGTTCGGTTGGACTGAAAGGCTTCACCATAAAATCTGCTGCTCCAAGATTAAAAGCATCTAAAACTACTTCTTCCTGACCAAGACCCGAAAGCATTATAACCGGAATATTTTTGCCAAAAGACCTGATGGCAGATAATATTTCAGTACCTGAAGCAAAAGGCATCATAATGTCTGATATTACCAAATCAATATCAGTTACTTCAATCAAATCAATCGCTTCTTTACCGTTGCGTGCAATTAAAACTTCGTATCCTTCTTTTTTAAGCTTATGCTCTACAGTTTTTAATATCAGTTCGTCATCTTCAGCTATTAAAATCAACATATCTTTATTTTTTTATCATTTGCCGGAAAATTTCTATTCCCTTATTAATTTCGTTTGTTATTTCTTGCTCCATGCTGAACAAATCAGGATTCGATTCTATTTCCTGTTCCCAGAAAGCAGCTCTATCAGTTAACTTTACCAACCCTGAAGTGCCTGAAGTGCCCTTGAGTTTATGAAGAAAACCTTTAGCAGCATTCGTTTCGTAATCAGAAATGATTTTTTGTAGTTCTTCTTTAGTATTGGTCAGCTCCTGAATAACTAAATTTATAAAGAACCCCTTAAAATCTTCATCATCACCAATCTGCTCTTCAATCATTTTTTTATCGAGATAATCAGCTACATCATTGTTTAAATCCCAAGCTGTGATATTGCCTGCAAAAATATTCTTTTTAATTACAGCTAACAATTCAGCTTGTCTTATGGGTTTTGGTAGAAAATCAGACATACCGGCTGACAAACATCTTTCCTTTTCACCTACTGAATTACCCGCGCTGATTCCTATAACAGGCACGTCCTTATAATCAGGAAGTGTACGGATCGATTTTGTCGCTTCTATCCCATCCATCACCGGCATCTGTACGTCCATCAAAATCAAATCAAAAACGGTTTCCCTGCATTTCAACAATGCCTGTTTTCCATCACCAACTTCTACCAGAACCGCATTTGGTGCAATAAGCTGCATCATTTTGTTATTAAGTGTCCTGTTTACGGGATTATCATCTGCTAAAAGTACATGTATAGGTTGTTCAAGATTCACTTCATCTGCAGTAATTTCTCTATTCTTTTTAGCGGCATTTTGTTTCGAATCTTTTACCGCATATTTCAGTGTTCTGTATAGCTCATCAGCTTTGATAGGCTTTAACAGGCAGTATGATTTTTTGTCTTTTCTGAACGCCGATATAAATTCATTTTCTTCAGACGAAGTATGCAGTACGATGAGCGGAATCATTTCGTCCTGAATTTTAAACAATTCTTTTATTTTTTCAATTGTCTCCAGTCCGGATAAAACCGGCATATGGTAATCCATCAAAATCATATCAAACCGTTCACCATTCATTAAAAGCTGAATCGCTTCCAGTCCGTTTGCAGCTACTTCGGATGTGATATTCTTATAGGCCAGCATGTGCTGTAAAATGGTTCTGTTGTTCTGATTATCGTCAACAACCAACACCCTTCCTATTTCTGACATATCGTCCTCATTGTCAAGTTGAGCATCTTTATCATACGGAACTTCAATATCAAAATAAAATACCGATCCTTTTTCCATTTCACTTTCCAGCATAAGATTTGTACCCATATACTTGAGCAGGTTATTTGAAATGGTCAATCCAAGTCCGGTACCTCCATATTTTTTGCTTACCGAACTGTCTTCCTGTGTAAAGGCATCGAAAATACGTTTTTGCTTTTCCTTAGGTATTCCGATACCAGTATCCCTTACAGAAAAACGCAAGGTTATTTTTTCTTCGTCTTGTTTTAACCTGCGAACGGCAAATTCTATTTCCCCTACCTCTGTAAACTTCACTGCATTTCCTAATAAATTTATCAGTACCTGCTTTACACGGGCTTCATCAATCCAAACTGTAGTGGGAAGGCCTTGTTCAATATTGAGCAGTAGTTCCAAATCTTTACTCTGTGCCTGATACAGGATGATATTAACTACATGGCTCGCCAGATCGTAGATATTGTAACGGTCAATAAACAACTCGAGTTTCCCTGATTCAATTTTAGAAAAATCCAAAATATCATTTATGATACTTAACAAGCTGTTTCCGGAATCACTGATATAATTAAGATACTGCATCTGCATCTCTGTTAAAGGTGTTTTAAGTAGCAAATCCGAAAAACCGATAACACCATTCAGAGGTGTACGTATTTCATGACTCATATTGGCAAGAAATTCAGATTTTGCCGTGCTTGCAAGATCTGCCAACCTTTTTGCGTCCTTTAATTCCTGGTTTGTTTTTACGGAATTGGTTATATTCTGAGCAGATATCACTAATCCTCCAACCTTACCGTCTGATAAATGCCACGGAATCACTTCCCAGTTAAAGTGCTGTGGAGTTTTTATACCTGGTATTTCAAATATCTGATTTTCATTTTTGTAAGCTTCTCCCTGAAGTGCCTTAGCATAAATGGATTTTCTTTCCTCCGGAATATTCTGATTTACTTCATACAAGTTCTGCCCGATAATATCGGAACGATTGTAATGAAATTCCTGTAACCATCTTTTACTTACTGATATGTAATTTAAATCATTGTCGAGCATAGCTACGGCAGCCGGTACATAATTTACAAAAGATCGCAGCATTGCCTGTTTCTTTTCCAGCTCAAGATATGTTTTCTTTGTATGATCTATATCCTGAATGATACCAAATACTCGCACACATACGCCATCTTCAAATTCAGGAACTCCTTTTACACGAACCCATATCAATGTTCCATCATACCTTTTCAACCTCAACTCATCATCATAAGGTACTCCTTTTTGTACTGCCTGCGTGAACAGTTGCTGTATTTTTGGTTTACTTTTTTCTTCATAGAAGTTTATGGCACTATCAAAATCAGGTACATAATTTGGGGGAACTCTGTGAATCTTTTTTGTTGATTCAGACCAGAAGATTTTATTTGTTTTTAGGTTCATCTCCCAACCGCCAACACTCGCTACTGTGTTCGTCTGTTCCAATATTTTCTGAGTATAAATGAGATCCCTTTCAAGTTGAATCCGCTCCGTCATGTTCAATGCCGTGCTTACTACATATTGTTTTCCGTTTTCATCGGTTTCCAATAGGTTATTGTACATCCAGTAAATATCTTTTCCGTTTTTTGTACGCAATATCATTGTTCCGCTGTCTTCACCCTTTTCGATAATACGCTGCATATAATTGTTTAAATTGGGCAGATGCTGTACCGGTACTAATTGCTGCAGTGTTAAATTGCGGACTTCATCTTTTGAGAAATTAAGTACTTCACGTCCTTTTTCATTTACGGCAAGAATATTTCCTTTTAAATCGTGCATACTCATAAGTCCGATCGCATTTTCAAAAAAATTTCTAAAACGGCGTTCTGAACTTTCCAGTTTTCTGCGCTCTTCGATATCATGCGTTATATTACGACCGAAACATATTATTTCTGTCTTTTCGCTGTTCCTCTTAAAAAACCATTCTACAACAACCTCTTCCTCACTATCTATTCTCGTTACTGTAGTATGAGTAAAGCCTTCTGAATCGAAGGAAAGATCTTCTAATTTTTGTTGTAACTCAGTATTATTATCCACGACATCTGTCAACTTAAGATAAAGAAGATCAACTTTTTCTTTATGGAACAAAACTTCAAATGCAGAATTTACGTCTTTAAACATCTGATCATTCGTTAAAACACAAATAAGATTATTGGTAACATTAAAAATTTCAGAAAAATATTCTGCCTGAATATTATGTCTTCTACGAAGTAGTGTTTTAGTTACAGCCTTACCAAGATTTTTTAAAGATTGAATCTGCTTGTCCGACAGTGATTTAGGAACGAAATCTACAACACAAATCGTTGCCAGAACACGTCCGTTTTCGTCTGCCAGAGGAACTCCGGCATAAAACCTGATATTCCCGTCTATAATCATGCTTTTGGATGATGTACGTTCATCATTGAGGGTATCTTCAATAATCAGCAGATCTTGGCTCATAATAGTATACTGGCAAACTGTTTCTTGGCGTGGAACCAAGTCAACAGACATACCAACACAGCTTTGAATGCGCTGATGATCTGCCTCCATTACCCCAATGATTGCTACCGGACAATCTGTAATTAAACATGCTGCTTCAGCAAAAATATCCAATTCAGGGTCTTTTTGCAGGTTAAGAAGTTCATGAAGCCTTAGACTTTCAAGTCTTTCTTTTTCATCAGATGGCACAGGATATATGGACATATACTTAATATTAATGTATTCCAAAAATTAGGAATATCTATTGTAAATTTATACTATTTTAATGAATGGAAAAATAAATATTGCCCTTACAAATCAAAAATCTAAAACCAACCAAAAAAATCAATTTATACCCTATATTTCCCACAATTACCAAAACTGTTATGAAGCATAAAAATAGAATAAAGTAAAAATTAAAAGGATCAGAAGTACAATAGAGAAAGGAACAAAAGATCAGGATTTTACCTGCTTTCCACTCAAAATTTACCCTGTTACCTGAACCTGTTTTTTCTTTAATCATCAATATAATACTCGTTCATTCATTTGTCATCAGTGTTCTATACCTTTATCCATTTTTGCTTTGCATGGCACATAAATTGCCTATCATACAGTAAAACAGTTTTTTATAACCGTATAAAATTATATTTATGAAAAATCTATTTACTATTTTATGTATCGTCCTGCTTGTTTCGTGTTCCAACGACAATGGTTCGGACATGGATACTACTCCCAGCGGCTATCCGGCTGATTTGGGAGGCACTATTTATTACAAATGGGCTACAGATGGCATACTAAAGGTTTCTTTGCCATCGGCTACCGGTGGATCGTTTATTCAGGACGATACTAAACTGAACAGCTTTGATGTGTCAAGAGACGGTAAATACCGACTTACAGCCACGAATGCGAGTACTCTGGGAAACTACGTTGTAAAATTCACCCTGAGCAATATGAATAACGGATCGATCGTCAAAGAGTTCAACTATACCAGTCCGGCGGGAAACAGCTACTGCAAAGGACAACTATCTCCTGACAATAGCCTTATACTTGTAACATCCAACGATGAAGAAGACGGTATTACCATTCTTAAAACGGACGGTGAATTTGTGATTCGCCTTGAAGGGTTAAACAATGTACCATTCAGTATGCACGATCTGGCTATGTGGCTACCCGGTAATGAACTATTGCTTACACATGGCAATAGCATCATCCGTGTACCTCCTCCATACAATTCAGGCAGTCTTGTAAAGGAAATGAACTATGCTGACTGGGGAGACCTCACCGTCAACCATCAGGGAACACAATTGGCTGTACGCATCGACAATCACGTTTACACTATGGGTATTGACAGCAACAATATGAGGCAGGTAACCACAAGCAACTTTAAAGAAAGTAAACCTGTTTATTCACCTGACAGTAAATATCTGATGATCGGAAGTAATTACCGGCAAAGCTCAGTTATGGGCTATTCGTGGGATATGAAAATTATACCTAATGATGGAAACACCTATAATGTTGATCCTGTAGAAGCTAATTCTCCGGCTGTTCTACCGGTCATTTGGAAGGGTCAGGATAGAATTGTTATCGGTAGCGGTGATGTTATTTGGAAATAACAGTCTTACCATGTTTTTCAAAAATCAATATCGGACCATCTGTCAATTTATAAAGCTGAATTGTGTATAATTTTTAAATTATCATAATCATTAAACAGAATAAAAAAAGCGATTCAAATTTGAATCGCTTTTTGGGTGAATGAGGGGTCTCGAACCCCCGACCTTCGGAACCACAATCCGACGCTCTAACCAACTGAGCTACAATCACCGTTTAGGAGTTTTGTTTTAAAAGCCAACTCTGAGCTTAGGGTGAATGAGGGGTCTCGAACCCCCGACCTTCGGAACCACAATCCGACGCTCTAACCAACTGAGCTACAATCACCGTTTAATTTTGTGAGTGCAAATATACAACATCAGACAATATTTGCAAACTTTTCATACTATTTCATTTTATTTTTTTTCACAAAAATCAGATGATATCATCTAAACTATTGATTGCTAAAGTCCTTTCAACAGTAAAGCCTTCTGCAAAATCTTTAAAAATTAACCTTCCCAAATCTCTTGCCCTGTAATCGATGCTTTCCAAAAAGGTTTTTGTAGCGATTGGCGAAACAGGTTCAGTAGAATTTGGATCATAAAACTGTGAAGAATATGCCAGTACTGCTTGCTTTTTAATATGTATAAAATCACTGACATCTACTACGAAATCAGGCTCTATATTTTTCCATTGAATATAATGATACACCACCTCAGGGCGGTAGGCATCCTGAATCTGACCATCAAGAACCGTCTCTATTCTTCGCAAACCGGATAAAAAACAGGCATCAGACACAAGCTTACTGCCTTTTCCGTGATCGATATGCCGATCATCAATTGCATTACACAAAACAATTTTAGGTCTGTATTTACGAATCATCTTAATGATTTCTATCTGATGTGTTTCATCATTTATAAAAAAACCATCTCTGAACCCCAGATTTTCACGAACTGTAAGTCCTAAAATTGATGCAGCCGCCTTAGCTTCTGCATCTCGGATTTCAGCAGAACCACGGGTACCCAATTCACCACGGGTCAAATCGACCACCCCTACCTTTTTTCCTAAACTTACCTCTTTTGCTATCGTTGCGCCACAACCCAATTCTACATCGTCAGGATGTGCTCCAAAAGCTAAAATATCTAATTTCATATTGCTATCAGCCTAAAACCCTTTTCATGATTTTAGATTTATTAATGGTTTCTATAAATTCTTTTTCAGGATCGCTGTCCTTTGTAATACCGCCACCTATATACAAATAGGCACTATTCTTCTTAAATTGCATACAACGTAAATTTACAAACAAATTAGAATTTCCTGAGGTCTTTTTTGCATAGTCATAATTGATCTCTCCCAAAAAACCTGAATAAAATTCCCGTGGATATCCTTCATTTTGCACGATAAAATTACGAGCTTCAGCCTTTGGAAAACCACATAAAGCAGGAGTCGGATGCAGTGCTTTTACAACCTTGGCAAAGTTACTTTCTGAAAGAAGTCGGCCTTTAATATCTGTTTTTATATGTACCAGTGAACCGGCCCTGTATGTGTAAGGCAAAGATTTAGATACATCAGACACATAAGGCAGTATACTCTCTTCAATAAAATCCGTCACAATCTGCTGCTCTAATTGTTCTTTTGGCTGCCAATGAGCTTCCTTATTCTTATCATAGACTTGAGTACCAGCTAAAGCAACGGTTTCAATTATATCTTTTGTTTTTTTCAATAACTGCTCAGGAGTAGCTCCCATCCACAACCCTACTTCAGGATGATAAAACAAATAACGAAATGCTGTGGGATAATTTTGTAAAATACGTTTGTAATAAACAAGTATTTTGTCTTCATCAATTTTCACTTGCTCTCTTCGGGACAAAACCACTTTATCCATCTTACCGTATAAAATAGCATTAACCCCGTTTTGAACTAACCTTTTATGAAAATCTGCCACATCAACATCGGGTTCATTATCAGAGAAATAAGGCCAATCTACGAATTCATTAGGTACATTCGCTGTAAATATATCACATCTATTTTCAGGAAACAATATACCGCGATCATCCAGAAAAGAAGAAAAAACAAATCCTTTTTCCGTAAGATCATTGGTGTAATAAACTTCAGTAGTTTGCTGAAAAAAAGCTGTTAAAATATCCGATTCAGGTTTTGCATATAAAACAAAAGGCTTTTTTGCATCTAAAGCTGCTGCAGCTCTATCAAAAACAGATCGCATATCTATCGTCGCGGAATTACCATATTAGTCAACTTACACAGCGAAACCAATTCTTCATTTTCGTCTGTAATTCTGATTTCCCATAAATGAATCGTTCTACCTTTATGGATTAGGGTAGCTGTTGCATATACAGTTCCGGCTCTTTTGCTTTTGAGATGGTTCGCTGATATTTCAATTCCCCTTACTTCAAATTTTTCCGGATCAATAAAAAAAATGGAAGCTGCACTTCCTACACTTTCTGCTAAAGCTACAGATGCTCCGCCATGTAATAACCCCATAGGTTGATGTACTCTTTCATTAACGGGCATTTTTGCCTTCAAAAAATTAGGTCCTGCATCTATATATTCAATTTCTAAAGTTTGCATCAATGTATTTTTACTAAAGTTTTTACACATCTGCAACACTTCTTCCTTTGTATAATTTTTCATAAAAGAACTCTTTTTTTAAAAAGATAAAATTACGGTTTTATTTCCAAATAAATTCTAATTACACCTGAAAAGCTTTTTAGATTTAATCGGTATATACCGCATTAATTCGTATTTTTGCCACGAAGTTTTATGACAAGTATGAGTGATGTAAATAAAGAAGTTTTTAATGCTTATGAAGTTATTAAAAATGGAGGAATTATCCTGTATCCTACAGATACGGTATGGGGAATCGGATGTGATGCTACAAATGAAGAAGCAGTAAAACGCATCTTTGAATTAAAAAAACGGGCTGAATCAAAAAGTATGATTATTCTGGTCAATAATGATCGTTTACTGTATCAGGTTTTCAAAAATATACCTCAGGTAGCGTTTGACATTCTGGATTGCTCAGACAAACCGACTACTCTGATTTTAGATCATCCGGCCAAAGTGGCTAAAAACCTCATTGCATCAGATGATTCGTTAGGCATAAGAATCGTAAACACTCCTTTTTGCTACAATCTTATTGAGCGAATGAAAAGGCCTCTGGTATCTACATCAGCAAATATAAGCGGAATGCCCACACCTGTTCAGTTCAAAGACATCAGTGATGAAATAAAAAACGGAGTAGATTATATTGTTGGACTGGATCAGGAAAAAAAATCTGAAAAATCTTCCACTATTATAAAGCTAACGTCTGACAGTAAAGTAACTATAATCAGAAAATAGTTCTCATAGAATAACAGAAATGATAGTATCCGAAAATTATAAAGATGCGCTGCATCATCCTATATTCAACATTATTAAAACAGCAGCAAAAGAACTCAACGTTTCCTGCTATGTTATCGGTGGTTTTGTCAGAGATTATATTCTGGAACGCGATAGCAAAAAAGACATTGACATTGTTGCTGTTGGCAGCGGTATTGAGTTGGCCTTAAAAGTTTCCGAATTGATTCCGCACCACCCAAAAGTTCAGATCTTTAAAAATTACGGTACAGCCATGCTCCGTTTTGAAGATATGGATATTGAATTTGTCGGAGCGCGAAAAGAATCCTATCATTTTGAAAGCAGAAATCCGGTAGTCGAAAACGGAAGTCTTGAAGACGATCAGAACCGTCGTGATTTCACCATTAATGCACTGGCAATTTCTTTAAATGAAGATAATTTCGGAGCACTTATAGATCCTTTTAACGGCATAGAAGATTTGTCTCACAAAATCATCAGAACCCCTTTAGATCCGGATATAACTTATTCCGATGACCCGCTACGCATGATGCGTGCCATACGGTTTGCGACACAACTTGATTTTCTCATTGAAGAAAATTCTTTAAGCTCTATTACAAAAAATGCAGAACGCATTAAGATTATTTCGGGAGAGCGTATTGTAGAAGAACTCCATAAAATATTACTTTCTGAAAAACCATCCAAAGGATTTTTACTATTAAATAAAACGGGCTTACTCCCCATGATTTTACCGGAACTGACGGTTCTGAATCAGGTGGAAGAAATAGAAGGGCAAACCCATAAAAATAACTTTTATCACACTTTGGAAGTTGTAGACAATATCAGTAGAAATACAGATGATCTATGGCTTCGCTGGGCAGCACTGTTACATGATATTGGAAAAGCTCCTACAAAAAAATATCATAAAAAGATAGGCTGGACCTTTCATGGTCATGAATTTTTGGGAAGTAAGATGGTAAAAACCATTTTTCACAGATTGCACATGCCTTTGAATCAAAAAATGAAATTTGTTCAAAAAATGGTCATGATGAGTTCAAGACCTATCATTTTATCAGAAGATATTGTAACTGATTCTGCTGTACGTCGTTTAGTGTTTGATGCCGGAGAAGATTTAGAAAGCCTTATGACACTGTGTGAAGCAGATATTACCACCAAAAATCCTAAAAAATTTAAAAAATACCATCAAAACTTTCAACAGGTACGTCAAAAAATCGTTGAAGTTGAAGAACGGGATCAGGTCCGTAATTTTCAGCCTCCTATTACGGGTGAAGAGATTATGACCCTTTTCAACCTTCCTCCTTCCCGAGAAATAGGACAATTGAAAGAAGCCGTAAAAGAAGCCATACTGGAAGGTGAAATTCCAAACGAATACGAAGCAGCTTATGAATTTGTACTCAACAAGGCACAAAAAATGGGGTTAAAAAAAGGATGATTTTCTCTTTTTACGTATACCAAACAAAAAATGAATAAAACAGCATAAAAATGAACCAATCGTTTATCAGAATAGCCAAAGTGGCTTTGGTGTTAGTGTACTTAGTAATCATTGCAGGAGCTACTGTTCGTATGACAGGCTCGGGAATGGGCTGCCCGGATTGGCCAAAATGTTTCGGTTATTACATACCACCTACTGATGAACAGGAATTATTATGGGAACCTCATCATGAATATGAAAAGGGACAGGTAATCATCAAAGACGAAAAACTTTGGGTTGCCAAAACCACCTTTACATCTTCAGAAACCTATAATGATGCTAACTGGAATGCGTATACCAAACATGACTATGCGGTATTCAATGTGTATCATACCTGGACAGAATATATAAACCGTCTTTGCGGGGCGTTGGCAGGGATTGCCTGTTTTGTGATGGCAATTGCTTCTTTCCGATTCTGGAAAACAAAAAAAGCTGTTGTTCTGTGGTCATGGATTGTCGTATTCCTTTTAGGCTTTAATGCCTGGCTTGGAGCTACAGTTGTATTCTCTGTACTGAATCCGATAAAAATTACCACTCACATGATTGCTGCTCTGCTGAATGTAGCAGCTTTATTATATGTTATTCATCTGGCAAAAGACCAGCACCACTATAAGAAATACGATGCTGTCTTTAAAACCTTTTTATGGATATCCATGCTTTTTACACTTATTCAGGTAGGTCTGGGTACTCAGGTGCGCGAATTTATTGACCATCAGGTTAAATCCGGTATTGGTAATGAATACCTGTGGCTGCAGCATCCGGATATTACATTTTACATACACAGAACCTTCTCATTTGTTATCTTTTTTACTAATCTGTATCTCGTATTACGAAACAAAAGACTTGGACTCGGATTCCGTAAAATGAATTGGGTTTTCGGTCTCTTACTATTAGAGCTGGCTACCGGTATTCTTATGTACTATGCTCATTTCCCGTTTGGCACACAAGCAGCTCATTTGGTACTTGCAGCTCTTATGTTTGGTTTACAGTTCTATATGATTTTAGAAGCAAAAAAAGAAAATAAGGCATAAACTTTGATGATATCGTAGTTTATAAAACACGATATATCATGAAACACGCTTTTACCCTTACGTTTTTGCTTCTTACGAGCTTTTTTTCAGTTGCTAATAACCCGCTTGGCGGCTGGTATATGTATTTTGGAAATGCCGAAATCAAAAATTCTAATTTTAAAATTCACTATGAGGTACAGCACCGTAACCGGGAGTTGATTTCTGATCTGAATCAACTGCTCTTAAGAACCTCTTTACAATACAAAATTCATGACCAGATCTTACTGAGTACCGGATACGGATTTGTCTATACAGAAACGGCAGGAGAAAATCCGGTTTCATTTAAGGAAAACAGAATTTATCAGGAAGCATTCACACAACAGAATTTCGGTTTTTCAGTACTTAAACACCGCTTCAGATATGAACAGCGTTTCATAGAAGATACCGAATTCAAAACACGTTTCCGCTATCAGCTGGGAATTGATATTCCGCTTACCAACAGAGAAAATCAACGCGATTTTTATGCCTCCTTTTACAATGAAGTATTCATCAATGGTGAAAAATTAGAACCATCTGATAATCTGTTTGACAGAAACCGGTTATATTTTGGAGCAGGTTATAAAATAAAAAACAATCTTAACATCCAGCTTGGATGGATGAATCAGATGACAGAAGATATTTCGAACCAGCAAATTATGCTGTCTATTCATCACAACATTAAAATGTAGTTTTTTATTAGAGGTATCATAAAAATAATAGCCTTTTTGAAAACTCAACAATAAAATTGAGCATGTTTCGGATTTTATAAAATAAAATAACAAACGATTTTTGACCTGTTAAATCATAAAGAAATGCATACACAAGAAAATATAGATTATAACAGAATTGCTTCGGCAATTGATTATATTGTCAAAAACTTCCGAAAGCAACCTGATTTAAATGAAATAGCAACAGAAGTACATTTGAGTCCGGCACATTTTCAGCGCTTATTTACCAAATGGGCTGGTACAAGTCCTAAAAAATTTCTGCAATACATCAGTGTTCAGTATGCAAAAGAAATTTTAAAACAATCCGAAAAAACGTCTTTGTCAGATGCAGCTTACCAAACGGGATTATCCGGTACAAGTCGTTTACATGATCTATTCATAAATATTGAAGGAATGACCCCTGCTGAGTATAAAAACGGTGGAAAGAATCTGATCATTAATTACAGTTATTCAGAAACACAGTTTGGTAAACTCCTGATAGCTTCGACTACCAAAGGTATTTGCTATATGGCTTTTGAAGATAAGACAAAAGAAGCATTTACCACATTGCAAAAAAATTTCCCGAATGCAACATTTCGTTTACGAACAGATTCTCTTCAACAAAATGCATTGGCTTTCTTTCAAAAAGATATAAATGGATTTACTGAAATAAAACTGCATCTCAAAGGAACTGATTTTCAATTAAAAGTTTGGGAAAGTTTATTAAAAATTCCTGAAGGAAACCTCTCAACATACGGAGTGTTAGCAGAAAAAATTGGACATTCAAAAGCTTCAAGAGCTGTTGGCACTGCTATTGGGAAAAACCCTGTGGCTTATCTGATTCCATGCCACCGCGTCATACAGTCGAGCGGTAAATTTGGTGGTTATATGTGGGGAACAACAAGAAAAACAGCTATCATTGGATGCGAAGCTGTAAAAAATAATGTCAATCTCTAAAACCACTCCGAATGGATTTATTTAGCAACTCATCAGAAGAACATCACAATTGGCTCCCTAAAGACGGAACAGTTAATTATTACGGCCCATTATTTTCAAAAGAAGAAGCAGACCGTTATTTTGAAATCCTGATGCATACGATAGAGTGGAGAAATGACGAAGCTGTTATTTTTGGAAAAAAAATAATCACTAAACGAAAAGTTGCCTGGTATGGGGAACATCCTTTTGAATATACGTATTCTAATACTACTAAAAAAGCATTGCCATGGACTAAAGAATTAAAAGATTTAAAGCATATTATTGAAACGAAAACTGGCGAAACCTTTAATTCCTGTCTGCTGAATCTTTATCATAACGGAAATGAAGGTATGGCTTGGCATAGTGATGGAGAAAAAGATCTCAAAAAAGACGGTGCTATTGGTTCTCTTACTTTCGGAGCAGAACGCAAATTTGCTTTTAAGCATAAAAAAAGTGGAGAAAAAGTACAACTCGTATTACAACACGGCAGCTTAATGGTCATGAAAGATGTTACCCAAACACATTGGTTGCATAGACTACCGCCAACAAAAGTTGTGACAAAGCCACGAATCAATCTCACATTCAGAACCATAGAGAACTTTGAGTGATTTATAAAATAGTATTTAAAACCAATTCCACACGTACATAATATTGTCTTTTTTATTGTACTTCGACGATATCAAATTGTAATCATTAATATAATTATTTATAAAATGAAAATTCCAAAAAAACTAAACAGGCTCATCAAAGTAAATTTAGTAATTACAGGACTACTCTTATTTTATTCCTGTGCTACTTCTATGTCACCTGCCAACGTATACAATACATTACCTACTTTGACCCGTTCCAAATTGATTTCTCAAAAGGATGCTCAAGAAGCTGTCAGAAATAACGAATGTTACTATTTGGTCAGAGGACGAAACTATGTTGCTCCTGTAGGACTAACGCTTAAAAGTGATCTTAGAAACGGAGCTCAGGGAATCGATGAATGGGTACAAATTGATGGAGGTAATGCTTATGTACTTACAAACTACCGATGGATTACAATTGATCACGACGGAACATCAGAACTCTATCTTGAATTTGATACCATGTTATGTGAGTAAATAAGAACAGGAACAATTCACAACTATTTTTAGTTCTTACTATTGCTATCTGAAAAGCGTATTTACTTACTTCATTTCTTACAGGTATTTAATTCTGTTTATTTTGCATACATTCTTTTTCAAATAAAAAACCCGTTATATTTTACATAACGGGCTTAATAGTAGTAGTGTAAGTAATGTTTAATTATATCAACTCAAAATTCATAATGATACCAACCTCCTGAACAAGTACTTTTAAAGTCGTATTCGTCACAGAAATCACTTTTACCTGAACCGTATTCGTATTTCCCTCATCAGTAACAAAAAAGCTTAAAATGTTATCATTTAAATTGTAAGTACCCTGTTCGTCAATCTCAGCAATACAGCCATCGGTGTAACTGATATCCTTAAATGTTCCATCACCAAAAAACTGAATATAATCAAAAGCCGTTGCACACTCATGGTCATGTAATTGAAGATTGGCTCCTGACTCATCTGATATGCTAACCTTCTTCCACTTTCCAAGTAATTTATTGGTTGGAGTTTCTGGATTTGTAGGATTCTCCGGATTTGTAGGGTTGTTTGGGTTAGCAGGATTGTTTGGATTGTTTGGATCAATAACAACGATCGGAACAGATGAAGAGCTGTCGTCAGAAGTACATGATGCAAAAGCCAGGCTTAATGTTATAGCCAGAATAGTGTAGTTGAATGTTTTTTTCATAATGGGTTAATTTATTTTTCCTCTGCTAAACTAAAAGTGTGCCAAAAAATAAATCAATTGGTCTAAACAAAAAACAATGCTCAATATCAGTAATATCAAATTATTATAAATCAAATATTTATGTAATTTTATTTCTTAAAAAAAAAATCTGAAAGCTCTGTAATAAAAAGCTACAGATGTTCTTTACTGTTTGTTATTTATTACTTTTTTAATGTTGTATTATTCATTAATCTTACATCGTAGCAAATCTATTTCATGTTTCTGTGGGTAAGGTTTTCGATACGTCATGGAAACATCTTACTTTATCTGTAGGTGAATATTATAAATTTTGTCAGCATCATGCTGATGGTACGAATCGTGTATGAAGAGCATTGCCACTTTAAGTATGATTATGGTAAGCAAATGATAATGGACCTCTACCGTTATTTGTTCACTAACTTTTTTATTAGTATGCAAGAAAAAACTCAATCAAATAACCTGCACAAAAAAGATTTATTTAATTAAAATACGGAAGTATATATACGCTGACAGCAAAGACATATTGAAGTTCATATGCTGTGATGGTTTATAGTAGGAAAGGTTGAAGTTTTAAAAACTTCAACCTTTTGATGACAAAAAATTTATAATATTAAAAACTGATTTAACTGTAAATAGTTAATTGGGACTGATTACGGCACTGAATTTTCCGTCGGTCAGCGTAACGGTACCTAAAGTTGTAAGACCTTCTACTTTAACCAACGTACCCGAAAAAGTTCCAGAGGTAGCCGTAGACGATATGTTATCAATATTTAGCATAAATGCATCTTCCGGTGCTGCTGTTCCTTTTGTAGCGGTGAAATTCTGTTGGGAATTTCCCGAAACTGTTCCATAAGTTGATAAAATAGTATAAGGAGTTCCATCGTCCAATGTATACATACCAACCGGTACCCGGGTAGTTTCAGATAGTACTGTGATTGAAATCCATTCAGTACCGTTGTTGTTTCCGGTAAGTTCCAGATATGCACCTCCATCTACCCAGCGCCCCTTAACGTTTGAAAATGTTTTAGCTGTTCCGTCAATTTTTACCTCCAGATAATTGTTAGTGACCGGTCCTACTACAGAATCATCGTTACTGCACGAATTAAGGAGAAGATTACCCATCAGCAAAACTCCCGTTAAAAAAAATTTTCTTTTCATATAGCTTATTTTTAATACCTCTAAAATACAAAAAATAAAACATTCGCTCATTAGTAACCCTAAATATAACTCCTGAATTGGAATAAATGAGGGTAATGAGAGTGAACTGACTCGGATTAGTAGTATTAGAACTATTTGCATATTATTCAACTCCAAGGCTATACGAAAAATAATACCCTAAGAATTTAACCTATATTAGTTTTGGCTACAAAAATCATTGATTTGGTCACGCAAACAATTTCAATCCTGCTCAACTTTGTATTGTAAATAATAATTAATTAAAACAATAAGAAATGAATACAAAAAAAGTATGGTTCGTGACCGGAGCATCAAAAGGTTTAGGTTTGAACTTAGTGAAAAAGTTATTGGCAGGAGGCTATTCTGTTGCAGCAACATCAAGAAATATTACAGAACTTGAGAAAGTCATCAGTGAAGAAAATTCAAATTTTCTGCCGTTGGAAGTAGATTTATTAAATGAAAAATCTGTTGCAGCAGCCGTTTCAAAATCGATGGAGAAATTTGGCAAATTAGATGTTATTGTGAACAATGCAGGCTACGGACAATTAGGAACTTTGGAAGAATTGACAGATGAAGAAAGCCGTAAGAACTTTGACACCAATGTTTTTGGTTCTTTGAATATTATTAGAAAAACAATGCCTTATCTCCGAGCACAGAAAAGTGGTTTCATAATCAACATTGCTTCTATCGGGGGATTGACGGGAGAATTTGCAGGCTGGGGCGTTTATTGTGCCACGAAATTTGCCGTGGTAGGTTTTACCGAAGCTTTGGCAGCAGAAGTAAAAGAATTTGGTGTGAATGCAACGGTTGTATATCCCGGTTATTTCAGAACCGATTTCCTGACCGGCGGCTCACTTAGAACTCCCAAAACTGAAATTGATGCGTACACAACTGCGAGACAGCTTCAGGCTGCACACGAACAACACATCAACGGAAACCAGCCCGGAGACCCGGAAAAAGCTGCATTGGCATTGATAGAATTGGCAGAAATGGAGAACCCGCCTGTACATTTGGTTTTAGGTTCCGATGCCTTTGAGATTGCAGGAAACAAACTTGATGCACTTAAAAATGAAATTTTGGAATATAAAAACTTAAGTAATTCTACAGATTACTAAATTTGTAAAAGCAACAGTTTGCTGCTGTTGCTTTTAATTTTAAAGTTATGACTAACAGAAAATTATATACCGTTGATACCATTTCTGAATTTCACAAAATCTGCGGATTACCAAAACCTCAGCATCCTTTGATAAGTCTGGTGGATTATAGTTTGGTAGAATATCAGATTGAAGAATCGGAAATCAGCTGGATGCAGGAGTTGTATTTTATGGGATTCAAGCGTGACCTGCAAGGCAAATTGCATTACGGGCAAAGTCAGTATGATTTTGATGAAGGACTAATGTGCTTTATAGCACCGAGACAATTGGTCAAGATGATTATAGACAAATCGGGCATTAAGCCTTCCGGATACCTTTTGGCATTTCATCCCGACTTTATTTGGAATACACCTTTAGCAAAGACCATTAATAATTATAATTTTTTTGGTTATGATGTGAATGAAGCGCTGTTCCTTTCCGAAAAAGAAGAGGAAACTTTAATAGGACTTTTCAAGGGGATAGAAAAAGAATATCAGTCGGGAATTGATGAATTTACTCAGAATATTATCATTTCCCAAATCGAAGTAATTCTGAATTACTGTGAACGATTTTATCAGCGACAATTCATCACCAGAAAGAAAACCAATCATCATATATTGGATAAATTAGAAAACATCCTGGAAGATTATTTCAATGGTAATATGATTGACAAGGGCTTACCGACTGCTAATTACATCGCAGCATCTCTGAATATTTCAACCAATTATTTAGGAAGTCTCTTAAAATCTTTGACCGGACAAACCACGCAACAACACATTCACGAGAAGCTTATTGAAAAAGCAAAAGAAAAACTTTCAACCACAGAACTTTCTGTAAGTGAGATTGCTTACGAATTAGGATTTGAACACTCACAATCTTTCAGCAAATTGTTTAAATCCAAAACGGACATTTCCCCTTTGGAGTTTCGAAAGTCGTTTAACTGATTCTCCTTGCTTAAATAAGCAAAAAGCTTTACATCATAAAAGTTTTTTGCGTCTTTAGTTATCCTTGCAGTATAGAAACGTCCTATAGTATCTTTTTGATTGTTAAGCACCCATCCATTGTAGGCATTTTTTCCAAAAGAAAGTTTTTCGCCATTGTATTCCATTTCAATAAAACCTCTATTCTGTTGTTCCTGTGTAATATCATCGTTTGGGGAGCAGCTTGTCAGTAAAATAGAATAATAAACATTTTTTCATTGTATTACATTTTTAAAAGTTGTAAATATATCATAATGTTTAATCCTCATTTCAATATGGTAATTCTGAAAGGGAGTCTTTTCAAGAAATTTATTGTTTTATACGTTTAGAAGTTAAACTAACATCAATTGTTCCTGTTGAATGACTGTTTAAGTATAAATATCTATAAAAACTGGTCAATAATATATTTACCAGTAACAACAGGTTCTTCAAAATCGATATCAGACATATCTAAATCATCTGATGTTGATTGTAAGATGTTTTTTTAGTTAGATATTGGGAATTTAGATCTAACTTTATTATATGAAATATATTTACTTCTAAAAGTATGCCAAAAAACAAATATTTTATACCGACAAAAAATTTTATTAAATATTCACAACACAAAAAGTTATAAATTAATATTCTCTAATTTTATTTCACATAAAAGTGTATAACATGATTTATGAACTGTATAAACGCATAGAAGAGCAAGGACTTTGGAATAAAACCATCACAATAGAAAGAAATGATTATCTTAAAATTGCCGGAACTATTGATACCAATCTTTTCTATATCGTTTCAGGCAGTCTGAAAATTTCTATAATAGATGAGGCTGAAGAACATATCATCCGTTTTGGATATAAAAACAATTTTATTACTGCTTTGGATAGTTTTATTACAGGTGAGCCATCTGAATTTTATATTCAAGCAATCAAAAAGACGCAGTTGAAAGTGATTTCTAAAGAAAGATACTTAAAACTCATCAATGAAAACCAAGAACTCAAAATAATTTGGGACTTACTGTTACAACAACTTCTTTTACAACAAATAGAACGTGAAAAAGACATTCTCATCACATCACCACAAAAAAGGTATCACAGGGTTTTATTGAGAAGTCCTCAGTTATTTCAGGAGATTCCGAGTAAATACATTGCTTCATATTTAAGAATGTCACCCGAAACATTTTCCAGATTAAAAAGATCTTGATTTCAATCAATCTTTTGAATTTTTAAAATCATGACATTTGCAATAAAAAAACATGAATGCACAACAATTAAGAGAAGAACTGATACAGCTAACTCAGGAAAACATAATGAAAGTCAGTGCCTTTCAACAGTTACCAATTGATAAACTAATTGAAAGACGAACTCCGGAAAGCTGGAGTGTTTTAGAGTGCATAGAACATTTAAACAGATATGGTAAATTTTATATTCCTGAAATCAGCAATCGGATTACAACATCAACATACACTAAATCAAAAACATTCAAGAGTGGTTGGTTAGGGAACTATTTTGCAAAAATTATGTTACCAAAAGAAAAGCAGAACAAAATGAAGACATTCACATCTATGAATCCGCTAAATTGTTCATTAGATAAAAATGTTTTAACTCTTTTTCTAAACCAGCAGAAACAAATTCTAAAACTGCTCGAAGCATCTGCCAAAACGGATTTATCAAAAGTAAAAACCTCCGTTTCTATCTCAAAATGGATAAAATTAAGATTAGGAGACACTTTCCGGATTGTTATCTATCATAATGTACGACACATTCTTCAGGCTGAAAATGTACTATATCAGAAAACAATACAATAATTTTAAACATAAATAAAAAAAATTCCCTTTATATATTACTAAACATTACTTCGTCAGAGTAAACACACTCTATATAACTATTTGATTAATAATAAATTAACAACACAATACTTCACTGTTATTTTATAATAAAAAAAAATAAAATCTGTGTTGTGAGATAAATATTTTTTATATATTAGCATAGGTAAAAGCTAACGGTATCTATTTAACTTTAAAACAGAACGTTAGCATTTAGATAGTTTTATATATTCCGTGCTGAATAAGTTGATACTAATAACTTATGATGAATAAATCGGAGAGTACAAATGGAGAGTGTACCCTAAAGATTACACATTGACTGGCTTTTTAATAGCCGTCGTCTCCTGTATATAAAAAGACGACTTCACTTACAAAACAAGCCCAAGCTCATTACGGAATACAAGATTAAAGTACAGTTGTGGCTTAGTTTAAAACAAAAATTAACCCCAATCATTACTATTCTGATGAAGATTTAATAACTAAATCAGGAAAAGAAGTAGTACCGAGAATCTTCAAATAATGGTCAACTGACTGTATTTTTTTGGTGAGTAGCACCCGTTTTATAAGAAATAGCAGAAAACTGGAACTAATTCCAAAAAAGTAAACAACAGACAGATAATCTTTTACTATCCCAATAGCGGATTTTTTTAATTCCTTATGCGGATAGTTACATTTTTATGTTCAGGTGGTCATCAACAAATAGTAGTTGAACACAAGTATGTTCCAATACCGGAAACATTTCATAAAAAATCTGAACGAAATAAAGGCTCTAAATAGTAAGAATTTTTAATTACTGTAAATCTATTCAATAATACTTCTCACTTAAGTTTAAAGTGAATTTATCTAATTTTAAATTTATATATTATGAAAAAAATGTTATTTTCTTTTTTGCTTTTATCTTCAATGGGGTTAAGTGCTCAAGTCACAATCTTTGAAGATGGATTTGAATCGTATGACAATTTTATTATTGCCAATATAGGTTCATGGAAACAGATAGATGTTGATGAGGCACCAACTTATGGAATTACGACAGGCAATCCGCCAGCCCCCGTACAGTATCAAAATTCAGGTTATACAGGTTCTTTTATCATTTTTAATAAAAGTGCTACAAATCCTGAATTAGATGACGCATGGGCAGCAAAAACCGGTAATAAAGTCATTGCCTGTTTTAATGCATTAGTCAATCCTCAATTACCAAAAAAGGGACCCAATAATGATTGGTTGATTTCTCCACAACTTCAACTTGGAGGTTCAGGAAATACTTTGACATTCTGGGCAAAATCAGCAGCATCGGATTATGCGAATGAAAGATTCAAAGTAGGAGTTTCGACCACAGGAACAGCAGTAGGAGATTTTACTGTTATCTCAACAGGTGAATATGTTCAAACTACTGCAACATGGACACAATATACTTATAATTTAGATGCTTATGCCGGACAAGCTGTATATCTGTCAATTAATTGTATATCAAATGATCAGTTTGCATTGTTGATAGATGATTATAAAGTTACGGCTACAACATTGTCAACAGATAACTTCTTAGTTGATAATTTTTCCATCTATCCTAATCCAACCAATGGAATTGTCAATGTAATCGGTAAGAATAATGCCGCTATAAACTCCATTCAGATTACAGATGTAAATGGAAGAATAATTAAAAATCTTGATACGAAAGGCGTTCAAGAAACACAACTTGACATTACTGACCTCACAGCAGGTATGTATTTCCTAAATATTCAGACCGATTTAGGTTCAGGAGCTTCAAAAATTATAAAAAAATAATTATTAATTAGTTATTTTTCTAAAGACTTCCACTTCTAAAGCGGAAGTTTTTTTGTTTTAAATAAAATGCCTTTTTATGTCAAAAAACTGTAATTTAGTGCTACTTTTTATTAAAGCAAAGAATATGCAAAACATTCCCAGTGTAGATTTGCGTGATTTCCTATCGGACGACCCGGTACGTAAACAAAAATTTGTAAATGAAATCGGAAAAGCATACGAAGATATTGGCTTCGTAGCATTAAAAGGACATTTTTTAAATGAGACTTTAGTAGAAAATCTGTACAAAGAGGTTCGTAATTTCTTCAGTTTGCCGCTGCAAACCAAAGAAAAATACGAAATTCCGGGTATTGGAGGTCAAAGAGGCTATGTTTCTTTTGGCAAAGAATCAGCAAAAGGAAGAAAAACAGGAGATTTAAAAGAATTCTGGCATTTTGGTCAGTATGTGGAAAACAATCCGAAACTGGAAGCTGAATATCCAAAAAATGTCATGGTAGAAGAACTTCCGGAATTCAATAAAGTCGGAAAAGAAACCTACCAAATGCTTGAAAAGACCGGAGTGTATGTTTTGAGAGCTTTGGCTATTTATTTGGGCTTAGACGAGTTTTATTTTGATCCGTATGTCAAAAACGGTAATTCCATTTTAAGACCCATACACTATCCTCCAATTACAGAAGAGCCGAAAGATGCTATCCGTGCAGCCGCTCATGGAGACATCAACCTTATTACCCTCTTGATGGGAGCTCAGGGAAAAGGCCTACAGGTACAGAACCATCAGGGTGAATGGATCGATGCTATCGCAGAAGATGATGAATTGGTAATTAATGTAGGAGATATGCTTTCAAGACACTCCAATAACAAATTGAAGTCCACTATTCATCAGGTAGTCAATCCGCCAAGAGAACTGTGGGGAACATCCCGATACTCGATACCTTTTTTTATGCATCCGATCAGCGAAATGCCGTTAAATGTATTGGAAAATTGTATTGATGACGAGCATCCCAAACTTTATGACGATATCACAGCCGGTGAATTTCTCACTGAACGACTCATTGAGTTAGGTTTGATAAAAAAATAACAATTAAAGGCCGGTTTATAAACCGGTCTTTTATTTTCCTCCATACTATTCCTCTGTTTACCTCTATTTTTTTCCGTTTGGAAACAATTCCCTTATTTTTATATAAATTTCTTAAAATGAACATCAAAGTAAGACAATATGCTTTAATCATATTAGTTTCCATTATTCTGATCTGTATTCCTATTATTGGTTCTCCTGAATTTAATGAGTCCACTTCCCTATTCCATTCACTCAAATTTCAGAAACGCTTTTTAGGGACGATTTTGGTTGTTTTGTTTTTTTATCTCAATTACTTTTATTTAATTCCTAAACTCTACTTTTCTAAAAAATATATTATCTATATCGTTTTAATCATAGTCTGTTTTGTTTTAATCCTAAAAATTCCCCATCTCATCTTCAATGAAGAAATGATGAGAGCGTCTTTTAAAGCTTTTGGGGCAGACAGACCTCTGAGAAAATTTGAACCCAATTTCTGGCAACGGCTCTTTTTTGATAAAACCTTATATCAGTTCATTATCTGTATTTTTATTTCTTTTTTATTAAGGTTGAATTTACAAATGAACGAAATGGAAAGTGAAAAATTAAAATCTGAAGTTTCCTATCTCAAAGCCCAAATCAATCCACATTTCTTATTCAACACTCTTAATAGCTTATATGCGTTAACCTTGGAAAAATCAGATGAAGCTCCGGAAGCAATCTTAAAACTATCTACCATTATGCGGTATATTGTAACGGAAAGCTCTAAAGAAATGGTGCTGCTTAAAGATGAAATAGAATACGTAAAAGACTATATCGACCTTCAAAAACTGAGAATGGTAGAAGATACCGTTTTTAGTTTTACTATTACAGGTACTATAGATCAACAGAAAATAGCTCCTCTGCTACTCATCCCTTTTATTGAAAATGCATTTAAACACGGACTCAATCCCGATAAAAACTGCTACATTCATATCAAAATTAATATTGAAAAAAAAGTTTTATATTTAATAGTAGAGAATAGTAAATCCGTAGAAATTTTTCCATCAGAAAAAAGCGAAAAAGGTTTGGATAACACGTTAAAAAGGCTTCAATACAATTATCCCGACAAACATGAACTAAAAATTTATGATACGGATAATGACTATAAAGTAACCTTAAAAATAGATTTATAGTGATAAAAGCAATAGCAATAGACGACGAACCCCTGGCATTAAAAATAATTGAGCACCATTGTTCCAAAATAGAAAGTATATCTCTGGAAAAAACATTTACCAATCAGACTGAAGCCATTAAATACATCAATAAGTTTCCTGTAGATTTGCTTTTTCTTGATATACAGATGCCTCAAAATAGCGGAATTGATTTTTACAAAAACCTTAATAAAGACCTGCTGGTTATTTTTACAACAGCTTATGATACCTATGCTGTAGAAGGTTTTAATGTAAATGCGATTGATTATATCATGAAGCCTATTGCATTTTCGCGCTTTGAAAAAGCTGTAGAAAAAGCAGTACAACAATATAAATATAAAACCAATACAAGCCAGCAGGATCATTTGCTAATCAGAGCGGACTATAAACTCAACAAAATTGATTTTAATGATATTCTCTATATAGAAGGCCTGGATGATTATATACAAATCTATCTGGTCAACAAACCAAAAATTGTTGCAAGAATGTCTATGAAGTCCATTATAGAAAAACTTCCTGAAAAAGATTTTTTAAGAATTCACCGTTCCTATATTGTATCTATACCCCGTATCAGCGCGATACAAAACAAACAAATAGAGCTTGAAAATAAGACATTTCCTATTGGAGAAACGTATAAAAACGAGGTATTTACAAAGCTAAAAATAAATTAACCGATAAATTAACATATTTCACCTCTTTTTAACTTTTAGTTTTTTTGCGATTAAAAATATTATTGTAGATTTGTTATACTCAACAAACAAGATAACTTTCATAAGGAGTTATAATGTGATAATTTGAGTTTTTCATAAGTGTTTTTTTTGGTTATAGCGAGACTTGCAAAAGTCTCGCTTTTTTTACCTGCAAAATTAACTTATACACCTCAATTATAACTCTTTATTTCTTTATAGGAATGAAGTTTGCTACCTTTATTTTACTAACAGTTAAATAAAAAGATCATGAAAAAGTTATGGACAATAGCATTATTAGCAATTGGAATTTCTGCATTCGCACAGGAGGGAAAGAAAGAACAGTCAGCAGATCAGGAACAAAAAGTACTGGAGCGCTTTAAAGACTTAAATCTTTCAAAAGAACAGGAACAAAAAGTACTGCAATTATACAAAAATAAAAAAGCAGAAAGAAAAGCTGCGATTGCTAAGAAGGATGAAGCCAAACCTTCGAAAGAAGAAATGATGGCAAAACGTGAAAAGATGAATGCTGAATTAAAAAACATTCTGAATCAAGAACAGTATAAAAAATTTGAACAAAACAAAAAAGAACGTTCAAAAATGAGAACCAAAAAATAATTTAAAAAGCTCTGATAATATCAGAGCTTTTTTTAGGGAAATTAGTTATATTTATATAAAATAGCTACCCGAATGAAAGTAAATAAACCGTTTAAAATAATCGGTATTGTACTCATGTCTCTTCTTGGTTTAGGATTGATTGGTAACTTTGGTATCAATTATCTTATCAAAATCAAACTGCCGAAGATTATAGAAGAAAAAAATGACTCTGCCTACGATTTCGTTTATGAAGATTTGAGTTTTTCTATATTTGACAACAGTCTGTCCGTAGAAAATATAAAGGTGACCCCTAAAAAAAATGCCAACATCCGAAAAGATATTGACTTCTATGGAAAAGTAGGTAAGATAAGTGTTACAGGGGTTAATTTTATTGAGCTCATTAAACATAAAAATCTCAAAGCGTTTACCATTTATGTAGATGATGCTGACATTACCGTCTTAAAACCGGCACAAAGAGATACTCTAAAAACAGAATCTACTTTAGCTTCTTCTATTGACATTGACAAAATTGCAGTAAGAAGAGCCAATCTCAAAATCATGACTTCCGGAGGCGATACCCTGCTCAATCAGCTTCATAATATGAATGTAGAAGTTGACGGAGTGCATATGGGTAAATACACTCAAAAAAAAGATATCCCTTTTACCTATGAAAACTATCATTTCAAGATTGATTCCGTTTATAGTAAAATGAACGATTTTCAGTACATAAAATCAGGAGCAATCGCAATTGATAAGGAGAATTTTGATATGAACAATTTCCGTATTTATCCTGCCATAACTTCAAGTCAGTTCAAAAATACGGAAACAGAATCCAATACGCGTTTAAATCTGCAGGTGCCTTTGGTAAATCTAAAAAAAACCGACTGGGGATATGATCAGAATAATGATTTTTACTTAAGTATCGGTCAGATCAATATTGACTCCATCAATTTCAACATACTGGATCAGAAAAAACAAACGGTTTTTCAACAAGCAAAAAAAGATGCCGAAAAAGTAATTCAGCCCTTGATTCCTTTCAGGGTAGATGTAGAAGAGATAAACATCAAGCGATCATCCTTTAATTCCTTAAACGTTTTAGATGTCAATAATGTAAACATTAACATTAAAAAAATCTCTAATCGTGTAGAAGAACGCCTTTATATTGAAGAATTTAACCTGATCAATCCTCAATTGATTCATTTTCCGAATAAAGCAAAAAAAGATCATAGCACCGGTCAAAAAAGCCAGCTAAACGACTTGATCGTTATCAATAAGCTCAATGTAAAAGATGCCCGTTATGTTCTTAAAGATAAAACAGGAACAAAAAATACGCTGACCGTTGATGACTTCAATCTTTCGTTGTTTGATATAAAAATAGATGATGAAACGGTAAAACAAAAAATTCCGTTTACCTACCAAAATCCTTTCCTCTCTACAGGAAAAGTTCATTTTGACAGTGGTAAAAATTATAATATATATACGAACGGAATTACAATTAAAGATCATAATGCTGTCATCAAAAATATTCAGATGAAACCTAAAGTATCTAGAAGAGCGCATGCAAATGCACTCAAATATGGAGAAGATTTATACAATATAACTTCAGGAAAAATCGAACTCAACGGACTTTCATACGGTTTTGATAATACCGAAACTTTTTTCCTGAAATTTAAAAATGTAATTCTTAATCAGGTAGATGCCAATATTTACCGTGACGCTTCGATACCCAATAATCCAAAAGAAAATACCTTGTACAGTAAAAAGCTGAGACAATTGGATATTGGTCTGGAAATAGGCGTTTTAAAAATTGTGAATTCAAAAATCGTCTATGAAGAAGACAGCCAGACAAGTACAGCTCCGGGTAAAATTTCATTTGCGAATTTTAACCTTACCGCAAAAAATATATACAGCGGTCATAATAAAACTTCGGGTCCTAAAACCATCATTGATGTACATACTGTATTTATGAATAAATCAAACTTAAAAGCCAACTGGAGTTTTAATATTCTCAATAAATATGATGTCTTTAATATTAATGGTGAAATACAGCATTTTCCTGCAGAAGGCATGAATCCGTTTTTAAAACCCTATCTGAATGCTACCGCAAAAGGAACTATTGAGAAAATGCAGTTTAACTTTACAGGAAATAACGATTCAGCATCCGGATTATACGGAATGCAGTTTGATGATTTGAAAATGACACTGTATAAAAAAGACGGTGTGAGTGAGCGAAAATTTTTGAATAAATTAGGAAATTGGTTCATCAGAAACGATACCAAAGGAGAAGTTATGGCTGTAGAAATAAAACCCGTAAACAGACGCAAAGACTCTTCTTTTTTCAATTATTTATGGCTTTGTGTAATGCAGGGTCTGAAACAAACCGTACTTTAGTACTTTAAAAATTACATTTATTAAATGAAAACAATTGTTATTACCGGAGCTACTTCCGGAATAGGATATGCTACTGCAAAAGCATTGGCATCAAACAATCGGTTAATCATCTGTGGAAGACGAACTGAAAAGCTGCATACTCTGGCGGCTGAATTAGAAGGAATCGCCGAAGTACATATTTCAAGCTTTGACGTAACGGATAAAAAAGAAGTATTCAAAGCTTTTGAAAACCTACCTGAATCCTTTAAAACTATTGATGTACTGATTAACAATGCCGGAAATGCACATGGGTTGGCAAGTTTTCAGGATGCTGACCTTGAAGATCTGGAAAACATGATTGATATCAATGTGAAGGGGCTTATATATGTAACTAAAGCATGTCTGCCACAATTAACTAAATCGGCTAATCCTCATATTATTAACATTTCTTCTATAGCAGGAAAACAGGCATATGCGAACGGTACTACCTATTGTGCTTCTAAATGGGCTGTTGAAGCATTGACAAAAGGAATGCGTCTCGACTTTTTACCTCTTGGAATAAAAGTTACGTCTATCGCACCCGGTGCCGTAGAAACTGATTTTTCGCTCGTGCGCTTTAAAGGAGATAAAGAACGTGCAGCTAAAGTATATGAAGGATACACTCCGCTTACAGCAGAAGATGTTGCCTCTACAATTGCCTTTACTGTAACTCAACCCGAACATATACAGCTTGCAGATATCACCATTTTGCCTAAAGCGCAGGCTGATATTTCTACTATATTAAGAAAATAGTGTAAAAAGACTGCTTTGGCAGTCTTTTTTATTCCTGATCACCGCATAAGTCACGGGCTTCTTCAAGTACCTGAATTTTCTTTTCTTCAGAAAATTTAAAATGATCCAGCAATACAGGATTCCTAACAATCTCTTTAACCAACAAGCAATTTTTCTCCAAAAGGAGTCGTTCTTCTTCATCTGTCAGTGTAGTAAGACAAGTGATAGGATACATTGTAAAATCATCTGTTAATGATTTTATATTCCGCTTTGGTGGGTAGTTCCACGATATTAGTTCAATATCATAATACTCCGCAAAAGCAATACTGTCAATCGTAAAAAAAGCATTGGTAATTAGAAAGCCTTTTGTAGGTTTTAATTTCTTACCAAAAAAATCAAAGGTGTGTTCTTTCAGATCATTAAAACGGGATAGAAAATACATAGGAGTTGTGACACTGATTTTGGCATCTAGATCATTCCTGAACTTGCATTCACAAATCAGCAACTCACTTTTGCGCGAAGCCAGCACATCTATTTCATGAGTTACAGCACTTCCCTGCAATGTCTGACTGGTAATAGCATCATAACCCTGAGTTTGCAATATCTTAGCCATCCATTTTTCAAAATAATATCCCTCAGGTCCCAACGCTTTTATTGCATTTTTAAGACTATAACGCGCAGCAAAAGAATGACGGAGTTTTTTTAATTCTGCAAAAGCAATTTCATATAACTTTTTAGTAGAAATACCATCAAACATTTCTCTTTGTACGACTTTAAAGATCGACTGTGACTCATCTTCATTTGCGCCTGAATTTTTAAGGGAATACAGTAAACTATCCGGATTAAAAGGCACCAGATCTCCTGAATACTTTCGTACATTCATAATTTATTTCTTTAGGTTGATCCTGTTTTTAACATACTCTACCTCTTTCTTATGATGGGGTTTTGGCTTTCCGTTTTCATCGAGATTCACCATAGTAATATTGCTTACTGTAAGAATCATTTCATGCGTCATTTTATTTCTTACTTCACTTCTTAACACAATGGAAGTTGTACCAAACTTAACAACCTCAATACCAATTTCGATAATGTCTCCCTGCCGTGCAGAACTCATAAAGTTTATCTCAGACATATATTTGGTAACTACATGTGCATTTTCTAACTGTATGATACTGTATAAAGCAGCTTCTTCGTCAATCCATGCTAACAAGCGTCCACCGAATAAGGTATTGTTAGAGTTTAAATCTTCCGGTTTTACCCATTTTCTTGTATGAAAATTCATCATAATACTAAAGATTAAAAAAAGGCTCTAAAAGAGCCTTGATTATATATTAAGTCAGCATCCCACCGTCAACATTTAAAACCTGACCAGTGATATATGCAGATAAATCAGATGCTAAAAACACACAGGCGTTAGCCACATCTTCAGGAGTTCCTCCTCTTTTCAATGGAATCGCATTTGCCCAGCCTTTAACAACATCTTCTGCCAGTTTTGCTGTCATTTCGGTTTCAATAAACCCAGGTGCAATCACATTACAACGGATATTTCTTGATCCTAATTCCAAAGCTACTGATTTAGAAAATCCTATTACACCCGCTTTTGAAGCCGCATAATTGGTCTGCCCTGCATTACCTTTAACTCCCACAACAGAACTCATATTAATGATAGATCCGTTTCTGTTTTTTAACATGGTTTTCTGTACCGCTTTTGTCATGTTAAAAACCGATTTCAAATTAACATCAATCACGGTATCAAAATCATCTTCTGACAAACGCATTAACAGATTATCTTTAGTTATTCCGGCATTATTTATCAGAATATCGATATTACCGAATGTTTCCAATACCTGATCAACAAAAAGCTGTGCTTCATTAAAATCTGCAGCATTTGATTTATATCCTTTTGCCTGAACACCTAATCCGGTAAGTTCTGCTTCAAGCGATTTTGCCGCTTCTTCAGACGAACTATAAGTAAAAGCAACATTTGCTCCTTGCTGAGCAAATACTAATGCTACTCCTCTACCGATACCTCTGGTTGCTCCTGTAATTATGGCCGTTTTTCCTTCAAGTAATTTCATTCTTATATAAATTTAACTTTTCATCTGTCAGGCAAATATAATTATTTTGACGGCATTTTAAAGAACAATTTAAAATCAACCCTAAAATACTATGAATAAATATATTACTCAAATCAGTTAAAGTAAATGCCTTTCCTTTATAGGATTTTAACACATTTTATTTAGTACAATACCGTATGGATTACATACAATTTAGTATTTTTACGTAAAAATAAGAATATGAAAAAATTAATCATTACCACAGGAATTTTATTAGCTGGATTGCTACAGGCAAATGCACAAAGACCGGTATCACAAAATGCTATTGGTTTAAGACTGAGTCTTAATGAAACAGTAGGTCCTGAAATCAATTACCAACGTCTCCTATCTGATAAAAATAGATTGGAACTTGGTTTGGGTTGGAAACAAACAAAACATGTAGATGCCTTTAAATTAAGCGGTGTTTATCAATGGTTATGGAATATTGAAGGAGGATTTAACTGGTATGCAGGTGTTGGTGCAAGTATTGGTAGCTGGAACGATGATCGTAAAGATGAAAGTGGAGCTATATTGGCTCTTGCAGGACAGATAGGAGTTGAGTATCATTTCAACATACCTCTACAGGTATTTGTAGACTTTCGCCCGGAAATTTATTTAACCGATTATTACAAAGACAACAATTTTGGTCCTGACTTCGGAATCGGGGCACGATTCAAATTCTAAAAATAAAAGGTTTAGTAAATACTACTAAACCTTTTTTATTTCAGAGAGATAACCAACCGTTCCGGATAACCGGGAAAAAGAATCAAAAATTTATTTGAAACTTCTAAATCAAATATTCTGTAATTAAATAATATTTTCTTAAATTCAATTATACGTTGTATCTTAATTTTTAAATGTCTTCTAAAGTATTCAAATATTAAAAAACTGACATTTTTAATTAAGGAATAAAATTTGCTATAATATTATAAAAAGTATTCACCCTAAATAAATTAAAATGGACGATAATTTTTCACCAAGAGTAAGAGAAGTCATTACTTTTAGTAGAGATGAAGCTTTGCGATTAGGGCACGATTATATAGGTACAGAACATATAATGCTGGGTATTCTTAGAGAAAACCAAGGCGAGGCAATTACTATATTAAACAATTTGGAAATCGATCTGGATTTTTTACGAAACCGCTTTGAAGCGCTGATCCCGGAAAATCCGAATAAGATTTTTAATGCCGAAAAAAAGAATATTCATCTTACTAAACAAGCTGAAAACGCTTTAAAAAGAGCTTTTTTAGAAAAGAAATTATACAAAACAGATGTTATCAATACCGGACATATACTGATGTCTATCCTGAGAAATACAGAAGATCCAACAACTATTCTTCTAAACAGATCACGTATTGACTATGAAATCTGTAAAGAACAGTTTACAGCTATTATAGGTAACAACGGATTGATGGGCGAAAGTGACAACAATCCGAAAAATGAAGCGTATGATGAAGGAAATGATGACAATATGTCAGACGGTTATAACACCCCCCAAGGAAACAAGACCAAAAAAAATTCAAGAACACCTGTTCTTGATAATTTTGGACGTGATCTAACAGAACTCGCAGAACAGGGTAAACTAGATCCGGTGGTGGGACGTGAGAAAGAAATTGAACGTGTTTCACAAATTCTGAGCAGAAGAAAGAAAAATAATCCGCTGCTGATTGGTGAACCTGGAGTGGGTAAATCTGCCATTGCAGAAGGGCTTGCACTGCGTATCATTCAGAAAAAAGTATCCCGCATTTTGTTTAACAAACGTGTTGTAACTTTAGATCTCGCAAGTCTTGTAGCCGGAACAAAATACAGAGGACAGTTTGAAGAACGTATGAAAGCGGTAATGAATGAATTAGAAAAAAATACTGATATCATTCTCTTTATCGATGAAATCCATACTATTGTAGGTGCAGGTGGTGCTACGGGATCTCTTGATGCATCCAATATGTTTAAGCCTGCGTTAGCTCGAGGTGAAATCCAATGTGTAGGAGCAACTACTCTTGATGAATACCGTCAATATATTGAAAAAGACGGAGCTTTAGAACGTCGTTTTCAAAAAGTAATTGTTGAACCTACTTCTGTAGATGAAACCATTACGATTTTAAACAACATCAAAGCAAAATATGAAGATCATCATAATGTAATTTACACTCCTGAAGCAGTTGAAGCCTGTGTAAAGCTCACCAACAGATATATGTCTGACCGCTTTTTACCGGACAAGGCAATTGATGCCTTAGACGAGGCTGGTTCAAGAGTACACATTACCAACATTCATGTACCTCAGGATATACTGGATCTTGAAAAAGAGTTGGAAGAGGTACGTGAAAAAAAATCAAATGCAGTAAAACGCCAGAAATACGAAGAAGCTGCTTCTTTAAGAGATGACGAAAAGCGAATCGAAAAAGATTTGGCTATTGCACAGGAACGTTGGGAAGATGATGCAAAAAACAATAAAATTACCGTTACAGAAGAAAATGTAGCAGATGTGGTTTCTATGATGACCGGAATACCGGTTAACAAAATCGCACAGGCAGAAAGTAAAAAATTAGCTCAACTGCCTGCAGCTATCAAAAACAATGTAATCGGTCAGGAAGAAGCTGTTGCTAAAATTGCGAAATCCATCCAGAGAAACAGAGCAGGTCTGAAAGATCCGAATAAACCTATTGGTTCATTTATTTTCCTTGGACAAACAGGTGTCGGAAAAACCCAATTAGCAAAAGTAATTGCTAAAGAAATTTTTGACTCCGAAGACGCACTTATCCGTATTGACATGAGTGAATACATGGAAAAATTTGCTATTTCAAGATTAGTAGGAGCACCTCCGGGATATGTTGGATACGAAGAAGGCGGACAATTGACAGAAAAAGTAAGAAGAAAACCTTATGCTGTGATCTTATTAGATGAGATTGAAAAAGCCCACCCGGATGTATTCAATATGTTGTTACAGGTATTAGATGACGGACACCTTACAGACAGCTTAGGTCGCAAAATCGATTTCCGTAATACCATTATTGTAATGACATCAAATGTAGGAGCTCGTCAATTAAAAGATTTCGGTCAGGGAGTTGGTTTTGGAACTAAGGCAAAACAGGATCAAATGGATGATAATGCCAAGTCTGTTATTGAAAATGCCTTGAAAAAAGCATTTGCCCCTGAGTTTCTTAACCGTATAGATGATGTAATTGTATTTAATGCTTTAGAAAAAGAGCATATACATGAAATCATTAATATTGAAATCGAAAAAGTATATAAGCGTGTAAAAGATCTTGGATACGATCTGAAGCTTACTGATAAAGCGCTTGATTTCATTGCGGAAAAAGGATTTGACAAACAATATGGAGCGAGACCGCTTAAACGTGCGATTCAGAAATATGTAGAAGATACTTTAGCTGAAGAAATCATCAACGGTAACATTGCCCAAAATGATACCATTGTAATGGATCTCGATCCTAAAAATCAGCTTCTGAAAGTAAAAATTAAAAATTCTAAACCTTCGGTTGAAGAATAAAAAATAAAAAAGTAGTAAGTTTCTTACTACTTTTTTTATCCTTTTAAACGAACACAATGAATCATATCAGAAAAATAAAAAGGCTCGGTAACATTTTTAGTATTTTGTGGAAATACGGATTTGATGATGTTATTTCCAGAATTGCCAGTGAAAAATACCTTCCGGAAGGTTTCGTAAAGAGCAAACGCGGAGAGCAGATTTTTCAGTTAAGTATTTATGAACGGATACGGTTGGTATTGGAAGAACTTGGTCCTACCTACATAAAGTTTGGACAGACATTTAGCAATCGTGAAGATTTGATTCCCAAAGAACTTTTAACTGAACTCGAAAAGTTACAAGACAAGGTTCCGGCTGAAAAGATGGATGTAATACAAAAAATTGAAGAGGAACTTTCTATACAGATCAGCGATCATTTCGAGTATATTGATCTACAGCCCATTGCCTCTGCCTCTATTTCTCAGGTTTATAAGGGAAAACTACTCAATGGACAAGAGGTTGTAATTAAAGTAAAAAGAAGCGGCATCGATACCATAATTTATTCTGATCTGCTCATCATGAAAGATCTGGCACAACTGCTTGAGACTTACTATGAGGCAGCTAAAAAAATGAATTTACTGCAAATCATTTCCTCATTCGAAAATGCCATTCTCAAAGAACTTTCTTTCAAAAATGAATTACAGAATATTGAGCAGTTTCGCAGAAATTTTTCACAAAGTCAGCAGGTAACTGTTCCGAAAACATATAAAGAATTTTCAAATGATCGATTTTTATGTATGGAGTTTATCAATGGCTTTAAGATCAATGACAAACAAAAAATTCTTTCTTTGGGTTGGAATCCGGATGAAATTGCCCAAATAGGACTCAATGCTTATCTCAAACAAATTCTGGAAGACGGTTTTTTTCATGCTGATCCGCATCCCGGAAATATCTTATTACTCGAAAACAAACAAATTGTATTTATAGACTTTGGTTCGGTAGGTCAGATGATGGTGTCTGAAAAAGAAGAACTTGAAAATCTTATCATCAATTTTTTATTGAAAGATGCCAGACGCATCATTAAAAATGTAAAAAAATTAGCCATCTCTTATAATATAAAAGATGAAAAAGCGCTTGAAAGAGATATTCATGAAATTTTTACCCATTTGAACAATTCTTCATTGAAAGAAATCAATGCCGGAGCAATCCTAAACCGATTAAAGTCCATTCTTGCCAATAATAATGTACTCATGCCGGAATATATTTATCTTTTGATGCGCGGTATTACGCTGATTGAAGGTATAGGCAAACAGCTGAATCCCGAACTGAACATCAGTGACAGTATTCAGCCTTACATCATAAAAACAGCAGGAAAAAGATTTTCTCCGGACAACGTAGCTCAAAAAGCATTTAAAAACATTCGGTTGATGGCAGATACTTTACAGGAACTACCGGAAGAAACCAATCGCCTTTTTGAAAAAATAAAAGATGATAAATTACTGATTAATCATAAAGTAAAAGGTCTGGAAGATATCCGTAAAACCTTGCAGAATGTAGCTAACCGACTAACGTATGCCATTATCATTGCAGCACTTTCTATAGGTTCTTCTATACTCCTTATGGCCCATATACCACCATTGTTGTTTGGCAATTCCGTTTTAGGATTATTAGGATTCCTTGTAAGCGGCTTTTTGGGACTCATCATTATTTATTCAATCTGGAAAAAAGACAAATAACAAAATATTGCTTAATATCGGAAATAACGTATTTTTGTACTATGCTAAAAACAGTAAACATACTTAATAAACGTGCGAAATACGAGTACGAGATTCTCGAAAGATATACTGCGGGTATTGTTTTGACAGGAACGGAGATCAAATCAATTCGTTTAGGAAAAGCAAATATTGCCGATAGCTTTTGTGAATTTCAGAATGGAGAATTATTCGCCATCAATACGCATATTGAAGAATATAGCTTTGGAACCCATTACAACCATAAAGCAAAAAGTGAACGAAAATTACTTCTGAATAAAAAAGAATTAAAATCACTTTTGAAAAGCGTACAAAACAAAGGATTAACTATTATTCCGCTGCGCCTGTTTACCAATGAAAAAGGGTTGGCAAAACTGGATATTGCCTTGTGTAAAGGAAAGAAAAATTACGATAAACGCGAAACGATCAAGGATCGTGAAAATAAAGTCAACCTCGACAGATTAAAAAAAGCATACTAAAAAGTATGCTTTTTATTTGAAATTGAATTAAAAATTGTATCTTAATTACTATAAAAAAATAAAAAACTTTATCAATTTTTCACCAACTAATATCAGGCTAAAATTCCGCTCTAATGAATACAGTAAACAGACTATTTGACGTACCTTATTATGCAATGGATACTTATAATCTGGAGGATTTATTTGTTACCAAACAAAATAATAAATGGATCAAAACATCCAATTCAGAATTTATAGAAAAGGCAGTTGCTGTTTCCAAAGCCCTTATCCACTTAGGAATACAGCCCAATGATAAAATAGCATTGATATCCACTAACAACCGTACAGAGTGGAATATTATGGATACTGCTGTTTTACAAATAGGAGCTCAGACAGTACCCATCTACCCTACCATCTCAGAGGATGAATTTGAATATATATTTAACCATTCAGAAGTCACCTATTGTTTTTTATCCGATCAGATGTTATTCGATAAAATTACATCCATCAAAAATAAAATCCCGTTGATAAAAGATATTTACACATTTGATACGATCAAAGGTGCTAAAAATCTTTCTGAATTAATTGAGTTGGGAAAAAGCCTGCAAAATGAAGACGAACTCGAAAAAAGAAAATCTGCTGTTAAAACAGATGATCTTGCCACAATAATCTATACCTCAGGTACTACAGGAAAACCCAAAGGCGTGATGCTTTCACATAAAAACATCATATCTAATTTTATGGGTTGTCAGGACAGAGTCCCTTTAAAAATAGGGAAAGACCGTGCCATGAGTTTTCTACCGTGCTGCCATGTTTATGAACGTATGCTTTTGTATCTGTATCAGTACAATGGAATCGCCGTTTACTTTGCCGAATCTATAGACAAAATAGCGGCCAATATCGTAGAAGTAAAACCTAATGTGATGTGTGTAGTACCCAGACTACTTGAAAAAGTATATGATGCTATCATTGCAAAAGGTACAGCTCTAACCGGCTTTAAAAAGAAAATTTTCTTTTGGGCAGTGGCTGTCGGAGAAAAATATGAACCTTATCACCAAAATGGTTGGTGGTATGATCAAAAACTTAAGATGGCTCAAAAACTTGTTCTCAGCAAATGGAAAGAAGGGCTTGGAGGTAATCTCGATCTTATTGTATCAGGCAGTGCTCCTTTACAGCAAAGGTTAGGGAAGATTTTCTCTGCTGCAGGTATGCTCGTGATGGAAGGTTACGGACTTACAGAAACTTCTCCTGTAATATCTGTAAATAGTATGGCAGACCACGGATTTAAATATGGCACAGTAGGAAAACCTCTTTCCAATCTGGAAGTAAAAATCGCAGCGGATGGAGAAATACTTGTAAAAGGAGATTCCATAATGTTAGGATATTACAAAGATGAAGAAAAGACCGGGGAAGTGCTTAAAGATGGATTCTTTTATACAGAAGACATCGGGGAACTGGATAAGGAAGGTTTCCTAAAGATTACCGATCGTAAGAAGGAGATGTTCAAAACTTCAGGAGGTAAATACATTACTCCGCAGAGTATTGAGAATAAAATGAAAGAATCCCGCTTTATTGAGCAGATTATGGTGGTTGGTGAAGGAGAAAAAATGCCGGCTGCCTTTATACAGCCCGATTTCAATTTTCTCAAGGAATGGGCAAAACGTAAAAATATAACTATTGGTACTACCAATAAGGAAATTGTTACGAACGAAAAAGTAATAGAACGCTATAAGAAGGTACTTGACAGCATCAATCCAAGTTTCGGGCATTGGGAACAAATTAAAAAATTTGAACTTACACCGGATGTATGGGGAGTTGACAATGGTCTTCTCACCCCTACGCTAAAACTGAAAAGAAAAATCATCAAAGAAAAATATAAAGATTTGTACGCAAAGATGTTTCAGAAATAAACGCAATAAAAAAGTCAATAGCAAGCTATTGACTTTTTTATTACTTTATATCCTTTTACTAAACTCTGCCTTTTAAAGCGTTGAATACCCAGGCAATAGCCAAAAAGCCAACGCCGGTAGCACCAAATCCATACCCGGCTATATCAGCATACTTATAAATGGCGAGCCCTATTAGTAAGCATCCCATTATTATCATAATAATTGCAGCATATCCAAGTATTTTATTTTTATTGAGTCCCATGGTCTTTTTTTATTTAATTAAAAATTTTTGCCAGCATCTCGCTTAGCAAATCATAATGTGGTAGTGCCGTAGCTCCTACTCCCTTACTCTTTAAATCAAACTCTCTTAAATAAGAAATGTTTCGGCTGGCTATTTTCATCGGGTAGTTTCGTACCCCAGACTGATAATCTTTCAAAGCATATTCACTTATTTTGAGTTCTCCGGCAATCATTTTCGGATTTATCTGAGCATTTTTATAAATCATCCCATGATACTGAAGCAATTTAGAAAAATAATTGTAGGTTAATCCCATCGTAAGTACAAAAGGATTGTTTTTGGTATTTTGAGAGAAATAATAGGCTATCTTATACGCTGCTGTAGTATTCTTTTCCGCAATTGCTTTGATTAATTCAAAATTGTTGAATTCTTTACTGATCCCTATATTTTCTTCAATATGATCGGGTGTAATCATCGTTCCCGATGGCAAAATAATCTGAAGCTTGTTCAGCTCATTCGCGATTTTATTGAGATCTGTTCCTAAAAACTCTACCAGCATAGCCGCAGCCTTAGAATCAATTGTATATTTTTTAGAAGCCAATACCTGTTTAAGCCAGCCTTCAATCTGATAATCTCTGAGTTTTTTACTTTCGAAAATTAATCCATGTTTCTGCAGACTTTTATATACCTTTTTTCGCTTATCAAGTGTTTTGTATTTATAACAAAATACCAAAATGGTTGTAGGTTGTATCGCGTCAAAATAAGAATCAAACTGATCAATGGTCTTGATAAGATCCTGAGCCTCTTTAACTATTATTACCTGATGATCAGCCATAAGAGGAAATCGTCTGGCATGGGATACGATATCATGTATGGTTACATCTTTTCCATACAAAACCATCTGATTAAAACTTTTTTCTTCTTCTGTTAATACATGATCGGCTATATAATCCGTTATTTTATCAATGTAGTATGTTTCTTCACCCATTAAAAAATAAACAGGCTTGAAATTCTTCATTTTAATATCGGCAATGATTTTTTTTACTTCTTCCATAATCGTTATCCTACAAAACAGCAGTTGCTTTTAATGGCATTTATAATTATTTTTGTCACATGCAGACATTAAATTTCCCACCTTTTCAGTTCCGCTTCAAAAATAGTGAAAATAAGCTGTTTGTCTTCGATGAAATCAGGAAAAAATTTGTACTACTCACTCCTGAAGAATGGGTGAGACAACATGTGGTACAGCATTTGATTCAGGTAAAACACTATCCGAAGTCTTACATAAATGTTGAAAAACTTGTAAAAGTAAACGGACAGAATAAACGATATGATATTGTGGTGTTTAATCCTGACGGCAGCATTTTTTTGCTGGTGGAATGTAAGGAACCTAAAGTGATAATTTCACAGGCAACATTCGATCAGATTGCTCAATACAATTTGAGTATGAATGCTAATTTTTTAATGATTACCAACGGAGTCAGCCATTATTATTGTAAATTAGACCACGAAAATAAAAAATATCAATTTTTAAATGATTTGCCCTAACACAAAGCAAATGAAAATTATATATATATACCCATTATTACTATCCATTGTGTTAATTTCATGTAAGAAAGACACAATTACGCCTAATGAAGACACATTCAATGATTCTCTATCAGAAATAAATTATTCTGATAATCCTGAATACCAATTATCCAATAAAGATGCACAGGAATATATTTCTATCCTGGAGCGCAAACAAAAAGATCTCAAAAAGAAATTACGTAGTGCCAGAGGTGAAGAAGCCAATAAATTATTCAATGAATACCATAAAATTCTTAAAGAGCTTTTAGATTCACTTAATATGTCTGAATCGAAGGCACTCAATGAATATCACTTATGGTCTGATAATAATCTGCCGGACAGTATAAAAAAGAAAGAAAAATTATACGATAAGTTAGGTATTTATTTTAAAAATGAAGACAGTACTCATTATTCCCTTTCTTTTAAAGCCGGATATTTTTATAGCATCTTTAAATATAGAGTTACTTCAGATCTCAATGCCTTTTTAAAACTTAAGGCTGAGGATAAGAAAAATCCGTTTATGGTAAATGATAAAGTAGAAGTTTCATGGGATAAAATACGGGAAAGGCTTATTGTATGGGAAAATTTTATACGTAAATATCCGGATTCAAAATATATGGATAAGGCAAAAAAGACTTATCTTGATTATCTGAATGTTTATTTATTCGGCACTACAACAATGCCAACTTTTGAAAATTCTTCTAAAAAGATCTTACCTGAAAGAGAGCAGGAATATCTGTTGATGGTTCGGAAAAATCCTAAAACAATATCAGGAAAAATTACAAAAGAATATTTAGACTTTTTGTATACCAATACTAAAGCATATAAGTCTGATGAGTTGTTTACAAAAGCAAAAGAACACGTAAAGACCATTTCTGAAAATTATTTAAAGTAAAATGAAAGAAATAGCGGTCGTTATTTTGAATTGGAATGGTAAACAATTATTAGAGCAGTTTCTTCCCACACTTATTGAATTTTCTGAAGATGCTGCCATTTATGTAGCTGACAATGCTTCTACGGACAATTCATTAGAATACATTGCTGAATTTCATCCCACTGTTACGGTTATATCCAACAAGGCAAATTATGGCTATGCAAAAGGATATAATGAAGCATTAAAACACATCAAAGAACCTGTTTACTGCCTCATTAATTCGGATATTGAAGTCACAGAAAACTGGTTGAAACCAATACAGCAACTCTTTGCTTCCGATGAAAAAATCGGAATCGTACAACCTAAAATATTAGATTATAAGAACAAAGCAAACTTTGAATATGCAGGAGCAGCTGGCGGTTTTATAGACCGTTACGGTTTTCCTTTTTGCCGGGGACGCTTATTTGATACCATTGAAAAAGACCAACAGCAATATAATGATATAGCTCCTATATTCTGGGCATCTGGTGCCTGCTTTTTCATACGACAAAATGTTTTTAATCAATTAGAAGGATTTGATTCCGGATTTTTTGCCCATCAGGAAGAAATTGATCTGTGCTGGCGCGCCTATAATCAGGATATTAAAACATATTATTGCGGAAAATCCACAGTATATCACGTAGGAGGAGCAACTTTAAAGGTTTCTAATCCTCAGAAGACTTTTTTAAATTACCGTAATTCGCTTTTGATGCTGTATAAAAATCTGCCCAACAATAAAAAATTTGGTATTCTTTTTAAACGTTTATGCCTTGACGGTATATCAGGAGTTCGTCTTATGTTACAACTCCGCCCCCTACACTGCTTTGCGATCATAAGATCTCATTTTGCATTTTACGGATTGATCTCATTCTATAAAAAGAACGTTCAAAAGAACAGCAAAGCGAATTACTACTACACGAATAGTATAATATGGGAGTATTTTATCCGGAAGAAAAAATATTTTGCTGACATTAAACGGGTATAATCTCTTTATCATTATAAATGCCTATGGGCAATTTAATACCAAGTAATAAAAATACCTTCACTTCGATTATATAAGCCCTTTTCGTCTTCGATAAGAACAATTTTAATGTGTTTTATAGTTCTATCTGACTTGTGTAGGTTTGCAATCATATTTCTACAAATTGCATTAACTTTTCTTTACTCTTTAAAATGCTTCTTATAAAATTCTTCTATAAAAGTTCCTCTTATATTCTCATATATGTATTTTGGCTAGTTTATTGTATTTTGTTAATATTCTGTTTATAAGATTTTTAATTAAATTTAATTAAATAATTTTTAAGCTTTTATCTTAGATAGGTATTGCGATTAAAATATAGTAAATATGATAAAGGTTTATATCGACTGGAATGTGATGTCTAGTATGAGAAATGGAAAATTGGAAGAGTTCACAAATATAATAACAAATAAGAATAAGTTTTTACTCGTTTATTCAACCTCTCACATAAGTGATATTTTTGCAAGTATAAAAGAAGGAAACGATAATAAAGAAGAAATAAAATCTGATTTAGAATATATTACTTATCTTACAAATAACCTTTGTATCGTAACAATACCACAAAGTTTTACAGTTGATTATTATGACCCAAATGAATTATTTGAGGAGGAATTTGAAAACAAAAAGTTATTGTCTGATTTTTCAATAGATAATCTGCTGGACTATAATATTTATGGTGAAGATTTTATTAAAACATTAAAAGAACTACCTCTTGATGATGATTTTAAACAAGCATTAGATGATCAAAACAATTCTCAGTATTTAGATAAGTTATTTCCTGATTTAAACACTAATCCAACAATTGGTGGATTTTTCAAAAGTTATAATAAAATGTTTAATGATTCAATGAAAACAGAATCATTTAAATATGTAAAAAAAATAGTACAAGAAATTGGATTAAATAGTGGATATTTTAATGATAATAAAAATCCATTTGATTTGATTGAAAAAGCATATAAGAAATACGGAATGACGCCTTATGATAACATCAAACCTTGTACAGATATTCCTGAGTGGTTCAATAATCTTACAAATGATTATATAATATTAGATATACATGGATATAAAGAGGATAAAATAGAAGTACAAGATAGACATAAGAAAACTTTTAGAAATACGCTTGAAGATTCGTCACATACTGCATTTGCATCCAGGTTTGATTTTTATATCACCCTAGATAATAAAAGTATTAAAAAATCACAAGCTGTGTATAATAAAAATAAAGTTTTCACTAAAGTATTAAAGCCTACTGAATTTGTTGAATATTATAAAACTTACTTAAATAGAAATACAGTAAATGAGCATTTTTCAGACATAATATCAACTATTTGTAAAGGAGAAGACTTTTATTCTCTGATTAATAAAGAAAAAATTGTAATTGGTGCTGAAAAAATAACATGTGAATACTTTTTTAATTATTTCAATAAAATATCTTTATTTGAACCTGAATATAGTGACTCAGTTTTTGTGTTGAGTAGAAATAATGCATCATTTCCAACTATTACATTTATAAAAGAAATACAATTCTTAATAAACTTATTTATTCATGAAATAGGAAACGATATAAATAATAGAGGATTATTTGAGTTTGACGAATTTCTAGAAGATGATATTTGGACAATTAGAGAATGGAAAACTAATAAGGGTACAATTATCTTAAGGAGAAACCTTGGATGGTTACAATTGTACTTTTATAAAATATAATAATACCGCTAATTTTTAGAGAGCATTTAAGTTTTTTCTTTTTTTTATTATTTTATTTTGAAAATGAAATAAATTCATTACCTAATTTTTCCTGTAGTATTTTATTTATCTCATCTGCTTTATTTAATGTCATTAAATGGCCTCCATCTTTAATGACAGCGTCAGTCCTAATAAAACATAATGGAAGTATATAATCTGCTGTACCGTGAATATGAAATATATTTGTTGGCTCAGTCTTGTTTTGCCAACAGGTAATTTTATCAATTGCCCATTCCAAAAATACTTCGTCTGTATCAATAAGAATTTCTTTTAAAAGTTGTTTCTCAGAAATTGATTTAGTTCCAAAAACCCAGTTTGTAATAAAATTAGATGTTTTTAAAAGTTTTACAGGCAAAAATTTATGAATCCCAAACATTCCAAAATAACGATAATAGAAAGGTATTTCATTTTTTATTTTAGCAGAAGCTAGTAAAATTATATTTTTCGTTTCGATTTGTTTTGCTACTTCAACAGCAATAATTCCGCCAAAAGACAGTCCAATTAAAATTGGTTTGGTTGTTTTTATTTGATCCAAAAGACGTTTAGCATATTCTTCTATTTTTTCTGTTTTCTGAGGAATTATCCACTTAATAAAAACTGGATGAAAACCTGAAAAGTCAAGATTTTTAAAAACTCTTTCATCCGCACCAAGGCCACTAAAAATATAAATTTCTTTTGTCAATTTTATTTCAATTAGGAAGGAACCATTTACTTACATACCTTATACTCATAAGTAAAAAATATTCCTCTATCAGACACACTTCTCTATATAAATGCTAATTTATTAAAAAATAAATGAGCTTTATAAATTTACAATCTTATATATTCAAATGATTCCTTCATTAGTCAAAGCAAATTATTGTATAACAATACCTATCTTTGCCTTTTAAATCAATCTATGTCATTTCAATCATTAGGCTTATCGTCACATATTTGCAAAACTATTAACAACTTAGGTTTATTAAAACCTTTTGATATACAAACGCAAACCATTCCTCTTATTCTGAAAGGAAAAGATGTGATGGGAATTGCAAAAACAGGATCGGGAAAAACACTCTGCTTTGTGGCTCCGTTACTTCAAAACATTCAGCATCAAAGCTATGAAAAAAGCCGTAATATTAAAGTTCTGGTTTTAGTACCTACCCGTGAGCTTGCGATACAGATCGAAAATAGTTATGAAGATTTACAGCCAGCACTCAGACGTCCGGTTCAATCAATGGCTGTTTACGGAGGAACCTCTATTAATCCTCAAATGAAAAAAATGTACGGAACCGAAATAGTAATTGCTACTCCAGGTCGTTTGCTTGATTTAATCGATCAAAATGCATTATCCATTAAGGAGATAGAATATCTAGTGATAGATGAGGCCGATAAGATGTTTCAATTAGGATTTGATGATGAAATGAACCGTATTTTAAAAATGGTTCCTGCAAAAAAGCAGACCATTCTATTCTCAGCCACCTTAAATGAGAAAGTAGAACATATCAAAACCACTCTGAATATTAATCCTGAAGTAATTGAAGTAAAGGAAGAAGTTACAGATCTGGAATCTATTGAACAATTGGCATATCGTGTCAATGCAGAAAAAAAAGGACCTTTCCTGCGCTATCTTATCAAACACGAACATATTTCTCCCGTCTTAATATTTGTATCGTCAACACGAACAGCAGAAAATCTCATTGAAAAACTCAGGAAAAATGGTATCAATGCTTTGGCTGTCCACGGAAATAAATCTCAGGGTGCCCGTAGGGTTAACCTGGAAGACTTTAAATCAGGAGAAGCAGATGTATTGGTCACTACCGATCTTATTGGCCGCGGAATACATATTGACCATCTTCCTTATGTTATTAATTATGAATTGCCCCGATCTCCACAAGATTATGTACACCGTATCGGGCGTACAGGGCGTGCTCATGAAAAAGGAAAAGCAATTTCTCTTATTACTACAGAAGATGAGCACCACTTTAAAATCATCCAGAAGAAAATGGGACGTCAGGTATCTGTTTTAGATACGGACAACATTCAACTGCAAGGATATTAGTTTTTTAATTAGAATAAACGAATATTATAAACATTACACTCAAATAACATTACATTTTAAAAGTTATTTGGGTGTTTTTTTTTTTAACCCAATAAAATCTAATACCATGTTAGGTTTATTGTTTCAAAATCCATACTCTCCTTATCGCAATGTAAAAGTTCAGAATCAACCAATTACTAAGATTGGCTTTGATAACTGAATTGCTACCAATTAGCTGTGAATATTACAAATTAAATCAGGAAAAGTGCAATACGTTAGCTTACAATATGATGGAAATTTGTACTGTTTAATAACAGTAATATATTGAAAAAATCAAGGATATATATAATGTGGGACCATTAAATTGATGATTCCATATAAGCTCTACCAAAATGATTTTAAAAACATGACCAATTAACGTATTTAAATATTATCTCAAAAATAGCACTATCCAAAGGATTTAAGATTAATCAATAAAATAAAGCTGTATAAACAACAGTAAAATAATCACTTAAAAAATAAAAGATGAAAAAAATTATATTTTCAATAGCAACAGCAATAGTTTTATTATATGCAGATAAAACAGCAGCTCAACCATGGAGCATAGGAGTCCGCGGAGGGCTTGCCATTCCTAATCTTACTGCAGGCAGCGGATCTGAAGTTAATCCGTTAAACAAAGGATACAGCTCGCGTGTTGGTGCAGGATTTGGTGTTTTTGTAGAAGTTCAGACCAGTAAACTTTTCTCCTTACAGGCAATGATAGAATATTCACAACAGGGAGGTAAAAAAAATGGCTTTCAGGCTTTTCCAGTCCCAAAGCAAATAGCACCTTTATTGGGTCCTCAGGGACCCCGTTACCTATATGCAGATTTTGACAGTAAGGCTAAACTCAATTATTTGATGCTTCCGATATTAGCCAAATTTGGCTGGGACTTGGGAGCGCAAAAAAAATGGAGAATTTATGCAGGTGCAGGTCCGTTTGCAGGTTTACTGTTAAGTGCAAAACAAGTAACCAATGGTAATAGCCAGGTATATCTTGATGAAGGTAAAACCAAGCCTGTTCCTGCCAATCCAACTAACCCATCTGCTGGAATTCTGACTTTGCCTTTTGATAATACTCAGAACATAGAAGATCGTATCCGTTCCTTTAATTTTGGACTTTCAGGTAACGTAGGGCTAACCTTTAAAATGAAACGCAATGCTATTTTTATTGAAGGTGGTGCTAATTATGGTCTTATCAACATACAAAAGGGTACAGCCAATGGAAAAAATCAATCCGGAGCAGCCACAATAATGCTGGGTTATGCCTATAGTCTGTAATAACACATGAGAATCTTTTTATTCTGAAATGAATGTAACAATAGTAATTTATTATATAAAAAATGACACAGGATCGCAATTATTCTGAAAACAACAGCCACAATACAGATATTTCAGTTGATCATTTACATGAAGAGGGCGGCAAGAAAAACACAGCATTGTCCTTAGCATTCTGGATGAATGTACTGTTTTCCATTATTGAACTCATAGGTGGTCTGCTTACGAATTCCACGGCTATCATTGCTGATGCTTTTCACGACTCAATGGATGCTATTGCTATTGGAATTGCTATTTTGCTTGAAAGATTTTCAAATAAAAAACGTACGTCTTTTTTTTCTTATGGTTATAAACGTTTTTCAATGTTATCAGCTTTAGGATTATCTGTCTTTTTATTGATCGGTGTCACAGGTATGGTCATCAGTGCTTACAAATCGTTTCTTGAACCGAAAGAGGTAAATAGCTTGGGTATGCTGGGGCTCGCCATATTGGGAGTTATGGTAAATGGATTCGCTTTTTTGAAAATTAAAAAAAGTAATGATAGACCAAATGAACATTCCCACAACCACAGCAATAGCCGTAACCATAATAGCCGTTCGATCATGTTGCATCTTTTAGAAGATGTATTGGGCTGGCTGGCTGTTTTAATAGGAGCTATTCTGATCTACTTTACAGGTTGGAGCTGGATTGATGGAATTCTCACAATAGGTATCGCAGCCTATATCGGATACAATGCAGGTAAAAACCTTTTAGGAATAGCAAAGATAATGTTGCAATCTGTTCCTGAGAATGTAGATATGGGTAAATTAGAAAAAGAACTTACTGCTTTAAACGATATTATCAAAATTCATGACATACATGTCTGGAGTCTTGATGGCAACTATAATGTAGGTACATTACATGCTGTTATAGACAAAGAAAATATGGACGTTCAGCAAATGCTCCATCATCAAATCGTCACATTGATGAAACAACATAATGTCCACCATACTACTGTTCAGATAGAAATCGCTGACAATGATTGTGGTTTAGAGCAATGTTAGAAAATGCCATCAGACAAGACAATAAATAAAAAGACCTGTCTGTCAATATAAAAATGAGGTTATTAATGATGCGATATTCATCATTAATAACTTCATTTTTTATACTTTAATTTCTGATTAAGTTTATCGCTTGTTTGTTGTGTTTTATTTAATACCTTCAAATACTCCGAGGCCAAACAAAGCAAAGTCATATTTTACAGGATCCGCAGAATCAAATCCTCGCAAAGAAGTGTCTAACTCCTGTAATGCTTTTTGATCGTTTTGTGTCCGTTTTAAAATTCCCAATGTACGGGCTACATTTCCGGAATGTACATCCAAAGGACAGGATAATTCTGCCGGAGCTATGTTTTTCCAGATGCCGAAGTCCACTCCTTTCTGATCTTTTCTGCACATCCACCTCAAAAACATATTAATTCTTTTTGAGGATGATCCTTTTAGTGGATCAGATATATGTTTGGTAGTACGCTGCTGGTGATCAATTTCAAAAAATACCTTTTTAAAGGCTGAAATACGTTGTTGCATATCTCCGGCTTTTTTATCTGAAAAAACGGTTTCAAGCCCGTTATGAACTGTATAAATGTTTTTAAGAGATTTTATAAAAAAACGGAAATCATCTGTATTAAAAGTACGGTGCACCATTTTATCAATACAGGCAATATGGTCATCTGTAGCACTCATGACAAAGTCATACGGACTGTTTCCCATAAGACCCATCATACGCGTAGCACTGTTAATAATCATTTTTCTGTTTCCCCAGGCAATAGTTGCTGCTAAAAAACCACTGATTTCGATATCTTCCTTAATAGAAAAACGGTTCGGAATCTGAATGGGATCACTGTCAATAAAATTGGGATTATTATACTGATCGGATTTAAAATCCAAATATTCTTTTAATTCTTCAACATTCATAATACAAAGATAAACAATACAAAATAAGGTTTTTTATATCTAATTAGAATTGATACTGTAAAGTATAATAGAAAAAATAATTAAATTCTTTATCTTTTTTTAGCCTCTGTGACGTATGAAGATAAAAAACCTGATCCATCACGATCAGGTTTTTATATCTCTCCCCGGCAACTTCAAAATAAAATTTAAGGGACTCTGTCTAAAAGAATAGGTCCTAACGGTAAACTAAAAAGTTTCTGAGAAGGTGTGTACATTGAAGCATCTCCATATATGCGATAGTTACCATTGCTGATGTTTAACAATAACTTTTCCTGACCATTTAAATTTGTTTTTTGTAATTTATAAGTGCATAAAACCTGACGGTAATAA